>Ga0222673_1000655_pt1 | contig 14207 bp, 8 predicted proteins | sample AntAcemetagen801_FD_179845 | JGI IMG/M metagenome (GOLD analysis project Ga0222673, IMG submission 179845) | Saline water microbial communities from Ace Lake, Antarctica - #801 | ecosystem: Environmental > Aquatic > Non-marine Saline and Alkaline > Saline | place: Antarctica: Ace Lake | collected...
TCTAACATCTTCGCGATTTGTTTGATGCGTGACTTCTGACCAACGAGTTCAACACCGTCAGTGAATTCAATAATTCCATTGGGCGTGAAGAATGGTGCAACTAAATTCCATGTAGGTCGTTCAATGATGGGTAATAGAACGGTTTTAAAGTCAACAAGCCCGGGATAGTTCGGACTTAGAGCACTCAAAGGTGAGTCAGATAAAAACATTAGGTGTCGAGGGCTTGCATACAACCACCCATCGAGAACCAACCGCTCACTGGCAATCATGATTCCCCCGGCTGTCTTAACGAGATAGACACCAATAAGTGATGTTGCTCTTTGATCGCGCGCTACCGGGTTTAGCATTTTTAATCCTTTTCCCTTTGAAGCTTTTAATCAAGGCCCAGTGACTTGTGCGCGGAAAGTGTCTGAGACTTCTTCACTCGAACCGGCTTGTTTGGGGAAGTAGACCTCGTAGCAGGAGTTCTTCGTGACTTCAATTTGCCGGTAGGTAGTGCGATATGGGTATTTTGATGAACAAGTCTTGTCTTTCCAACCGGTGTAACTGTCAACGCGCTTCCACTGCTTGCCTTTAACCCATTTCCATAATTGCGATTTTTTGGCATTCCAGCAATAGTCGTATTCCCAAGCGCGACCTTCGAAACAAGTTTTTTTGATGTTGTCACCTTGCATACAGGTTTTAGGATTGCGATCGGGTGATTTTCCGGCTGTCGTGAGTGCAACAGAAATAACGTCAGTGTTTGCTGAGGCCACTGCGCCGTCGTCATACGTGTCAGCGAGCGGCTTGGGCTTGTCACAGGGGAGTCCTTGGCCGCCGGAGAGAGGTCCGACATACAAGATCTCATTACCAACGCGAGACATCCAGGGTCCGCCGCTGTCGCCACCGCACGTACCCGAAGTTTTATTACCCGGCACCTTGAATGATCCAAGATCTGAGTTGTAACCCCAAGTGAGTTTTTTACTCAGGCCGTAAGGCACGACGGAGACAGCACCATTGGGATCGACTCTGGGGGTTGTCGTTCCGCACCCCACAAATTCCACGCAAGCTGAGTTCCAAGTAAGGGTTGCAACCTCCATCGGGGTTGCCATGCGCGTCCACGCAGAGGATCCCAGCGGCCGGTCCACAATAAGAAGAGCAAAATCTCTTCCCGTGCTTTCTTCTGAATCTTCAGCGTAGGTAGACCAATTCACATCCATGACAACGTCGGTGACGATTGCCCCGGAATAGGGCCCATTCGTGTCTGCGCCCAGAGCCCACACGTGAATCTCACTTGCTTGTACGGCATTGCCCTCTGCGTCTTCAAGGCAATGCGCCGCAGTTTCGATGATCCTGGAGCGCCAGAGGGATCCTGTACAGAAATAGCCGGCATCTGTCTCCAATGCGAGCGCGGCGCCAGCCAGCACAGGTGAAGGAGCACCCCCGATCACGGCGGGTTTGAGGCTTGGACCTAACGCCGTCGCGCCAGAGATACCGCCAACAAGCCCAAAAATTGCAGCCAGAGCGAGAATAGCTATATGAGAAGAGTTAAAGCGTGTCATGTGAATCCCCCGATTTGTAAAACTGATTCGCAGAGCACTCCATTTGGCTGTCGATAACACAGTTTCGGCTTCCTCAAGGCGAAAATTCTCCCGCTGAGGTTTAGTTCGAAGTGAGTCAATTATTCAGGAATAGCCGGGATCGCTTGCGCTACTTAACACTGCTGTCTTAAACTCACTACAACCTCGGGGGAAATTAGGTGGTAAATCCCGTGGTGGTCAGTTTCCGAAAACTTCTGGAGGCTTAGTATGAGGGGACACGGGGATTAGTTCAAACGGGGCTGGGAACAATGTCGACTTTGTCGCATCGATTATGCGCATGCGTGAACTGCGTCTCGTCGATACACAAGTGTGGAATTCTTGCCATTTGGTGTTCTGTTTTAGGGTCCCGTCAAAGTTAATCAGTGGCGGGAGTGGATCTAGTTGAGCCAGTCAAGACTGCAACTTAAATCCTGGATGCTCTACGTCGCTATCTCACTTTTAGCGGTGTCTTCGTTGCTTGCAATCATGATTTTCCCACAAGTGAACACTAACGCCATGTTGCCTTATGCCATTGTCGGTTACGTATTGACGCCATTCGCCGTTGCTGCATCTTTGATGTGGGCTAGGCATCAGGATCTTCGGTTTCAGGGAAATCCACTTTATTTGCGGCTCGATGGCCAAGCATTGATCAAGAAAATTGGTGTTCTCGTTGCATTGTCATTCATCCCAGCGTTCGTCCATATTTGGTACATCGCGGGCTACTTGAACGCAAACCTGTCATGAAAAGAAAGATCAATTTGGTCCTGGCTTCGGTAATCGTTTTTGCTTTTTCCTTATCTGCTGTGGCCAACGCTGTAAGTATCCGTTCACTTGATAACTCCGGTTCGGAAATTGCTCAAAAAGCGTTTGCTCAAATTGGAAGTTGTCTTGCTCCAGCGAATGCCTTGCTGAATGTTCTTTTTGTTCTTGATGCTTCTTCGTCTCTGCCCGAAGACACGGACAAGGAGGGATTGCGGGGAGATATCTTGGCACAGGCGATTTCACAGTTGGAAGTTGTGTCGGAAAATCGACCTGTCAATATGGCTGTTTCTTGGTTCGATCTCATTTACGAACCGGAAATTGGGTGGACGGGGCTCAATGCAAAATCAGGTGAAGATATCCGAAGTCAAATCCCTGATTGGGTTGCGCCTGATGGGCGGTGGGGAAATGGCCAAGGAACCAACTGGGAGCGGGCGCTAGCCGGCGGAGCAGAGACCATGCAAGATTCTCCTCAAAGCAACCTCGCTTGCAAGATGATTGTTTGGCTGACCGACGGTGGAATCAATGTCGATGGAGTGAAAGAAAATAAAGTTGCAAACAAGCAAGCGATGGAAAATATCTGCGGGACCAACCCGGTTAATGGTAAACCGCTCCAAAACGATTCAATCGTTGCTCAGTTGAGAGCTTCTGGAACCCATCTCGTGGGTGTTCTATTAAAAAGCGAGGAATATTTGAAGGATGTTCAGCGGAAGCCTGATGGAAAGAATAAATTAGCCGACGAAGAATCACGTTTCTCATACATGCTCCCGGTAACGGAGGGAGAAGGTCCAGTAAACAACACAGCCTTTACTCAAGAAGATTCTAGAAATTTTGAATATCAGTGTGGGAATATCCCCGTACCTGAGGGACAAGCTCTTGGAGCACTGCTTTCTGGGAATTCACCAATATCGCTAGCATTTGCGTTCGCTGACCTCGGGAATGGAATTCGGGGCGGTAGTCGGGAAGACATAGGAAATAATTTTCCAAAGTCTTTTGATATTGAAAAAGGCATTAATGCGGCGAGTATTCAATTAGCCGGAAAATCGTGGACCCTCACGGACCCAGAAGGATTTGTCCTCACCAGCAAAGGCAAAAAGGTTCCCGGACTTCAAATTTCCCAGGAAGGTGACTTGGTAAATGTTCGTCTGGAAGGCACGGCCCTACCCCCAGGTGAGTGGTCCCTTGATGTGACGGACTCACTCGCGTCGGCCGTGGTTTACCGTGAAATTAGGTTTGAAGGGGCACCAGCTGAGATTGTGCCACCGCTTCAGTCAGGTGAATTGGGTGAAATTGTCTTTACTCTCACCGATGAGTTCACTAAGCAGCCGGTATCCAGCGGGGTGTACAAAACTGATGGACTATCTCTGATTCTCAAAGAGGGATTTGATCAGTCTCAACCACTTGAGTGTATTCAGAGCCCAATCGTGCTGGAATTTACATGCAAAGTTACCCCGGAACAAGTCGGTGAAGCATTCGTGTCGGCCAGTTTGACCTTGTCGACCCAGAGTGGCAAATACCAGCAACCTTTCTCAGGAGATTTTGAAACGGAAATTAAAGCTAGTGCTGAATTCCCAAGTGTTAAAAGTATAAATATTGTTTTGACTGAACTTACGGGTACTAATGAACCTGCCTCCGGCTCCCTAACTTTATTGGGGCCAACCATGGGCGAAGGGCAAATTTGTCTACCAGTGTCAAGCGAAATATCGGTCTTGAGTGATGTCATGGACAGGGCTGATTCATTCACCATTGAATGGCCGGATCAGTCTGAGGACTGTATTTCACTTCAGCAAGGAGAGGAAGTGGAAGTTAATTTATTGATCGGATCTTCTGAAGCTGCGTCTGGCGAAGTCGAACTTTCCTTGCCATTTACCTTGAAGTCTGGTGCATCAAGCAAGGAGCTGAGTCAGGATGTATCTGCCAAGTTCAACACCATACGAGAAGGAACGCCAAATCTCCTCGTGTTTTTAGGATTCATAATCTTGGGTCTGGGAGTTCCAATTGGACTACTTTTTCTTCAGGCACGAATTGCCTCAAAGCTCTCGCTTAAAGGGCTTCAGATCGCAAATGTCCCTGTGAAAATTTTCATGACTGGCGACATCGTTCGAATTCAGCGTGAGTCCAACAGCAGTGGTGATCTCTTCCAAATAGATGACTGGGCATATTTCGCCAATAGTGGAGCCAGGTCACGTTCTTTCTTGGCTCCGAACAGTGTAAAACTTGTTGCGAAAACCCCTAAAAATCCTTTAGGTCCACTTTCTGCTTTTGCATTGGCCCCCGTGGACGCACGTGTGATTTCATCCGAGGGTGGGGTAACAGACGGCTCTTTCGCTCGAGTGGGACTCTCGCCGGCAAATCAGTGGATTCTTAGCGTCAAAACTTTTGACTTGATTGAGGAACGAGAAGAGTTCTTAGGTCAATTGATAGCGTTCGCCAATCCAAGTGGGGGAGCTCTTGATCAGGCGAATCGTGAATTAAGTGCCTCTGCCCAAGATGGCATGCTTTTGGGGTCACTTATAACTGTCCGCGACACAATTCGGCTCCTAGAAAATTCAGCAGAGCTGAAGCAAAAAACTAACAATCGCGCTAATCAAGTGAAAACCAACGAGAAGGACCCTGAGTTTGAGCCTGAAACAGAATCCGAGTATGAAAACGAGCAAGGCGAGCCTTCACCATTTGACTTATTAATTGACGGCACCAATTCAAGCGGGAATAAATCAAATGGAAAAAAATCAAAAGGTCAACCCAAAACAACACCGCCGCCTGCGAGTCCTGACAGCGGATTGAACAACCCCTTTGAAGATCTGTAAATGATGGGAAAACCTCATCGCGATGAAAGGAAATACACATGTTGCGCCCAGTCTTACTAATAGGTGTTGGTGGTTCAGGTGGAAAAACTCTGCGTGCCATGAGTCAGTCACTAATGCGAAAACTACGCAAGGCTGGCTGGGACAGCAATCAGCTCCCTGAAGGTTGGCAAATGCTCTGGGTTGACTCAGTCTCGCAGCAAGACGAAGACGCTTTCCCAGCACCTCTACTTCCTAACACTCAATACGTTGGGCTTGTGCCCCCAGGATTGGCATACGCCGACTTAAGAACAACTCTCGAACAGTCGATTCCGCCAAAAGAGCGTATGTCGGCTTTAGCCGGTTGGGTTCCCGAAAGTGTTCCAATTTCAGTAGCAGCTGGTGCGGGGCAGGCGCGCGCGATTGGTCGTGCGATTTCAGCTGCGCAAATCTCACCTTTGAAGAAAGCGATCGAAGACGCGAACAGTCGATTAAGCGGAATCAATGTCACGACCGAACTAGCTGAGATTTCTCGGCTGTTTGGGCAGTCGGACAGCGCACCAGTCACTATTCCAATAGCGATTGTGGTGTCTTCTGTGGCTGGGGGTTCTGGTTCGGGCATGTTCATGGACGTTGTTGAAACTCTGAAAACGGTTAACCCTGATTTTGCATCACCAGATGGAATCATCACGATTCTTTACACGCCTGACGTTTTCGCAAGTATCGAAGGCGCAGGTGGACAGATTCCCCCAAACACTTTGGCTGCTGCTATGGAGGTCACTTCAGGAGTGCTCTCGCAAGGCCTAACAAGTGGAAGTGTGAGCATGCTTCAGTCTCGTGGGCTAGTAAACAGATCAAGACATGGGTTCGGTGCGAAATGCAACTTTTTGGTGGGGGCCAGCAACAAGAATGTGACTTTGGGCTCCCAATCAGACGTCTACTACGCGGTCGGGGAATCGTTAACCTCCATCGTGACCGATGACAAGGTGCAGCAGAACCTGCGTGCGTTTGTTCTAACGAATGTTTTCTTACAATCGGGAAATTCAATGCTTGTTCAAGATAACTCACGAATGACCGAAGCCTCCGACCTTGACGAATCAATGCCGTTTTCCGCTATGGGCATGGGTCGTGTCAATCTTGGTACAGATCGCCTTTTGGATTACATTGCTCAACTTTTGACCCGTGATGTAACAGAGCAACTTCTTTGGCCTGACTATGAAAACACAATTCAAGCAGATGGTCAGAGGAAGACACCGGAAGAACTTATTGATGCTCGAGTTGCTCGAACTTTCTCGGAGTTCTTGATTTCATCGAAATTGAATGAGCGCGATCCCGCTAATAACGTCGTTGACGCACTGGTTGATGAGTCACAGATGCAACAACGGCTCATGCAATGGGCACGTGAAGGGCTTAACAAAGCTAGTCAAGGCGTCGATGGAAAGGGTATGGCACCTGGCGAATGGTCGAATCGCTTGCAAAATTACTATAACAACAACATTGCGGTCCTCAGGGCACAAGAGAAAGCGATCACATATCAGCATGCCCAAGAGTGGGCCGCCACGATTCAATCACATCTATCGCAATTGGTTTCGCAGTCTGCTGTTCGAAATGGACTAATTGTGACCAGTCGTTTACTCCAGCGGCTCATCGAAGAAATGAATTATGTGACTCAAGAATTAAACACTCAGGTTGCCACTAAACGTGCGCAAACTCAAATGATGTCGAGTGGGATTCAACAGGTTCTTAATGTCGGTGCTAATAAACTTGAGTCAAACGACGATGCACTGAACAAAGCAGTGAAAGCTCTTCAACTTGGATCTGGTCTTGAAGTGGATGCAGATAGATTCGAAATAGCAGGTGGTCTTGTAAGCGACTTAGCTGAGCACCTACTCAAGCCGCTACTTAAATCAGTCAAATTTGCGCGTGCAGAATTGAGTTCCTCTGTCAATGCCAATCAGCTTGCTGATGGGCGACCAAACAATTGGTCACTCCTGCCTGAGTACGGAAAGCCAATCCCAACGCAATTACTGCCGGGAGCAACGGAACGAGTTTTGATTCAACCTAATCGTTACGAAGCTGTTCTCAAAGAGGAAGTTGTAGCCTGCCTCAAGAGTTCCGAAGATCAAAAGGCTTGGCGCAAGGTCTTAAGGGAACGAGCCGCTCTAGGTCAAGTTCTTGATAACGGACAAAATGAAGGTTTTGGGCTGATCACTGAAATACAAGCTTGGATCCCAGAGGATCCAATGGCGTCCCTGTCGCGGATCGCTGCGGAGCCTGCTGAATTTAGAATTCCGAAATCCTTCACCGCTCTGCAGGACACGATGGAGGCTTGGATTACCGACGTCAAACTCTCAACAGGTCTGTCTAAATTCCTTAAGCAAGGCCTTGTGAAATATGTCGAGTCCGGTACACCTGAAGAGCAGATTCAGCGTCAAACTGAATTCATTGCAGCGTTCGGTGAAGTAGTACAAATTTCGGCTCCATTTGTGGAGATTAATCCTGCGGTTAAGGCTGCCCTTCATCCCAATGTGAGTGATTCGGTAATGCCGCTTGTTTCGACAATTCCATTTGTTGAGGGCCATCCGTTGTATAGCCGGATAACTTCTGCATTGAGCGCAGGAGGGCTGTGGTCCGATAGGCAATCCCCAGAATGGTTCGGGACTTCAAATGCTGACCAGATCAGTCTCTTTACAATGTCGGGCAAAGCCATGATGCCGATGGTGTTTGACAACCTAATGCGACCGATTGCTCAATCATGGGCGTCAAATTCGAATAATACGGATAGGCGTCACGCTTTCTGGGCAATGCGTAGAGCTCGGCCGATTTCGGAATTCATTCCAGCGGGGCCACGTCAAATTTCCGCAATGACTCGGGGTTGGTTCCTATCCGGGCTGCTTAATCAGCGTGTCATGTCAGACGAAGGAAGCAGTGGGTGGAAAGTCCAGGTATGGGACGAGGAATCGCGGGATTTAGTCGATTTCCCGTTTCCTCTTCTCAGTGCAAGGTCAGTCACCCAAAATGCTGTCCCAGCAGCTGTCTTGAAGTCTCTGGCAATTGCTTTTGTGAAGGTAAATGAAGCCGGCAGTATTGCACCGTTAAAGCCCTATCACCGCCTTTTGGATTTAGGTGCCGAGTCAAGGTTTCCAACGGTCTTGAGTGACTGGATCAAGTCGGGTGTTGTGGCTGGGCCGGGAGCGCCAGCTCCGGATCCGAAAATTGCGGGAAGCTCGTCATCGACATTGGATGAGCGCCGCGATGCAGTTGTAAATGTTCTCGAGAAAACATTGGACAAATATGAAAAGGAATTTGCCGAAATAGAGGACAAGCCAAATCCCTACACTGCTCCGCCTATTTGGGAGTTGCGTGAGTACATCGTGCCCGCACTTGGTGCTCTCATCCTCGCGGCTCAATCCGTGCGCGATGACGAGGGCACACTGTAATGAGTGGGCTAGCCAGAAGAACTGCAATGCGGCGCGGGGTGGCGGCACAAGTTGTGCTTCTTCCAGCCGGGCAAGTAGGTACCGAAGTTGTCAACAAAGTGGAATTGTGGTCAGCAGAAGGCCTGCTTGATCCTGTTTTTTGGGTTCCTGCTGACATGGTTCACGCACACCATACGATGCCCGCCCGGGTGACCGCGATTGTCTTTGGGCGCCGTGAGGATGGCTCGCAGGAGCGACGGGAAGTGCCTTTGTTGGAAACACTTGGGCGGGAAAGTCTCGAAGAACTAATAGTGACAAGTGTTCGGTGGTTATCAAGTGATCAAGCAGACAGGGATTTTGTTTCTCAGGCAGCTACGAGACTTCTTTCGGCCATCAAAGACGCCATGCCCTTGTCGAGGCAAGTTGGAGAAGTTTCAATAGGAGGAACCGAAGTTCGATCCCTCAATCTCGTCTTCGCGTCGACAAAGGTTTCCTCCGATGAACTAGCTGCACTGATCTCAAATGACTGGCAGGAAAACATTCTTGTCTCACCGGAGGATCGGCAAAGGCCAAATTCTGCAGATCGGTTCACTGACGCCGATGACATCGAAACTTGGGCTGGTTTCGTTGCCGCATCAGTTTCCTCACTTGCTGGATTGTGGACCGGCTTTGCCTCAAGCCCCATTTCAAAATTACCTGGATCTGGATCGGCCAGTCAAGTTCCAAAGGTTCGAGTCGCGCGAACATTCGCTCGTGCGGTCGTAAGCGGCGACTTCTCAGTTGATCTTGCTCGGTCTGTTGCGGCTGCTTTAGCTAACCCGAAGACTCCATTAATGGATCCGATCATTGCTTCTCAGATCACGTCAGTTACCGCCATGGACTCCGCTGAGGCTGAGTCTTACATCGAAAATCGTTTGCAGATACTAGTCAAGGCAGATAATGGCGCTTTATCTTTCAAAAGTGCCGCAATGCATACAGCGAGCCGCCCTCAGCGAAAAGCACTCCGCGGATCGTCACGAGATTTCCTAGTTTTCGCCTGGGATAAAATCGTGTCTATTCCCGTTTGGTCATGGAATTGGCTAGCAGACAAAATCGGCCGAGGAACTAAGGCTTCTCTTTACGGGGATTCTGAACAAATCCATGTCGATGCCCGAGGTTCCATGCGAGCCGAGCAAGCTGATCGAGACCTAATGGAAAGCTCAAATTCCATTCTCCAGTTACAAGCGCAGATTACGAGGGCCTTGAATCAGCCACCCTTGCCCGTGATTAAAACGTCAGCTCCGACTCTTTGGAGTTCACTAAGATCCGTTGTGTTTTCCCTAGTTGATGGCGGCTCTGACAATCACGAACTCGAATCAATTCGTAAGGACGGGCGTGTAGCCGTCGTACCCGATGTCGGGATGGTGATTCCCGCACCATGGGATGTTTGGACATTGCCGACTGAAGCAGCGCAACATTTGACAGGGGACAGCGGAACCGTCACCACGGTCGAATGGACTGATACGGCAAGTGCTCGCGAACTTCTTGACCACCTAACAGAACGTTCTGCTGACCTGGACTTACGTTTGCAAGAGATGGGTGAAAAGGTCTCGCGTTCTCGTCTCGAACTCATTTCCTCTGAACGGGATTACGTGGAAGCTCGAGAGTTATTCGAGGACTTTGATGTTGATCTGGATGAAGCGCGTGAATCAATCCGCCTCTTGTCAGAGGATTTTGAGGAGGTCAATCATGGCTGAAAGTGACATGAATTCAGACGAAGTGGAGGCTGAAGTCACAGCACATGAGGAACTTCAGGAACCACTATTGGGTGGCGATAGCGCGACATCAACAGAGTTTTCAGTCGAAAAGGCTGCGGAAAGAATCGTTGCACTTGAGGAGCAGCTTGAGGAGCAGCGGCTGCGGGTTTCTCAGTCAGAGCGAGCGGTAAGTATTCGCAGACAACGACTCCTGACCAACAGGGAGAAACGTGATCGAATCAGAATTAATCTCGGTCATTTGACATCATCGAGGGACTCGCTAGGAGCTTGGCTTCACGAGCGATCTCAGTCATTGGCGCTAAAGCTGTTGCAGTATGTAGAAAATCAAGAAAGTGCATTAAAGGCCGAAGAAGGTTCGATCCGAGCTTGGGCAGAACTCCCTGTTCCCACAACGGTTGAGACCGCAGCACGCCTTCGCAAAAGATATGTTGGTGCCGTTTGGTGGTCCTTAATTGGTGCAGTAGTGATTCCTTTATTGCTATTAGGGCTCAATGCTGCTCTTGAGGAGGTAGACAGTCAAGTCCCTTGGGTGGAAGACGTCTGGTGGCGTTACTTCGTAGTCGGAATGCTTTTGCTCCTTGCCTTTCTATTTATCTCAATAGCTTCTTATCATCGCGGATTTATTCGCATGAAGACCGACATGGATTTGCGCTTAGATCATGGACGGTACTTGCTGGGAGTGATCGAGCAAGTGCGTCTGGAGCGAGCAAGGATTGAAGGTTTGGCGCCTCAACTTCGAGATCGCCTCCAGTTCTTTGGAGCGGTACTTCAAGAACCATGGCGAGTACCAGGATTCGGTGCTAACACTGATGAAACGGAGCGATTGAACAAAGGGTTGCCGGCTTTGTTGCAGATCGCAAAGACTGCCCACTCCAATGACCCGGCGATTATTAAATTACGGGCACAATTCATTGCAGAGCAATATCGAATTGGCATGCGTCGACAGGCAATTGATGAACTAATTCGTGTTGCAGCTGAGCGTCGCGGCATTCCCAGCGAGCAAGCAGATCTGCGGGTAATTGATCGAGATTCTGCGACTTATGGACTTCGAGCAGCATTACATGACATGGTTCGAGATCCAGAAGTTCTCGAAACTGTCGGGCGTTCAAAAGTCTCTGAAATCGCATCGCATATTCAAAGCGGCATGACACCATCAGGCCAACGTCCAGGGATAGCGCGCACTAACATCGACACGCTCCACGGCCTCAGCGTGAATCATGACCTATTAGCCCAATGGTCAACGGATCAAATGTCTTGGGACGAGTACGTCATTGAGATTTTGGAGAATGGTGCAGCGCTTTCGCGACTAGCCTTTTCACCGATTGGGATGGCGCAGAGTCGGCACTTGAAATTCCAATCTATTGCGGTAGCTCCTGAGAGGCTCCATGAGCATGCTGGTGAACTAATTGAATTCATCAAGATTGATAGTGGAGTGGTGAGTGGAACTGAAATCGTTGCACGAATAGACATCACCCCCGCCATGGACGTTAGTGAAGTAGCACTTTTTGAAAGTCAAATTAATAATTCGTGGACTGGAACGGATTACAGTGGACTTTCAAAAGGCGAGGAAAACACATATGACTTTGAGACTTTGTGAGTGGTCGTGGATGATCCGTTTGCTTCGCTTACAAGCAACCCAGAACCTGTCCGTGGCATTTCTGACTCGCAATCTAGTCCCTTTGACGAACTCGCAACTGGCACCAAAAACACGCGACTTCGAAATAGGTCCTTCTTGTCGCTAGGAATAGTTGCTTTTTTGCTTATTGGCGTTTGGTTTGTTCCTAGGGCACTAGGTGGCAATGATGCGGAGCCAGCAATTATTGCTGAATCAGCGGCTACCGAATCACCTCTAAGTCAAGAGGCCGCGGAGACGGTGATTGAAGAGGATTCAAACTTGGATTCAGGAAACGTGGAAGAATTCGACCTATTTAGTGCTCCTGGCAACCTAGATCAGTTCATATCAGAGGTTACTGGCAGTACTGTTCGGATTGAGTGTGCTGCATCACAGGGAGCGACGGTGGTGTCAACTGGTAGCGGTTTTGTGACTGACGTTTCGTCATTACTCGGAACGTCAAGCCTTGACCAAAAGATCGTGACCAATCACCATGTCGTTGAAGACTGTGTTGACGGCAGGGGAGTCTTGTTTGTTGGAATTGGTGACAATTTCTATGAATCTTCGGTTACCGGATATGACCTGGCAAATGACTTAGCTTTAGTTGATCCCGCGGGAATGGGTTTTGCTTCAATTCCTATGTCACCAGAGATTAAATTGGGCCAGTGGGTCATGACAAGTGGAAGCCCACTTGATATCGAGTCGAATGTGACATTCGGTCAAGTCACGAGCCTCAAGGTTTTATCTGACGCCGGGGGCCAAGATCTTATTGCTGCTGATGCTGTTATTGGACCTGGGAATTCGGGAGGACCGCTAGTCAATAATGTGGGCGAGGTTATCGCTGTAAATAGTGCAATTTATGTAGACGTTAGTGGATTGGCACTATCCGTTCCCATTACTCATCTATGCCAGAAAATTTTATTATGTCCAAATTAGGTTACTGGTAGCACATGGATAATCCGTTTGATGAGCTCAGTCCAGCCAAAAATCTCGAATATGGCAATCAAGACAGTTCAGAACCCAGTCGCAGAACAATCAGGCGAAATAGAACTGATCAAAAACTTAGACTTGTGATTGTTTTTATTGTTTTACTTGGCAGCGGACTACTGCTGGGTTTCCTGCTTAGTTCAATAGTGAGTGGTTCAAGTGATTCGGCGTTGAATGAGAATCAACAACCACCTCAAGTGTCAACGAGTCCTAGCCCGCTACCACGTGAGTCTGAGCCCGAGCCAGCGGAAGCAACTCCTACAGTGACCGTGACGGTGACGGAAACCGAATCCCCTTCGGAGATTTTTGCGGATTCCGAATCTGACATTGCTGCAATAGTCGGAAATAACTCGAATAATGTTGATTCCAAGGGACTGGACCCACGCTTCACCTATTGCTATGAAGCGATTTCCTCCGGTTACGGAGACTATGTGAATGGTATTAATCCAGAATATGAATGGTATGACGATCGAGATCGCGATGGTGTTGTTTGTGAGAGGTGACATGGCCATGACCTTGGTTGGGAACCATTGTGCTTGGGCTACCTTCGTTTGTGAACCGGGCGAAATGTCAGTCCAAAGGCAACGTGGGGAACTGAACGTGGCAAGTTTGCATGCGCAGTTTTGCAAGGTGACTACAAATACCGACATGGTATGTACTTCGCATTAGAAAATCAGCACTGAGATAAATAAAGGAAGATGGCACATGAAATCTCAAACACTGAAAGTTCGTGTCTTGGCAGTAGGACTCGGAGTGCTTGCCCTTAAGGCGTCTCTCCTAGTTGCACCGACAGCCTAGGCCGCCCCGAAAAAGCCTGGGCTATACGGTCCGACTCAAGTTACAGTTGGGCAGGAAGTTACTTTCACTTCCGTTTTCACCGGAGCAGTCAAGAGGAACGGATGCTTTGTTCCCATTCTTGACTTCAACGATCAAAATGGTGTTCAAATCTTCATTTCCGATTTTGGAGGTAGGAATTTTCTGGGTAGTTAATCCAAGAGCACTGCCGGTGATTAGGAACTTTGGCATGACCTCTTGTGGCAGCTTCGGGAGATGTGTGGGATCAGCGACGACCGGTCGACAGGTCGACAGTTTGTCATTCCCTTGTGACCTTTGACCTCTAATAACCGGAAAGGCTGACACGGCGGGTTGCAGCGGGTTAGCATCTTGTATCGGATGGGGAGGCCCAATGGATGCGAGCTATCGATCGCCCACCCTTATTCAGTCGGTGCAGCGAGCCTTGCGTTTGGTTGACGCTGTTGGGGCATTGGACGGACGAGGGCAGGCAAAGGAGTTGGCGCGCGCCGTCGGGCTGAACTTGTCAACCACGTATC
>Ga0222673_1000659_pt1 | contig 14150 bp, 21 predicted proteins | sample AntAcemetagen801_FD_179845 | JGI IMG/M metagenome (GOLD analysis project Ga0222673, IMG submission 179845) | Saline water microbial communities from Ace Lake, Antarctica - #801 | ecosystem: Environmental > Aquatic > Non-marine Saline and Alkaline > Saline | place: Antarctica: Ace Lake...
GAATTAAACAAAAAAGCTTTCGGAATATTATATCCTTTAACTAAGCTCACACAAAAAGATACTAAAAGTGTTTTAGAAAAAAGTTTTAAAAAAACTATGGTTGGAAGTTTTGGTGAGAAAACTAAAGTTTTAGAACCTGTTTACAATTTTCCTTTTGAAAAAGCAGAAAAAGGAAAAAAGTATTTTGACACTTTAGAAATTAAAGGTATCAGAAAAGAAATTGAAAATGAAAGTTTTGGAAAAACTTTAAAAATTATAGGAAGCACTGGTAGCACAATACTTTCTCCTTTTAGCGGTGTTAATAAAAGAGAAGAAATTGCAAGAACTTTTGCTGTAGGTGGAGCAATAGGTTTATCTACCGCAGCTCTTTCTTTTATAGCTCCGCCTTTAGCTTTTCAAACAATAAGTTTAGGTGTAGGTGCTTATGGTCTTTATAAAACAGGTGAAGGTTATGGTAGTATTGACAGTCCTGTTGGAAGGAGAGAGTTTTTAGCTAAAAACGTGAGAGATGTTGCGATAGTATTACCTTTTGCTTATGCTGGAACTAAAATTGGTAGTGATGCTCGTTATAAGTTCAGAACTAAAATAAGTCCTGAAATTGAGTTTAAAACTTTTAAAAAAGATTATGGAACTTTTGATTATAAAGGAAAAACTGACTTTTTTGAGTTAAAAATTCCTAAAACAAAAACGAGAGGGATTACAATTCAACAAAAACCTTCAGAGTATTTAAGTTTAAAAAGTTCAAGACAAGGAACTTTAACTGCTGATAAAACTAAAGTTTTTAAAGATTTATTAAGTCCTGAAAGGTTTAAAAACATTTATGAAGTAAAAAGTAACATTCCAAAAAGCATTCTTAAAAAAAGTGATGTTTATGATTTAGGACAGTTAAGGTTTAACGCTCCTGAAAGAATAGTTGTTACAAAAAAGCCTTTAGAACTACCAAGTTTAAGACAGAGCAAGTTAGCAATAGACGTTGAAGTTTTGGGTAAAACTGAAAGCGGAAGTCCTGTTGTTAAATACAAAAAAACTGTTTTTGGAAGTAAAAACCAGCCTATTTTTGTTAGAGAACCTTTAAGTGTGGTTATTCAAGAAACTGCACAGATTGGAAAGTTTGCTTTTAAATATGTTAGTAAGAATGTGAATTTTCCTAAAATTGTTAATAATTTTAAATATGATAATTCATTTTTATTATCTAGTTCAAGTTTTAGTTTAGCTTATACTAATTATAATATTTTTGCTAAACCTAAAATTAAAAGCTTTCAAGAAAGTGTTGTTATTCAAAAAAGTGATAGTGAACGTAAGAATAAGTTTTTTCCATTTGTTAATGTTAAAAGTTTGAGTTCTAACATTTCTAAATTAAATGTTAATGAAATTTTTGATATTGAAAAACCTAAACTTGATTATGTTGTTAAACCTAAGTTTGATGTTAAAATTGGTGAGAAAGTTTCTTTAGAAAGTGAAGAAAAAGATAAAACTGTTTTTGCAATTCCATTTCCGAAAGTTGTTAAAACTTATGATTTTAATGAGTTAAAAGAAAAACCTCCTTTTAGTATTGTTAAACCTTTCAGTTTTAAACTTCCTAAAATTCGTTTCGGACAACAGAAAGAAAAAAAGGTTGGTTATAATGCTATGGTTAAAAGTCGTAGTGGTTTTGTTAAAGTTAACACTAAGCCTTTAACTAAGCGTGGCGCTTTAAGCGCTGGCGCTACCGCTGTTGATAACACAACAGCTATGAGTTTTAAAGTTGTTGAGCGTAAAAAGAAAGGCACGACAAGTTTTGGTAGTGGTAGCTGGAACTTTTTAGAAGATAAGTTTCGTAAAAAGAAAGGTTTATATATTGAGAAAAGAAGTTTTGGTATTGATACGTTTGGAGAGAAAACAGGTTTGAAAATTGGTAAGTATTTAAAACAAAAAAGAAAACAGAGGTTTTAGAAAATGAATTTTTTAAATAAAGTGTTTGGAAAAAAAACTAATACTACTAAAAGCGGTGAGTTAGAAAGTGCTAGTATGCGATTGAAAGCTAAACAAATTAGTTCTCGAACAGAAAGTAAAAGATTGCTTAATGAAGCTAAAAGCAGTGCTAGAAAACAAAGTTTCTTGTTCAGAACTGGGAAAAAAATTGGTGAAGGTAGTGGCCGTGCTATTAGTAACTTTCAGAAACTACAAAAAAGCATGCCTAAAAGGAAAAGTTTCGCTCAAAAACCTGCAAGTCCAATGTTTGACTCAAGCTTTTACAGTTTAGGAAATAATAGTTCACAAAAAAGTGGCGGTCAAAGTCGTGCTACAAGCTTATTATTTGACAGTCCGAAAAGAAGCTTTCAGAAAAAGAAGAAAAGTAAAGGTACAAGAATAAGTGTTGGAGGAAGAACAATAATAATTAACTAAAAAAAAAATGGTTTACACAAAAAAAGCAACCAACCTTATCAGGCTTTATAGAAAAAAGCTTGGTTACGAAAAAGGAACACAAATTGCTTTAATAAAAGCGGCGCAACTAAAAATACCTGTTTTTAGAAAAAGAAAAAAGCCAGTTTTCAAATGGAAAAAGCAAAAAACGAGCTTTTTCATAAACTTATAACATTCATGGAGGTGTAATAAAAATATGAGAAAAAACAAGAAAGGTCAAGGAAGCACAATGTTACTTATAGGGATAACTTGTATAATCGGAATGGTTTTACTTACAGTGCTGTTCGGTTTTTTAAACAACACTTCATTAAAAACTGAAACAGTAGTAAATGAAACAATAACATTACAAAACTCGACAAGAGTAGACCTTGCTAACTACTGGGTTATTGGTGTGACAGAAGTTTACAGCACTGAAAACGTGACTAAAGTTTTGTTAAGCACTGGAAACTACACTGTTAGCGATTTGAACAATGAGCTTGTTAAAGCAGGAATAACACTTACTGACGCTACCTATGATGGTAATGCTAGTTATGTTAGCTATACTTACTACCCTGCTGGATACATTGAAAGCTCAACAACTAGAGGACTACTAGCTTTAACACCTGTGTTATTTGCTTTAGTTATACTGGTGTTTGTTGCTGGATTTGTAGTGATGAAGAAACAATGAAACAAGAACAAGTTTTTTTTGAAAGTAAAAGAGGACAGTTGTTTGTAGGATTATTATTTGCTTTTATGATGATAATGATCTTATCAATAATGCTCAGTCCTCTTTTATCTTTTATTGAAATAGGAGTTAACAGCACTGTGAACGTGACTAATGGCGGTATTTTAGAGGTTATTTTTAATAATTACCCTGTGATTCTTGCTATTGCGGTTATGATTGCGGTTGTTGCTTTAGTGACAGGAAGGTGAAAAAAGCATGAAGCAATGCTTTTTTCTTTTCTTATCTCTAATATTGTTAGTTTCAACTATTTCTGTAAGCGGCGCGGTTGTTGAGTGTTATGATTATTTTGATTCTGATAGTAATTCTAATTACAGTATTACATCCGGAACTTTTGACGTGGCGGATGGTGTTGGAACTTTCACTAATTCTGGAACTCCATGGCACAGCGGGCATAACACTCAATGCCTTATGAACACTAGCAGTAGTTATGAGCTTAACGCTTTAATAAAGTATGAAGGCGTTCAAGGTATTTACATCGGATTTTACGGTAATGGCAGCGCGAGTTATAACGGTGACGGTATGTACTTTCAGCTTAACATGGCTATCTTTCAAGGTTTTGCTTACGGTATTTATGATAACGCTAGCGCTCTTGATAGTACTGGAATAAACGCTAGTGCTGCTTGGACTCAGTTTAAATTAAGGTATACTGCTTCTAATAATAACTTAACTGTGAGGTACTGGGCTAATGGTAGTGCTGAACCTTCAACGTGGAACCTTCACGGTGTTGCTGGTGATGACCGGCGTGGCGATAACGTTTACTTTGGTTCTTATCAAGATGCTATAAGCATTGACTTTTGGAACTTGACCAACCTTGATAGAGTTTCTGAAATTCCAAGTGGAAGTATAAACGTTGCGCTTAACCAGCCAGGCACAGGTAATACTAGTAGTGAGGTTTTTGGTGATTTACAGTTCAACTTCACACCAACAACAACAAGTTATGGTATTAGTCATTGCGAGTTTTGGAGTAATGAAAGTGGAACGTTCAGCTTTATGGGAAACAGCACTAGTATAACTAATAATACTATTAATAATATAACTCCAAGCGTGGGTGTTAGTGATGATGATGGAACTTTCGTGTGGAACATGCAGTGTTACGATAATGAAACTTTAGGAACTGGAACAACCAATTACACCATAATAATTGATACTACTAAACCAGTCATAAGCCTTAATAGTAATAACGCTTGGAACACCCAAAACATAAGCGTTCAAAACAATTACGCCACCACTTTAATAATTAACCAAACATACACAGATGAACGCCTAGTTTACGCTTACCAAATAAACATAACAAAACTCGGAGTTTCATACTTCAACATCAGCAACTCAATCCTGAACGTTCCAACAACAAGTTTTTACCACGAAATAAGCACATCAACAATACCAACAGGACTACTGCTAATAGAACAAGTAACAAGCGACCCGCACACAAACAACGAAATAAAAGATTACGAAGTAAAAAAGTTTATGAACCAACTAGAGTTCAACACAGAAGAAGGAAACAAAGTTAAAATAAAAGGGGTTGGCGCTTGGAACAGTGGCTACCAAAAAGTTAAAGACCGTTACCAGTTCTCATTCAACTACATACTGAAAAGTGAAGAAAGAACTTTCACTCTTGAAAGTGATAAACCAATAGTTTACCTTCCAGAAAGCAAGTACGAAGGGCACTTTGTTATCTGGGATAATAATAAAAAACTTGGAAACTGGATTGATTTTGAAGGAACAGAACAACAAATAAAAGTAAAATACATCACTCCTTACAAGTACGAAATAACAGTAACAGCAAAAGACGAAAAAGCAAAGCTAAACAACACCATACAATTTAACAGTATAGGAGGACTAAACGTTGAAAAACTTTACAACGAATGGTACAAAGGAAGTTACACAAACACTTACGACCTAATAGGAACAAGCGGTTCAAGACAAAACTTTTTCTTAAACATAAGCAGACTGGCAGGACAAGTAACATTAACAAGCGCAAAGTTTTACTACAACCACACTCAACTTGTAACTAAAACTTTTAACAGTTCAACATACCAAATTCATAATGCAACACTAATAGTTCCAGAAGAAGAAAACACTTACCCAATAAAATGGGAAGTGAACGTGCTACAACATAACGGAAGCGCTTACACTTTTAACATAACACAAAACCAAACATTACTAAAAGCGTTCATAAACATAAGCCTCTTTGATGAAATAAACCAGTCTCCAATAACAGAAGCAGCAACTTTTTACATGGAAGGAACAGACTCAAGAACTTTAACAGGCAACACATCAATAAAAGTAAGCAATTTAAGTCTTGGAGAATACTTCATTCAAGCACAAACAAGCGGTTACACAAAAAGAGGAGTTTTCATAACCATAAACAATCAAACAAACAACCTTAAACTATACTTGTTAAAAGACGTTGATGGAAGAGGTGACGTTGATTTTTACCTTAAAAACTTCAACTTTGATAACATAGAAGACGTGCGTTTAACATTTCAAAGAAAGTATAATGAAAGCTTCATAACAGTAGCTCAGTACGACACGGACTTCGCAGGGCAAGCAAGACTGTTTCTTGACAAGCAATACGAGTACAACGTTCTTGTAACTCACCCAGCCTACACAGATCAAGAGATAGGTTTAAGACCACTGCTCACTTATTACACTATTAAAATGCAGCAAGTAGTTGCGAGCTTATACGAGAACGTTTTTGAAGGAATAACATATAGTATAATTCCAAAAGACAGAGTGATAAACCTATCTAACGGCTGGCAAGATATAACTTTTAAAGTTTACAGTTCAACTTCAGACCTTGAATACTTCGGAGTGCGCCTTGACAGTCACGACTTCACTTGCAACCCTTCAAGCTGTGTTAGTAATGTTTCAACCAGTCCTAGCGGAGGTAGTGCGACAGTAAGCGTTCTTGCTAATGAAACTGGACGGTTGCAGGCTCACTTCTTTTTCAAAAGGCAAAATAAGGATTTGCAGTACGTTAACGGCCGAGAGTTTTTAATCAGTATTGTTGAGAAAATAAGCAACTTTCAAGGTATAAGAAGCTTAGGAAACTTCGCAGAACAACTTTCAACAATACAAAAAGTGACAGTTGGAACAGCAGGAGTTTTAAGTTTTGTTGTTGTAGGAGCAATGTTTGGACTTGTAGGTGTAAGCCTTATTCTCATCACTGCTTTTGGAATAATCTTTTTTATGATTACAGGTTTCATACCTTACATGGTCGGTATTGTAATGGTCATTTTAGGAATTATGGGTTTTGTTATGATGGTGAAAGAACAATGAAGAAAATGTTAAGTAAAGGAAGCGCAACTCTTAACTTGTTAGTTCTTATTATTTGCCTTAACACTTTCATGTTTATCGGTGTGAAGTACACTATGAGTGGTGATGGTAGTATTGAAAACAATACTGATAGCTGGATTAGCAATGACTTGTTTGATATAATGCTTAAAAACAGTGATGGTTTTGAAAGTTCTATGGATTCTTACGCTGCAAACCCTCAGGGAAATTTAACTAATAGTTACGTTTTTGATTTAAACGGTAATTTTAGTAATCCTCCTGATTTGGAGGCTGGAACAAGTGTTGATACTGATAGTGGCGGTTTTAGTTTGGTTGACACGGTTAGGATTGCTTTTGCTTTTATTGTTACTTTGTTTAAGATTGCGATAATGCCTATTATTTTGTTTACTTCTAATACTTTGCCTCCTTTGATTTCTTTAATTATCGCTTTGCCTTTGAGTATTTTGTATATTACTTGTCTTGTTATTTTTCTTAAGGGTGGTGGTGCTCCATGAGTTTTGCTTTGTTTGATTTGATTGGTGCTGGTATGAATGGTTATTTTGGTAATAAGGTTTTGTTAAGCTTGGTGGTTATTGTTGTTATTAGTATGATCGTTTTGAGTTTGGGGGGTAATAAGACTGTTTTGTTGATGGTTTTGTTGCCTTTGATTGTTACGATTACTGTTGGAACTAGTGCTGTTATGAGTATTGATGCTCGTTGGATTGGTGTTGTTATGTGGATTATTGCTGGCTTTTTTGTGGCTACTTTCTTTTGGGTTATTTTGAGGTAACCCCTTTTTTTTTATTGTTACTTTGTAGTGAGATGGTTGTTTGAAAACGTCGTTTAATAAACATTAGACGACGCTTTTGGTGGTTGGAATACAAACATTTAAATAGTAGTCGTAGTAATATATACTTATGAAAATCAAATGTAAAACATGCCAATACGAATGGAAAACAAACAGCCAAATGCAATGGGTAACATGCCCAAGCTGCAGAAACAAAACAAAAAAAGGTGAGAACAATGAACATACAAACAAACAAACTACTCAAAACTGAACTAAACACTTACGGTGTAAGGCAAAGAATAAACCTAAGAATGGTAGGGGTGGCGTTAATAGTGATATGTATTCTAACACCTTGCACCAACATACTCATACCAGCAATCTACAAAAAATGCAAAGGAGAAGTGTACATATAACAATCACACTCACGGCTAGGCAAGGCAAGGCAGGGCGTGGCATGGCATGGCTAGGCATGGCAAGGCATGGCAAGGCAAGGATTTTTTCCTTGTAAACCAAAAAAACAAAAGGTAAACAAAAAATGAAACAAGGAGATGAAAAAAATGACAAGAAACATAAAACGGAAAATAGTATTAAGTGGGCTTACACCAATAATGTTCGACCGGTATTCAGGCAACAACAAAGAACAACTACACCCGATGGAAAAAGTTTATACAAACGAACAGGGGCATTTGGTTTTACCCTCAACAAACATACTGTCCTTTCTCTCTGCACAGAATACAGAGAGTGCCACACAACGAATAGTAGGAAGAGGTTACAAAGAAGTTTGTAAAGCAGCTTTAAGTTATATTTCAATAGAACCTTTTTTAATTCCTTTTTTAAGAAAAGGCAAACCTATTGAGAAAAATGAAGATAATGTTAAAATGCATTATGCTGTTGCTAAAATCATGAAAGGTAAACTAGCAATACCAAACCCTAAAGAAAGACCTATTATTGAAACTGAATGGAAGCTTGAGTTTGAATTAACTTTACAAGAAACTCCTGAGCTTACTGAAACATTACTTAAGAAAATTTTTGAAATTGGTGGTAACGCTATTGGTTTAGGAACTTTCAGAGGAGTTTTTGGGAAGTTTAAAGTTGAAATATGGGAGTGATAATTCACCACCCCTTATTTTTTTTATTTTCATACTCACAATCGAGGCATGGCATGGCAAGGCAGGGCGTGGCATGGCACGGCACGGCAAGGCATGGCAAGGCAAGGATTTTTTTAATTAAACACAAAAAAAGGATGAGGTAAAAAAGATGAAACTAACAGATACAATAAAAGAAATTGAACTAGAACTTAATGGAATAGTAGCGATCAAAGGAAAATGCAAAGCAAAAGAAATAAAAAAATGAATAATAAACAAATAATAATTAATAAAAATTTAGATTTTGTTTTTAGTATTTCAAGCATCATAATTTTATCAATTATTTCAGGAGTAACATTTTTCTTTTTTATAAAAACACCTACAGGAAACTATTATAACAATTTATATTTAATCCCAATGATAATAGTTTTTCTTTTTATGTTAAATATAAGCTTAGGAGGTTTAAAATTAGAGATGCACAAGCAAAAGAATTAATAGAACACTTACAAAACATAAGTGAAAAACTACACACAATACAAAAACAAAAAATAATAACACAAAAAGTTTGAGTAGAAGGAGTAAAAAAAAAAATTAAAGTTATGGTTTTTAGACTCACCTCTTTTTTCCATAACCATCACCTTTTTTTTTACTCCTGTTCAACAACAAAAGGGGATGAAAAAGAAAATGATAATAACAGAAGAACAAATACTAAAAGCAAGCGAAGGAGAAGTATCAAGCCTATACCAAATCCTAGTACAACTAGCAAAACAACAAAAACAGCAAGAAGGAAAAATAGCATGGCTCACAGAAAACCTTTTGCAACTAATACAAAAATGAAAGTAGACTGTTGCGGTTACCTGAGTAGAATAACAACAAGCAAAGTGTGGCGCAACTGGTGGCTACTCAAAAAAAACAAAGCCAACCGAGTAACCATCCACCCACAAACAATAAACTTCCCGAAACAGTACGAAGGAAAAAAAGTAAGAATAAAAATAGAGGTAATAAAAGAATGATAAATTATGATCCAATTTCAATAACAAACCCTTTAGTAATATTAACCATAATCATTATAGCAATCATAATCATGTTAGTATGTTTCTATATACTACCAGAAAAAAAAGAGTGCCCACTATGCAAAGGCACAAGATACATAAACAAAAAGGTGAAACCAAAATGAGCTGGTTTATGATACTAACAACAAACAAGAAAAAAATGTTAAAGTCTTTAAACAAAATAAAAAGAGATGAACTAAATGAATAACACTATAATAATTCCTGTAAGTAAACAAAAAGTTTTAGAAAGAATAAAACAAGAACAACCTAAAACTTACGAATACTTACAAGAAATTAAAAACAATCCTGAAGAATACGAAAAACAAATACAAAACTACCAGCAACAATACACAGAAGAATGGCACAAAAAAAACAAAAACATAATAAAAGAACCTATAAAAGAAGAGTACAGAATAAAACAAGGCTTAATAGTATTCAACGAAGACTATATTAAAATGGCACAAGACTTCTGGAACATACAACCCTTCTACTACGACACAAGTAACATTTGGTGGTTATGGAATCATAAAAGTAAATGTTGGGAAATGATAGACGAAACCGATTTAATGAATGAAATAAGAAAAAACGCTTCGTCAATGATGAACATAACAAAGAACAATGTTTTCACACAAATAATTAAAAGCCTTAAACTTGTAGGTAGAGAAAAGAAACCTAAAGAAGCACCAAAAAAATGGGTGCAGTTTAAAGATAAGGCTTTCAGTATTAAAAGCAAAAAAGTTTATGAAGTAACAAAAGACTTTTTCTTTACCAACCCAATACCTTGGGAGATTGGTGATAGCGAAGAAACACCAACCCTTGATAAGCTGTTTAAAGAATGGGTAGGAGAAAAGTATGTTAAAACATTATACGAAATAATAGCATACTGTTGTTATAGTGACTACCCAATACAAGTATTGTTCTGCCTTTACGGTGGTGGTTGTAATGGAAAAAGCTGTTTCCTCAAAGTATTAGGAAACTTCCTAGGTAAAACAAACTTATGCAGCACAGACCTAGACTTACTAGTAGGGCATAACAAAAGCAGGTTTGAAATATTCAAGCTATACAAAAAACTAGCATGCTTACTAGGGGAAACTAATTTTGGAATACTTGAAAGTAGCGCTATACTAAAAAAGCTTACAGGTAGTGATATGATAGGTTTCGAAGTTAAAGGCAAACTTCCATTTGATGATATTAATTATGCTAAAATAATAATAGCAAGTAATAGTTTGCCAAGCAGTGAGGATACTAGTGAAGGGTTTTATCGTAGATGGGTTATAATAGATTTTCCTAATAAGTTTAAAGAAGGTAAGGATGTAACCGAAACAATACCAGAAAAAGAATATAACAACCTGGCTAAAAAGGTTTGTAAGATAATACCTGAACTACTTGAGAAGGGAGAGTTTACTAATCAAGGAACTATTAAGCAAAGGAAGGAGAAGTATATTCTTGCTAGTAATCCTTTACCGATGTTTATAGAACACTTTTGTGTTAATGATCCTGAGGGTTTCATTAGGTATTCTGAATTGTTTACTAATTACACTAAGTTTCTTAGCACTAATAATCGTAGGACTGTTAGTAAAAAAGAGTTTAGTATTAGGTTGACTAGTGAAGGTTTTGAGAATAGGAGGACTAGTAAGGAAGGTCAGATTGACCAATATGTTGAAGGAATTAAGTGGAATAAAGTGGTTAATCAAGATTTCGGGGTTTTCGGGGTTTTCAGTAAATCTGTACTTCGTTTTCCATGTGTAAATATGAAGTACGAAAACGCCGAAAACCCCGAAAACCCCGAAAAGTTAAAGGGTGTTAATGTTAATGATTTCCATACTAGTATACAGAATGATACTACTAATGAGTTGATTCATCATAAATGTAGTTTTTGTGGTGAAACTCCTTGCGCGGACTGGCATTTGGGAAAACCTGTCTGTAAAGAGTGTTTTAGTGGTTTGAAAGCTCAAAAGGTGCAAAAATGGTGAGTTACATAGATTTTTATAAAATGAATCTTGCTTGGGTTATGATTATTTGTTTTAACCTAATTTATTTTGTTGGTGTAATCACAATTCTTAATTTTTTGTTAAGAAAATACTTTCTTCCTTTTAATTCTTTAATATATGATAAACTGCTTAAAGTATTGGAGGATTTCAAAAAATGAGTGTTAGTTACAAGGAGCAATTGCGTTGCGCGAATTTGCATAACTGGACTGATCTTTCTTTGGCTGATCAGAGTGACAATCCCACACACTCTTTGCTGTCTGGTAGTGTGGCGTACAGCAACGTTTTTGCCGTGTTTAAAGGCTGTGGTGAGGTTTTGAGTGATGAACAGGTAAAGTGTAGGGTTGATGCTGTTGGAACGCTTAAAGGTGTTAGTTTGAAGTGTGTGCGCTTGTATTTGAAAGGCTTGGTTAAAGTTAAGCTACTTGTTAAGGTTAATGGATTGTATAAGAAGAAATGATCATTTAAGAAAAACGTGGAGGTAAGAAAATGGATGAACAGAAAGAAGCAGTTGTTAAGAAAGAACAGGAAGAAGTAGTTAAGGAAGAAGGTTTTAAAGGATTGAGTGTTGAAGAAAGTAAAGAAAACAAACAAGAAGATGAAGTGGTGGTTGGTGAAACTGACTGGTTGAAGGTTGAAGAGGAAAGTGTTAGTCAGCCTAGTGGTGATTATGAGAAGCTTCCAGCGCCTAAGTTTGAGCAGGGTAAGCTTACTGTGATGTTTGTTGATTTCAGTAAAGCTTTTGGTAAGTGGACTGATCCTGAAACACATAAGGTTAAGGCTATTATTCCTTGCACTACTGTTATTGATGGTGAGGAGGGTGTTCGGTGTAATTGGTGGCTTAACTTGAAGAATCCTGTGTATAAGGATGTTATTCAGACTGGTCGGAGTGTTGCTGAGTGTGATAGGGTTGGTGTTAAGGTTTGTGTTTTGCAGACTGGTAGTGGTGATAAGACTCGGTATACTTTTGTTAAAGAATGATGGTGGAGGTGATTAAGTTGGATTGTAGGAATCGTGATGGTACTGGGCTTGATGGTGGGGGTTCTGGAACTGGTAGGGGTAAAGGTGGTTGTTAACACTTTTTTTTCTTTTTTTTTATAATGGTTAGGTTTTTTGTTTTTGTAATATAGTGTGTGGGTTGAAGGGTAATTTTTGAGGGTGGTTTGGTGAGGAAGTAAAGTTGTTTATAAAGGATTTGCGAAAGTATTAAATACTACTTACTACTTACTATTTATTAAGATGGAAAACACACAAACTAAAATGAAATGCACACATAAAGACTGCGAACACGAATGGAATTACAAAGGCAAATCAAAGTTTTATGTAACATGCCCTCAATGTTACCGAAAAGTAAAAGTACAAGAAAAGGGTAAACAATGAAACCGTTAAAAGGGAAAGGTGTGAGAGAAGGTGATTGTGTTGACTCACAGGATGATACTGTTTTTAGAAAGCAAGACGTTGCTAGTGCTGTTGAGTGGATGAAAAAGAGTTTACATGAGAAGTTACCTATGAGTTGTGGTTATTACAAGGGTAATATGAAGGATGTGATTAACACTATTATTGATGAAGCTTTTGAAGATGTACAAGGAAATAGACGAAAGGTAAAAATGAAACAAATAAAGGGTGATGTATGATGTTGTTTAAGTTGTGTGATTGGTTGGGGAAGAAGGATGATGGTTTGGGTACTGGTTTGGTTGCTGGTTTGGTTGCTGGTTTGGTTTATGGTTTGGTTGCTGGTTTGGCTGCTGGTTTGGTTGCTGGTTTGGTTGCTGGTTTGGTTGCTGGTTTGGTTGCTGGTTTGGTTTATGGTTTGGTTGCTGGTTTGGGTACTGGTTTGGTTGCTGGTTTGGGTACTGGTTTGGTTGCTGGTTTGGTTGCTGGTTTGGTTTATGGTTTGGGTACTGGTTTGGGTACTGGTTTGGCTAATTTAGCAGTGTTAATTCCTTTAACACCATTATGGATTACTACACTTATCATTTCTATTATTGTTTTGGCTGAAATAATAATAGTGTTTGAGAAAAAAGAGAAAAAGCTTAGTAATCAGCAAGTCTTATGGAGAAAAGTAGTAGCATTGTTTGAAAGTATTATAATAATTATTAACTTACTCAACCTAAAATGGGTGTTAACACATGTTAACATAAAAGAATATTTACCACAAATAACACAAGTGATTGGTATAACCGGAATCATTATAGTTTGCTTAACAACCATCGCTGGAATAGGCTATTTATGGATACAAATTAACAAAAAAATAATGACAAAAAAAAAGGTGTTGAAATGAAAACAATATCAAAAGATTATACGAGAACAAGAAATTTTTATAAAAGAGATAAGCAAGGATATTACTATATTCCTGAGTTACAGGTTTTAGACGGAGGACGAAAGAAATGAAAGTTTATAAAGGAGATGATAAGAAATGAGATTAGAGATTAATGTTGAAAGTAATGGTGTACATCAAAATTATCGTTTATCAGCTATAAAAGTTGAAGCAGAGCATATTCCTTTTTTAAAAGAAGTAGCTGAAATCACAGATAAGTATGAGAAAAAAGAAGTTAAATCAGAGTAGTAGAACCATAAAATAATAGGATAATCGGGTGCCGAAAAGTAGTTTTTCGGGTTCCGAATATAATTTACATTTAAGATTAAAGAAGTGATAATGGGTGGTTAAACGCCGTGGGCTCCGCTGGGTGAGAAAGAAGGACATAAGACACAACCTTACAGGAGAGGAAGGCGTGACCAGAACCCATTATCATAAATGGGCAACAAAACGTAAAGGAGATGGTAAGAATGGTTAAGAAAGATTTGAATAAACTCACATTTAGTGAGTTACAATTA
>Ga0222673_1000660_pt1 | contig 14148 bp, 20 predicted proteins | sample AntAcemetagen801_FD_179845 | JGI IMG/M metagenome (GOLD analysis project Ga0222673, IMG submission 179845) | Saline water microbial communities from Ace Lake, Antarctica - #801 | ecosystem: Environmental > Aquatic > Non-marine Saline and Alkaline > Saline | place: Antarctica: Ace Lake...
AGCCCATTTTATCAATCCCAGTCCACTTCGCAATATAAGGTTTAAAATTATGCCCGTTAACTACCAACAACCAGAGTTTATCTTATCTATACCAATTGTGAAGAAATGCCGCGATTCAGTAGCAGGGTCTCAAGCAATCAAGGGAGGCACGACCGATTATATGCCGATGATTAATCCTAGTGATAAATCGGTGGCTAATATGTCTAGGTATAAACAGTTAGTCGAGTTGGCGTTATATACCAACTTCACGGGCCGAACGGTCGAAGCTTTAAACGGCGCGCTGTGGCGTAAACCTGCTACGATTGAGCTACCTACTTCACTGGAATACATGCGCGATAACTGTGATGGTGGCGGATTGTCATTAGAGCAGTTTGCCAAGGATATTACATTCGACATTCAGCAGTCAGGGCGTTTTGGTATTCTGATTGAGTATGTTAACGGATTGGCTCAGTTCAATCCATATATCCATGAGTCAATTATTAACGTGCGTAAAAAAGGCGGCAAATACGTTCTGATCGTACTGAAACAAGAATACTCTGATAGCGATGACGGTTTTGAAGCTGTTATGAAAGAAGAGTTTCTCGTCCTAGCATTGGTTGACGATGTTTATACCCAGTCGATTTACCGAGAAGGTGAGATATTTGGCAAGGTGATTACGCCATTGGATTACAACGGCCAACCATATGGAGATATCCAATTCGTATTCGCTGGCTCTAAAAACAACGATGAAACTATCGATATTCCGCCTATTTACTCACTGGCAGAGGTTAACATTGCACACTATCGAAACAGTGGCAGTGTAGAGCGTTCTGGTTGGATTATGGGAGAGCCTATGTTAGTTATCTCTCCTGGTGATAATTTACAGGCCGACCACTTCAAGAATGACCCGATTGTTTTCGGTGCTGCTAGTGGTGTAAACGTTGGTACTAACGGCAATGCGATGATATTACAAGCCAATCCGAACACATTGGCCCAGTCATTGCAAAAAGAGAAAGTCGAGCAGATGCTATTAATTGGTGCTAGACTGGCTGAAACCACATCAACTAATGAGACCGCCACAGGTGCAGAAATTCGACACGGTGCAGAAACTAGCGTACTGTCTACCATTGCTGGTAACGTTTCAGCAGCGTTTGAAATGGCTTTCGAAATGGCAGAAAGCACAATGAGCGAATCTGTTAGTGGTGATGTTAAATTCGCAATTGGTACAGAGTTCTTTAGTCAATCACCAGATGCACAATTGTTAACCGTGTTGCTACAAATTGCAGACCGTGGTAAGTATATGCCTCAAGATGATTTCATTGCGTTGTTGAAGCGTTACGGGTTGCTTGATAGTGAGCGAAACCTTGAAGAATTAAAGAATGATTTAACCCTTGAGTCACCAATTCTATAGGGTCATAAAAACATTTAATTAGACGAATGAATAGGCTTAGTGTTATTATTGCACTGAGCTTTTTTAATATAAGGAGTAACAAAATGAAAGCACACGAACTAAAAAAAGACGAGCGTTTCTGCATTGTAGTCGATTGCATGGCAGACGGTACACCAATAAAACATTACGGGTTATTTATCGGCTGTGACGGGGCTTATGGTAAGGTTCAGTGGGATATTTTCCGGGAATATTCGCAAGATAACCCGTTCGATTATATCGGTTGTAGTACGGAAGTTGAGGCTATATTATGACGTGCCAAGACATGAAAGAACTCAATACGCTTAGGCTTGAGGTTGCTGAGTTGAAGGCGTATTGTGGAAGCCAGTCAAAAGATATCAAATCCGCTTTGGATATTATCCAGTATAGGGGCATTCATGATTTGTTGAAAGATGCGTATGAGCAAACACCAAAACAATCACTAGCAAAGCACGATCAAGCAGTACTAAAAACCATGCTAGAAACAGTGACTAAAATCAAACAGGTGACAACTCATGGGAGTGAATATACAACAACGTGGGTCGTTAGATTGGATGCCATGCGCGAATATATGGACGGGTTAAATGACAACTAACCAACAAATAGAAGACATGACAATCCGCCACGCTGTTTATCTGCAACGATTAGCAGGCGGATACACTAAGAAAATGATTCCGTACTTTGAGGAGTTGGAATCTAATCTAATGAGATTGGTTGATAGTGACTCGTACACCGCTAAAAGCAGACAAATAATGCTTGCTCAAGTACGTCAATTGCATACCGCAGCGACTGCCAGTTTTTCTAAAGAGTTAATCAATGGCGTAAACGATTTGGCTATATATGAGTCAGGATTTACGGCTGGAGTTATTACAGCGTCATCGACTGCTATTGCCGCCGTTCCCGCTGCTGAGTCTGTTCTATTAGCTGTGAACCGTGCACGACTTGATGCACCAATGAATAATTTAACCATTCATCAGGCACTGGCTAAATTCGGCAATAATAAGGCCGTACAAGCGAGTAATGTTATTAGTGATGCGATATTGCGGAATCTTACCAAAGACGAAGCCAAGAGCGCTCTAGTTTCGTTGTTGAACGTTACAAAGGTGCAAGCCGAAGCGTTGGTGCGTTCTAGTGTTAATTTAACGGCTAATACAGCAAGGCAAGCAACTTACCTTGAGAATGCTGATGTTATAGAACATACTAAGTATGTAGCAAAGTTAGACAGTCGCACAACTGAGATATGCCAAGAGTATAATGGCAAGTTGTTTGAAGTTGGGAAGAATCCTGCATCGACCCTACACTGGCAGTGCCGTTCTCAAGCGGTGGCGGTTGTTAGTCGTGAATATATTAAATAAATAGGATGGTATAATGTCAGAATACAGCGAATGGATGCAACGACAACCAGAAGAGTTTCAGAAGCACATATTATCAACCGATGAATACGAAAAATTAAAGCAAACAGGTGAAGCGCCTGAATCGTTTCAGGATGCTAATTATGTTGGTATTTCGTTGGATGAATTAAAGGAGTTGGATGATGATTAATACAATCGGGCCAGGTTCTGGCGACTAAATAATAACCCTTTAACTAGGGTTTTTTTATGCCTGTCAAAAAATAACTTGCAATACGCTTAAATTTAGTATAATAGACGAAAGGTCATTAATAGGATTAATGGCTATATCAATTCTACTGGGAGTAGATGGCATGGCATTACAGTTTGAAGTACCAAGTTTAGAAGGTTTAGAAGAAAGCATTGCGGCGTTATATGTAGCTCATGGCGACGTGTTTCGATTATCGGTTGATGGTTTAGACGATGGGGCAGAACTTAAAGAGGCATTGCGTAAAGAGCGCGAGTTATCTAAAGATTCTAAGGCACGTTCTAAAGCACTAGAAGACGCTAACCGTGTAGCAGAAGAAGCCAGAGCGACTGAAAAAGGTGAATATAAAACCCTTTGGGAACGCGAGCAAGAAGAAAAACGCGGGTTTCAGGCTCAGCTAGAAGCATTAAAACAAACAGTTTCAGAAAAAGACAGAGGCATTTTACAAGCTGAGTTAATCGCCGAGTTTACAAACGACCCGGCTCGAGTTACAGCTTGGAAAGGTATCCTGCAAGAATTTATTAAAACCGATGAAAACGGCAATGCGAATCTAAGCCAAGGTGGTGTAGATATTAACAGAGCTGATTTAGTCGGAAAACTTAAGACTATGTATGCGTTTTTGGTAGATGGTTCAAAGGCCGAGGGAGGGATTTCTCAAGGTAACAAAGGGCAAGGCGCTCAAGCATCAAACCCGTTTAAGAAAGGTGAAACATTCAACTTAACTAAACAGGCTGAATTACTCAGGGATAATCCCGAACTTGCGAAAAGCTTAAAAGCCCAAGCATAAACTAACTAAAAAAGGAGAGGCTAATGGCTTCTACATTAATTGCGGACGTAATCGTTCCTGAAGTTTTTAACCCGTATGTACAAGAGAAGACTGCCGATTTGGCACGTTTCTATATGGGCGGTATCGTTTCAACATCTGACGAGTTAAACGCCCTAGCGACTGCTGGCGGTAAATTGATTAACATGCCATTTTGGCAAGATTTGTCAGGCGCTGATGAAGTGCTTTCAGATTCGGGCGCTCTAACTCCGGCTAAAATCACAGCTGGTCAAGACGTTGCAGCATTGCTAATGCGTGGTAAATCTTGGCAGGTAAACGATTTAGCTAAGGCGTTGTCTGGTTCTGATCCAATGGCGGCTATCGGTAACTTAGTTGCTGACTATTGGGCGCGTAAGTATCGTGACGTTGCAATTAGCCAGTTAGCGGGTGTATTCGCGGATAACGTGGCTGCTGATGCTTCTGACATGGTTGCTAATATCACCGGGGCGACTAACGCTGATGTAACTGCGGCTACCAAGTTCAGCGCTACAGCGTTTATTGACGGTCAAGCTACTTTCGGTGACACTATTGACAGTGTTGCTGGTATCGCAATGCACCCGACTGTTTACTATAATATGTTAGCTTTAGACCCTACCTCTTTTGAGCGTGAGTCAGAAGGCGAGTTCATGGTAGAAACTTACCGCGGGTTGCGTTTAGTTGTTGATCGCTCAATGCCTTTCACCCCAGCAGGTGGCGCGTTATCTACTGATACAGCACCAATATACACTACTTACCTTTTTGGTAACGGTGCGCTAGGTCTAGGTCAGGGACAAGCACCCGTTCCTTCTGAAACAGATCGTGATTCTCTTGCCGGTTCTGACATTCTTGTGACTCGTTCGCATTTTATCATGCATCCGCGTGGTGTTGCGTTCCTTAATGCTTCGGTTGCGGGTTCTTCTCCGACCAACGCAGAGTTCGCACTAGCTGCTAACCATAACCGTGTTTATGAGCGTGAAAACGTACGTATTGCGGCTATTGTTACAAACGGCTAGAGTTAATTTTCTGAGCGCCCTTTACTGAGGGGCGTTTTGTAAGCTAACTTAAACAAGGGTTTTATTATGAGTGCAGCAAGTTTTAGAATGATGCGAGAGCAAGAAGAAAAGAACGCTAAAGCTGTGCAAGTTGTTAAAGAAACGCCTGCACCAGCTGTAAAGCCTAAGCCAGCACGCAGCAAGAGAGCTAAGTAATGGCTATGAAGCTAAGCGGTCAGCCGGGCAAGGTATTACTATCATCAGCTAAGTTGTTAGATAGATATATTCTTAGCCAAGGCGGCTCTGACTTGATTAGAATAGAAAATCGTGATGCTGGCAATTCGATTAAAGTAGCGATGTCGTTCAGCTTTGTAGAGGTAGACTTATAATGGCATACGCAACAGAAGCCGAATTAACATCATATACAGCGGCCCGTGGTATTACGATCACAGGCGTTGCGGTACAGCTATTAACAAAGGCGCACGACTATGTGGAATCGCTTACGTATAAAGGCACTCGCACATCGTCTACTCAATTGGATTCGTTCCCTCGATATGGTGTATACGTTGATAACATTCTTGTTGATAGTGGCTCTGTACCAGTTGACATTATTAATGCAGAAATTCTAACAGCTATTGCTATAGACGGCGGTAATGATCCGCTTGCTAACCTGGACCGTGAAACAATAATGGAAAAGCTGGACGTTATGGAAGTAGAGTATGCAAAAAGTGCGCGTGAGTCTATTAAACTTACCGCAGTGGATGCTATTCTGTCAAAGTATACGCTTGGCACATCTGGTCAATTTGAAGTCGTGAGAGGCTGATTATGAGCATTTATGATTCATCTAAAAAACTAGCCGGTAAGTTAATTACCAAGTTTGCGAATCCAAATACTTTGGAGTTTTCTAGTCAAGTATTGGTTAGCGATGGCATGGGTGGTAGTGTATTGACATGGGCGGATAAATTCTCATGTGAGGGCGCTGTAATACCGTTGTCGTCCGGTGAATTGTTGCGCTCTATGCAATTAAAAGATGAATCAACACATAAAGCTTATATTCAGCACACAAGCGGTACACCTTTAGTCACTGATAAGCTTACTTTTGGCGGGGTCGTGTATAATGTAACGGGTTCATTGAATGTAGCTTCTGCTGATGCTGTTTGGACCGTATTTCTTAAGTCTGGCGTTATTGTATGAGTGTTGTTGTTACTGGTGTTGAAAAGACGATAGCGGCTTTATATTTAAGAGTCGGTAAAGTTGAAACAGCGGTTGATAGAAATATTAAAAACGGGGCGTTTGCCGTTGAAGCCGAAGCGATTGAGTCGATACAAGGCGGCATGAAAACAGGCGCGATATATCCAAGCGGTAAGACTGAAACCCATCAAGCGTCTGCCCCGGGTGAAGCCCCAGCAACGGACACAGGCCACTTAGTAGCAAGCATCATGGCAGTAAAAAACATAAGCGGTGACGGCTCGTGGCTAGTTGGCTCAGGCCTCAATTATGCTAAATACTTAGAGTTCGGCACTACTCAAGAAGGTGGACGCTTAGCGCCCCGTCCGTGGTTAATGCCAGCACTTGAAAAGAATAGAAATTGGATATATAAAAACATCGCTAGAGCGGTTAGGGAGCAATTGAAATGAGTCCAACCGTAGAGCTACAAAAAGCAATATATTTGGCGGTCAGCGCAGTAGGTTACACGACTTATGACAACGTGCCAACCGATGCCGTTTATCCTTATGTAGTTATCGGTGATGACACTTTAGTCGATGACAGCGCAGACGATACGCAAGGGTTAAACGCTACTATAACGATACATTCATTCAGCTCTTATCGCGGTAAAGCTGAGATTAAAAAGATTCAAGACGACATTTACACAGCGCTAGATAGAGTTGCTCTACCAATTACTGGTTATGTAGTTTTGGATTGTTTGCAGGAATTTGCACAAACATTTTTAGACCAAGACGGAATCACTAGACATGGTGTTCAGAGATTCCGAGTTAATTTTTATAAATAAGAAAAGGTAGAATATTATGGCTGGATTTATGGGTAGAGGCGCAATATTATCAATCGCTGGTACTGTCGTCGCGGGTGTTAAAACAAAGGGGTTGACAATCGGTAACTCGGTTATTGACGTTACAAGCGATGATGATTTGGGTGTTCGCACATCATTGACAGAAGCAGGAGAGACATCAGTAGACATTACTCTAAGTGGGCTTTCTAAGGATTTAGACTTGCTTAAATTAGCTGCTTCTGGAGCTTTGGACGTTGCTGTCATTCTTACTTACCCAATCGGTGCAGATGGCGCGGCAACTTCTGGAGCGACTATAACAGGTCAGTTCTCTTTAAGCTCTATCAATCAAGGCATGGAATATAACGGCGCTACCTCTTTCGATGTAACGTTAAATTCTAACGGCGCAATCGTCTTTGCTGATGGGGTTTAATAGATGGCTGCAATATTCAGCGAGATTGAGATTGAGTTAAAAGGGGTTGCTTATACTGTTACCCCGACTATGCGCTTAATCAATAGAATCGAACAAGACGTATCGCTTGCTAAGTTAGCTTATCGTGTAGCTAGTGGCGATGCGCCATTCTCACACGTTGCTATGGTACTTGGTCATATTTTACGCGCAGATGGTTGCCGTGAAACTGACGAGGATATCTTAGAGGCATTGTTAAGTGAAGACGGTGGCCAAGCGTTACGTGGCTCAGTTGATGCAGTGTTGACGGCTTGTTTTCCACGTACTGATTCTGGCGAAGATTTAAAAAAAAGTCAAAGCAAGAAATAGTTGATGATTACCAGTGGGCAGAGCTGTATAAAGTAGCTATCTGTCACTGGGCCATACAGCCTACAGAATTCTGGAATATGACCCCTCAGGAATGGTGGCATATCTATGAGACCAAAAATGGCGTTAAGACTCAGCGTTATGCAGGACTTAGCCACGATGAAGCCGCAGAGTTATTCGACATGATGACTGAACTAGAGGAATTAGAATAATGACAGGTCAAGTTGGTGAAGTTAATGTAAAGATTGGTGCTGATACTAAAGACTTAAAAGAAGGTGTTGACACATCAAAAAATAAGCTTAAAGAGCTTGGCGATACTGCAGACAAAACCAGTAAAACAACTAATAGCGCGTTTGGCTCGATGGGTAAATCTGCCTTACAGTTTGCGGCTGCTTATGTGTCAATTGGCGCTGCTGTTAAAGCCGTTAAAATGGCAGATGAATTCAACCTATTAGAAACTCGCGTACGTACAGCAACTAAAGCCACTAGTGATTTTAGTGCGGTATTTAAAGAGTTAACTGCAAACGCTATTGCATCAGGCTCAAGTCTTGACGGCACTGTTTCAGCATTTCAAACAATATCAGCAAGTGCTAAAGACTTGGGTAAAAGCAATAAAGATGCCATTGCGTTCGTTGATACTTTCCAGAAGCTTGGTTCTATCGGTGGTTCATCTACCGAAGCCCTTAACAACTCATTACGCCAAATGTCGCAATCAATGGCAGGCGGTATCGTTCGTGCAGAAGAATTCAACTCTATTATTGAGAACACTCCCGAAGTCGCTAGAGCAATAGCTGACGGCCTTAATATGTCGGTCGGAGAGCTTCGCATGGCTGTGCTTGAAGGCAACCTACTTGCTAACGATGTGTTTGATTCATTATTAAGTAAGACTGGCGATGTTAACGCGCAGTTTGGTGAAATGCCTGTAACGCTTGGCAGGGCTAGTGAGTCTGCTTCTACTTCTATTGGTTTGATGTTGAGTCAGCTTGATAAAACAGCCGGAGTCACTGGATTCATTGCCGATGCCCTTGAGTCAATATCAAACAAGGCTACAGAATACACCTCAAGAATGTCAGACAGTGCTATTACTGATAAGGCGTGGGAGTTAGTCGATGCACAAACAGAATTAAACCGCTTAACTAAAACCACAATGGAAGGCAACGAGCGCATTGTCGAGGTTCAGCAGCGCAAGGTTGATTTAATCCAAGATGAGTTGCGCGGGGCTGCTGTATTCGAGCGCATGAACTCCAATATGGCAAGGATTGCAGCTGAAAATGCCGCTAAACAAAAAGCTGGCGAAGACGCAATTATTGCCGCCAAGACTGAGGCGCTAGAACTTGAAGACTGGTTAGCGGATAGACAGTTAGACCGTATTGATAACCAGTTTAAAGAAATTGACGGCATTAACAGAAAATATGATGCTGAGGTGAGGTCTGCTAACCTAGAGGTAGAGCGCGCTAAAAAGGCAGAAGAATCCCAAGCGAAACGCATGGAAGCTATCCAGGCAGAGCAAGAATTTAAAAAGCAAGCCATGATTTTTGAAGCAGAAGGCACGGGCGAAGACCAGCTTGACAAAGAGATGCAAGCCAGCGCTAATAAGCTTGAGCGATTACAAGAGAACTACTTAACAGAGCAAGAATTATTAAGAATAGACCTTGAAGAAAAGCAATTTATTATTGACGAAGCCCTTTTGAATGAGCAGATTAGCACCGAAGAACATGAAGCGTTAATGACTGGCATCAATAAGGAAGGCATGGACGCCAGGCTTAAACTTAAAGAATTAGAGCGCAAGCAATCACTAGCAACCACAACTAATATGCTTGGCGCGTTAACTAGCCTTATGAACTCAGGCAGTAAAGAGCTGTTTGAGATCGGTAAAGTTGCTGCAATGGCTAACGCTGGCATTAAAGGTGCAAGCGCAGTCATGAGTGCGTGGGAAGCCGGTATGTCAACGGGTGGACCATGGGCCCCGGCTGTCGCCGCTGCTTATGCCGGGACTGCTGCTATAACTGCAGCTTCAAATATATCAAATATTTCATCCCAGTCATACGGAGGCGGTGCAACTGCAGGTGGCGCGGCTTCATTCAGCAGCGGAACTCCGGTTGTGAATACACAACAACAAGCAGCACCAGAGCAAGCCGCTAGACCGGACATAAACATTAGCGCCACTGGCGATACTTTCAGTCGCTCTACAGTTCTTGGTATAATAGACGGTATTAACGAAGCATATGGCGATGGCGCAAGGATAAAGGTAACTTAAATGGCAGTTGTAATTTCATCAAGTTTAGTCGTATCTGACACCGCGCCATTGGTGCAACCTTTAAATAATGCCCGTATTGGATATGATAAAGCTGTTTGGCAGACGTTAACCGCTTCGGATTCAGCTGCGGGATTTCCTGCGTCTGCTATTGACAATGAATTGACTTATAGTTCATGGAAGCCGTTTAGTTTACCAGCTACACTAACTGGCGTTATTGCCGTTGCTAAAGATATTGATTATGTCGGCATTGCGGCTCATACTCTCGGTGCAGATAACGCGACCATTAAAATCGAATACTGGGATGGGGCTGCGTGGGTTCTGCTGAAAGACATGATTCCGCCTGATAACAGCCCTATAATGATTCTATTCGGATTAATCACCACCACACAAATCAGAATCACGCTATCCGGGGCAATTATCCCACGAATTGGCGTTCTATACGTTGGTAAGGTGCTGGATATGCAGCGTGGTATCTATGCGGGTCATACGCCTATCACTCTAAGCCGTAAATCTGTTATGCGACCTAATGCATCAGAACGCGGTCAGTGGCTAGGCCGGTCTATTGTACGCGCTGGAAGTTCAGGTAGTTTCGATTGGCAGAATCTAAAAGCCGAATGGTATCGTACTTATTTCGACCCGTTTGTTGAGCACGCTAGAATCAAGCCGTTTTTCATTGCATGGCGACCAGAGAATTTTCCTAAAGAAATTGCGTACTGCTGGACAAGCAAGGATATTGCACCAAGTAACAGCGGGCGTAAAGATTTCATGAGCGTTTCATTTAGTGCGGAGGGTTTAGCAGTTGAATGAGTTCACAGTTGGCCGCGAGCCTATACAGTTAGTTGAAATTTACCAACCTTCGTGTTCGTTAACGTACGGAGTTGGTGCGTGCACTGCTGTACTTGGCGTGACTAATAACCATAAGTGTTTCAACACATCAAAAACGTGCCAAGATAAACCAAATTATACGCCTGATAACTCGATTGTATGGCGATTCACAAAGCCTATGGCACACCGTCCTTTGGATATATTTGAAGACGTTAACGGTACATTAAAATCTACACCAATACCAAGTCTTTTAAGCGTATCAACTAATCCAACTAAAATCAATGTTGGTGGTGGTAATACTTCGCAATCACCATTTGGGACACGGGCAAGCGTGAATATTAGCCTAACAGACCACCAATATGATGATTCAATTGGTGACTTGTACCTATCTGAGCGCACGTATAAGGCATTTAATCAAGGCACATTTTGGGGCAAGTGGTTAGCGCGTAATCCGTATTATGACGGTTATAAATGCATTGTTTATGATGGGTATATCGGTCAGACATTGGCGGAAATGGTTAAGCGTACTTATTTAATCACTGCTATTGATTTTAACGGTTCTCTCGGGACGGTTCGTATTGTTGCTAAAGACCCGCTAGATTTAGCCGATGATGATAAAGCACAAGCACCTTTAGCCGCTGAGTTGTCACTAAAAACTGCTATTGATGCGGTGCAAACAACGGGTATTAGCTTACTGGGTGATGTGCTAGAGGTTTCTAAGCAATTAGGCAATACAGGCACAACACGCTATATTCGCATGAGTGACGAGATTCTAAGCTATACGGGATATACAGAGTCGCCAGTAGGTGATATGTTACTGTCAGGGGTGGTTCGTGGCGTTTTAAACACCATTGCAGATGAGCAGGATATTGAAGAATCAGCACAACGCTGTATTAGATACAACTCGATGCCAGTTTATGATATTGCATACGATTTATTAATTAACCACACTGACGTACCAAGCGCGTATATTCCTTATGCGAAATGGGAGGCAGAGGGAAGCGTTTATTTAACCCCATTTACATTGTCGGCAACTATTACCGAACCAATGGGCGTGAATGAATTGCTTGGGGAATTGACAGAGCAGTGCCTGTTTTATATTTGGTGGGATGAACGCACAGAAGAAATTTTACTTGAAGCTATCCGTCCTACTACTGTGCCGGTCGTCGCACTGGATGATACTTATAACATTTTAGCGGGTAGTTTTTCAGTTAAAGTTGAGCCGAAAGAGCGGATCAGTCGATGTGTTGTATACCACGGTATGAAAGACCCTACAGAGAAAATTGACGAAGTAGGTAATTACGGACTTGTAAGAGTTCACGTTAATACCGATGCCGAGGGTATAATACAGTATAATAACATTGTCACACGAACAATTCACTCTCGTTGGTTATCGACTAAAGCACAGGCCACACAACTAGCGGTTAGACTGGTTGCACGTTATGGCGCTACACCGCGAAAATTGAAGCTTAAAATGGATGCTAAGGACCGAAACACTTGGTTATCGCACATTGCAAGCATAGAACACGCATCAATGCAAGACGAACAAGGTGAAAACTTAGTCGAACGCTGGCAGGTGATTAGTGCAAGCGAAGTCGTACATGGCGAAACAGTCGAGTATGAGTTTCAAAGTTATGAATTCGGTGCTTCTCAAAGATTCGCCTATATTATGGCAAACAATGCACCTGATTTTAGTACGGATTATTATGCGTCAATTGGCGTTGGAATGTGGTATGCAGACGCAAGCGGTGAAATGCCAAATGGTTCAGACGGGTTTTTATTACAATAATTTAAAGGTTTAATTATGGCAGATTGGACAAATGTACCAGACAGTAACTTGCTTCCCGGTAAGCCGGCGAAGAGTGCTGATTTTATCGCGATAAAGGATAATGTTACAGCTTTGGCTGAGGGGGCTGTTGGTGCGCCTAGGATACAAACAGCGGCTTTCACAGTGGGTAGTTTAGGTACGACAGCGCTGCAAACAGACGCAACCGCCGTTGCATGGGTAGGGTCGAGAAGCTCATCTTTAGCGCTTTATAGTATCGGAAGCTATATATTTGCAGTTACAGAGCTTTTACCTACAATTATACCAGGGGCAACTGTAGCTGGCAGCTCTATTAGGCCCTCCAACTCAGCTACTAGCTCTGTGAAGGACTATCCAAGCGGCGCGATTACTTTAGGCGGATATGGCACAGGAATAATCGGAACTTGGAGGTGCATGGGTTATTCACCCCATTTTGGTTCTTCTTCTACTCATGAATCAACATACGCAACCTTATGGCTAAGGATTTCATAAATGAACTACAAAAACGCAAAACAAAACGAAAACGGAAGTATAGATTGCGATATTGAGCATCCAATGCATGGCTGGATTCCAACTACTTTAGATATTAACGATGCAGAAACAGCGGAATTATTCGGCTTAGTTAATGCAAGCGGAACAGTAGCAGAATACATCGCGCCACCACTTCCAACTCAAGCAGAACTAACCGAAGCATTCAAAGCAACAGCACTAAAAGCAGTACAAGCGCATTTAGACGATACAGCTAAATCGAAGGGTTATGATGATATTATATCAGCCTGTAGTTATGCCGGCGCGGTTAATCCGTTCCAAGCTGAGTCAGTTAAATTCATCGAATGGCGTGGGGCTGTGTGGCAACATTGTTATAATTTGCTAGATACTGATACCACTGGTTTAACTATCATAGAATTAATAAACGGGCTTCCGTTATTTGTAGGGGTTTAAAATGGCATTACCGATTTTTCAAAGAACCGTTGTTAATGACAGGGGCGATATTTTACCTGGCGCATCGGTAGAGGTGCGTTCTGAGGCGACTGGTTTATTAGTTGCCGTTTACAGCGATCGCGCGGGTACTGTTTCGCTTGGTAATCCGTTTACAATCGGGTCGAATGCATTGGCTACGTTTTACGCTAACCCTGATGAATATAAAATCACGGCGTTAAAAGGCGGTGAGTCGGTTGTTTGGCGTTATGTTGTTGTGCTAGATTCGGTTGATGTTGCTACTATCGGCGCTAACTTTGCAGATGTGACTACTGTTGCTACTGATATTGCGAGCGTCAATACTACGGCTGTTAATATTTCCAGCGTAAACACCACGGCTACTAATATTGTTGATGTTGTTAGTATTGCTGATAATATGGCAGAAGTATTGCAAGCTGATACTAATGCTGGCATTGCTACGACTCAAGCTGGGATTTCTACAGCACAAGCGGTTATATCTACTGACCAAGCTGTGATATCAACGGCACAGGCTGTCATTTCAACTGATAAAGCTGATGAAGCTGCGGTTAGTGCTGCGAGTGTTGACCCTACTAATATCCTGCACACCATTGGTTCTGGACTGGCTAATGAAGCCTACACAAAAGCCGAAATAGACGCCAGCTTCTCCCCTGTCAGTCAAGAGGTTTATGACATAGGCATTGCGGGCACATATGGATTTGGCGTTGGGGCTCTACGGAATGCAGATATT
>Ga0222673_1000661_pt1 | contig 14101 bp, 24 predicted proteins | sample AntAcemetagen801_FD_179845 | JGI IMG/M metagenome (GOLD analysis project Ga0222673, IMG submission 179845) | Saline water microbial communities from Ace Lake, Antarctica - #801 | ecosystem: Environmental > Aquatic > Non-marine Saline and Alkaline > Saline | place: Antarctica: Ace Lake...
ATTGAAGATGCAGCTATAACTAATGCTAAAATAGTTTCATTAGATGCTGGAAAACTTACTGCTGGAACAATAAATATTAGTATAAATGTTGGAGAAGAAAATATAAGATTAGATGGAGCAAATAATTATCTTGTTGTTGAGGATGCTTCTGATGACGATAGAGTATTATTAGGTAAATTTCCATAAAATGTCAACGTACGGACTTAAAGTTTCAAAAGCAGGATATGATGTTAAAACTGCTGATCCAGAAAATCTTGTATTCTCAAGCGAATATTTTACAAATAAAATTTATCTTGATGGTACAGTAAATGTTGTTGCAACTACTTCATCTGATATTTATTATTATGGGTATGCCCAAATTGATCATAGTCTAGGATATTTACCAATTTTTCAAGTCTTTGGAGAATTTGACAATATGGGAGCAGCTCAAGGATATATGGCTCTTGGTAGTGGAGCTATCATATTTGAAGCTAATTCTGGAACAGAGACACTTACAATAGAAATGTATCAATCTTCAGCTGGAACATATCCTATTAGATATTTTATATTTTATGACAAGGGCGTAGAATGACAGATTACGGACTTAAAGTTTCAAAAGCAGGATATGATGTTAAAACTGCTATTTTAGATAACCTATCGTTTACAAGTGATCATAGTCAGCTAAAAATTTCATTAGAAGGAAGTCTTTCTATTACTTATACTGCTGGACAAACAGGAGATAAAAGTAGTGATGTTTTACATGGTTTAGGATATAGACCATGTTTTATAGCATTTTTTTTAGATGATGAAGATAATTATTATTATCCAGCACCAGGATTATCTGAAACAGGAATTAAAGTTAATATTACAACAGATTCAACAAAGGTTTATATTAATATTAATAAAGGTGCTTCTTCTGGGTCAGACTATACATATATTGTTAAATATTTTTTATTAGTAGAGGATATATAATATGAGTTATGGACTTAAAATATCTGAAGTAGGATATGATGTTAAAACTGCAAATGATGAAAATTTAGTTTTTTCTAGTGAGTATCCTTTAATGTTAGCTGATATTGTTTCAGATTTTAATATTGATACATCTGTTAATGGTGGAGTTGTTAATATTGCTCATAATTACGGTTATGTTCCAGTGTTTATGGCACAATCAGAAGGACACACAACGCCAGATTATATTGGTAGCGTGATATCAATTTTAAGGGCAAGAGCTAATTCTGGAACTATAAATTTTACAATAGATAGCTCTTTTGCAGATAATTTTGATGTTAAATTATATATATTTAGGAACAAGGTATCATGATAATTTTTTATAATAAAAAGACTGGAATAATAATTGGAACTGTTAAGGGAAGAAAACATTCAGATCATATTAAAGAAAAAGTCTGGATAGGTGATAAGAAAGAAATAGGAAGAAAAGTAGTGGAATGGAAGCGTACTGGTAAAGAAAGAAAAAGAGAATATACAGAGAAAATTAGAAAAGTAGTTGGGAAAGATAAATCTGGTAATCAGTTATCACAAGAGTTTATTGTTAAGAAAGAAAAAACTGTAAGAGATTACGAGCCAGACTGTGATCAGAAAGAAATAATGACAGATATTGAACTAGGAAAGAAAAGAATTTTTGATTATAAGATTAAAAACGGAAAACTTATAAAATAAATTGTCTTAATTGACATGAATAAAAAATTGTTTTACTATAAACTCAAGCAGTAAGCACTAGAGCACTGATTTTAATTCGGTGCTTTTTTTTATTTAATATCACCATATATGGCCGATCTCAATACAATCAAAGAAGGATTTAATACAAAGAAGTCATTTCAACTAGCATCTCCGTATAAAGGGGTAACAAATGTTGGCTTTGTAGGAGATGAAGCATCTATAGGAGGACAAAGATTTTCATCACCAGAGGCATTATATTCAGCAATTGGTGGTGGTCAACAAGGTAGTTCTCAAGCTCAAAGCACTCAAGGTGTATTTGGAGGAGCTACTAATTATGAAGACACTATTAGACGAGCTATTGAAATGCAAAGAGAAGCTGCACAACCTGCTATTTCATCAATGCAAGCTGGTATTCCAGAAGTTCAACAAAAGTTTGCAACAACTAGAGAACAAGTAGGTGCTGAAGTTGATCCATTAAAAGCAAGATATGATAATTTATTAGCAGATGTTAGAGCCTCTGGACAAAAACAAGAACAAGCTCAAACTAGAGTTACAAGTCAAGAACTAGGTAAAAGAGGTTTAGTCGGATCATCTACATTAGCTCAACAAGAACTATTAAATGCGACTCAACCAATTCAAGAATCAACTCAAAGACTAGCAACTGATGTTGGATTATCAAGAGAAGAATCACTAAGAGGTATTCAAGATAGATTATCTGGACTAACAACTCAAGAAACTGGTGAATTAAGGGCAATACAAAACGCTATAGCTCAATTACAAGCTGGTGCAGGACAAAGTGGAATTACTACTGGAACTAATGTATTTCAAAATGCTCAATCACAACAACTGGCTCAACAACAATTACAAAGCCAACAGGAACAATTACAAAATCAACAAGAACAACAAGCAATAGAAAACGCACTGCGACAAAGACAATTTGAAGAAGTAACTTTACCAAGTACTCAATATGATCTAAATAAACCATATTATCAACCAAAAGACACAACAAAAACCCCATTTGAATTAATGATAGAAGAATATATTAAAAATCAGAATGGTAATTCATCAGCTACTACAGGAATTGAGAGTCTTTGGGAACAGGGCGGTGGTGGTGGCGGTGGAGGAGGAGCAGGATAATGCCATTAACACAACAACAAATAGATAATTTTAAGAAAAAAGCAGCTGCAGGAGGTTATACTGAGTCTCAAATAAATTCAGAGATACAAAGAAAGCAACAAGAGACTAGTGCTGTACAACAAAATGTACAAACTACTCAACAATCTACCCAACAACCTGATCAACAACAAGGATTAGTTTCAAAAGTTGGAGGAGTTCTTGGAAACATTTTAAAATCTGCTGCACAACCAGCTATTGATTTTACTAAATTCGTAGGAGAAGCTGGAGCACAAGGAAAAAGGGCTTTAACTGATCCACTAATGAGAAAGGCTACTTTTCAACCCAATCAACTAACAAATGAAGAATTAATAGAATTAGGGAAAAAGAAAGGTAGTTTTTTTATTGATGAAGAAGAAATAAAAGATAGAGGACAAATAGCTTTGACTGGATCAAAAAGAACTGCTGGAGCAGCTGCTTATGCTATTCCAGGAGGACAATCTACACTTGCTGGAAGAGTTGGAGCAACTGGTTTATCTGGGTTATTGAGTGGGTATGGATCAAGCGAAAAAGGAAAAGAAGTTACAGATACTCTTGGCGGAGCTGCCATTGGACTTACTACTGGTCTTGCATTTGAAGGACTTGGTAAATTTGGATCATATTTAAAAGAGAGGAGACTAGCACGAGCAGACAAAAAAATAACTCCAGTCGTAGTTTCTGGGGCAAAATTAAAAGGAGATCCATTTTTTGCACAAAAGCTAGAGACTATGCAAAAAACAGCTGATGCACTAGGAATTTCTGACAATCTTTCATCTAATGAAAAAATGAGCATTATCAATAAAGCATTTGATGCTGGTCAATCTTCAATTGACGATATTTTAAAAAACAGCGATTCAATTCCTCAAGACCAATTACAAGGAATATTTAATAAACACTATAGCCAACTTGATGTTGATGGTTCTAAATCAAGCGTTAAAAGTATCTGGAAGATAGCACTTAAAAAGATGTCTGATGCTTCAGATAATAATGTTAATTTGAATCAATTAAAAAAGGCGGCTAGAAGTGAAATGGGAAATGCGTTTAATAAACAAGGAAGTAATTTAACAGACAAACAAAAAATTTGGTCAGTAGTATATGACACTGCAAAAGAAGCTCTTGATGGAGTTTCACCAGAAATAAGAACAATAAACAATTTTCAAAGAGATTTATTTCCTTTAGCAGATGAGTTTGCTATTGCTGCTAAAAAATCAACAAAAGAAGTCGGTGTTAAACTTCCATTCTTAACTGGTGCAGATATACCAACACCAGTTACAAGAGAACAATTTTCTTCTGGAGCAAGAGGAGTTGGAGGTAAACTAGCTAATATTTTAAAAGCACCATTTCGTGCTGCTGGAGCTGGAGCAGAGGGAGTGGGTGCTGTAGCAAGTTCATTACAAGGACAGCTTGCACCAGCTAGAAATGTTTTACTACAAAATATATTAGGTGCTGGAGCAGGACAAACTGAACAAGTTGGACAAGATACACAACCAATTATTGATACAGAAGCACAAGATACAACTCAAGGTGGAAAAGGATTAGGAGAATTTTTAACTCCTGAGATACTATCAATGGGAGTATTATCTGGTGAAATAAGTTCTAGTGATATAACAGCTTTACAATCTTTAGGAATTTTAGAGAAACCAGAGGGAAGTAAAACTCAAGCACAACAATCAGCAAGTCAAGCACAACAAATGGCACAAAGTGCATATGAATTATTAAAAACAGGAAATATTAAAACTGGAATGATTGGAGCACCAATTGAACAGTTAAAAGCAAAATTTGGAAAAGGAGATCAACCAACAATTGACTTTAATGTTGCAATTGGAAATATAAGAGGAATGATTGCTAAATCAAGAGCTGGAACATCATTTACAGCAAATGAGGAAAAGATGCTTAATACTTATGTTCCCGATGTTGGAGATAGTAAACAAGAATTAGAAACAAAATTAAGATTATTACAAACTGAAGCTGGAAAAAACGCATTACAACAATTACTAACACCTGCAGAAGAAACATAGGTCAATAAATTATGTCAGATAACTTAATAACTAAATCAGATATAAAGTTTTGGGTAGCAATTATTGGTATTTTTATGACTGGAGTAATTGCATTTACATCACTTCAAAAAGATGTTGAAGCTATGACAGATAGAGAACAAATGAATAAAGACAGTTTTTTTAAAATAGTTGAAACAGTTGAAATAATAAAAGATAAAGTAGTTGAAATGGAAACTAATCAAGGCTTTATAATGGATGCATTAGAAATTAAAATAGACTAATGATAATAGACCAATGGATTGAAAAATACGAGGGTGATACAAAAGGCTATCCAACTAATAAAGATTTTTTGGGAGAATGTTTAAGTTTGGCAAAATGGTACATAAAAGATATGTATAAGATTAATCCACCTGCTAGTGGATGCAATGGTGCTAGATGCTATTGGACGAACTTTCCTAACCCACTTGGTACAGTCTTACGAAAGGTAACTAATACGCCTGATTTGATACCTCTAAAGGGCTGGGTTGCAGTATGGAATGATAAGGTTGGAGGTGGTTACGGACACATATCAATAGTTCTATCAGCTACCAAAGATAGGTTTGTTTCACTAGATCAAAATTGGAAAGGAAAAGTTGCACACAGAGTAACTCACAATTATAATAATGTTTACGGCTTTTTAGCCCCATTACAAACTAATAATGAACCTATGTCAGACCCTTTAAAAGAATGTCTAAAGCAACACGATCAACTCGTTACAGATGCTGTAAGAAAAGACAGTAAGGTTGAAGACTTAAAAGAAACTATTAAAGATAAGAATGAGGAATTAGCAACTAAAGAAAAACAAGTATCAGCACAAAAAGGACTCGTTAGTGCTAGTAAAAAAGATGTTGAGTTATGCTCTGTTGAGCTAACCAATGCACGTTTAAAAATTGTAGAACTTGAGAAAGGTAAGCCAGTAGAAGCTATAAAAGACCCTCTAAGATACGCTATATCTTTGGGTGTTGGTGCAATACTTACATGGGCTTACACTAAGTATCCTGTTTTGGGTCAATTACAGCCCGATATGCAAGGACTCGCAGTTATTTTAATAGGTTTATTAGTCAAAGGGCTTGATAAATACCAGCATGAGTCTGGTTCTAGCCTAAAATTACCATTTTAATAGGCTAATAATAGACTGATATATCAACCAACGTAGAGAATAAAATTTTTAAGACTCTTTGAGATAGACTGCTAATAAATTGAACTTTAACATTAAGCATAAAAGAGCTATACTGGATATAATATAAATTTGCGACCAGTAATCCGTAGCTTTTATCGCAAATTTAGACTACGGATTTTTGGTAAAGGATAATCGTGGCAAGAAATTATTTAGTAAAATGCAGAAAGTGTAAGTGGTGGTTTTACTCAAAGAACCCCAATGATAGATATCATCCAAAATGCAACCCTAAAAAGAAAAAGATATTAAAGAGATCACGACAATTTAAAATAGCTAGATTTAGTATTTGTGAAAGAGATAATTATATATGCCAACTTTGTGGAGTAAAAGGAGAAACTATAAAAGCTAATAGAATACACGTACATCACATAGATAAAAATTATAAAAATAATGATATAAATAATTTAGTAACCTTATGCTCAATGTGTCATGCTCGGGTACATAAATTAGAAAATAAAGATAAGTTTAATAAATTAAGTGATTTTCCCTTAAAACCAAAAAGAGATTTTGAGGTAATACCAGAACCAGTACCATAAACTAGACTGCTAATGAGCAACTACAAAGAGAATAGAAGTAGGGTATTTGAAATATGTGGAATTGATCCTAAAGACAGGAAGTATAACTGCCATCATTATAAAAAGTTTAGATCGGAAGGTGGTTCTGACGAAAAAGACAATTTATTCCCAATGGAGGTAGGAGAACATAAGCAACTGCACAAGACAATATCAGAGCAGGAGGGGTATCCTGACCCTAATGGTGGTAGAATGAGTCGTAGGAAGAAAAAACGTAAGAAAAAGAGAAAAAGATGAGCTTATGTTATAAAAAGATCAAAATACCGACATATCAAATGTTATATGTTAGTTACTACAACATTGAAAATGAGTACACCTGAGAAAATACAAGCACCAGCGAGGTCAAGTAAATGGAAAAAACAAAATGAGGGTGAATATGACCCAGAGTATGAAAATACTCATTACTCCCAAAAAACAGGCCACGCTAGTAGAAGTGAGGCTAATGACAGTAGAAAAATTAGTAAGAGAAGAAGATGAATACTAAAACAGAGTATTTTGTACAGATGAAAGAGGACTATGAATATACAGTTAATCAGGAAACTGACTATACCGATCCCAATTCTTACTTCTTTGTTTTACTATCTTTGCAGAATATGGGTTATAACCTTAAAGATATACTAGCTTTTCAAGAATTACAAGAATTTTTATAAAAAGGTATATAATAGAAACATAATCATCATAACCAGATACGCCTAAGGTTTCGACCGACCGCTGATGCTGGTTTTTTGTTATAATAAAACTATTCCCGGTGGGGATATTGCAGACAGGTAATTAGGCAGGCTACTTGTCTGCTTTTTATTGGTATAGTTTGTTACACTTGACACATCTATAAAAAGGGTATTTAATGGAGTTAATGAATAAAGCAATGATAGTTTTTAATCAACAAAATTTAAATTTTTAAACAGGTCGCTCTGTGTCTTACTATCATTCGCCAGGGCGATCTTTTTAAGAAAAGGTTTATATTATGAAAGAAAGACTAGATATGTCTTGTGTTCAGTGTGAAAAAGAATTTCTATATTCAGATCCAACTATACACGATTTAGATGATGGTACTAATTCTCCAAAATATTGTATTTGTAAAAAATGTATTATTAAAATAGCAGAAATGCGTGGTTGGTATGAAAAAACCAAAAATTGAAAATGGATTTATACAAATAGCTTGTGGCAAGCCAGAAAATGATATTTTAATGTCTTTGGCTAGATCCGGGTTATATGGAACTGAGTTTGAGGTTGTTTTAATTGTTATTAGGAAAACATGGGGTTGGAAAAAAAATTGGGATTGGATTAGTCTTTCAACTTTTCAAAAAATAACAGGAAAAAGTAGACCAATGATTATTAAAGCAATAAAAGACTTAATAGTTAAGCGTATTTTATTAGTTGATAAAAATAATCCAAGAAAGCCAAAATATTCGTTTAATGAAAGATTTGCCGAGTGGGGTAGTAAAGTAGAGTTAACTAGTAAAGTAGAGTTAACTAGTAAAGTAGAGTTAACCACACTAGTTAAACAGAGTTTACCACAGATAGTTAAACAGAGTTTACCCACAAAAGAAAAGAAAGAAACTACTAAAAGAAAGGAGAATAATTTATCTGCCGATAGCTTTTTTATTTCCTTTAAGGAACTTGAATCCAAACGAGTTAGTTCTAAAGCAGAAAAGCACGATATTAGAACAAAGGACGTGGTGTATTGTGCCAATCAAGCTAATGAGTGGTCAAATGGCAATGAGGTTGAGCCACACACTTGGGTATGGTGGGATTCATTTTTTAACAGGTGGATATTAAGGGGTATAAGACAGCACCAACTTGCAACTTTATCAGGTAAACAAGAAAAGGAAGATAAAAAAAATATACCCAAACCAACAGCAGAAGATAAGTGGATATTAAATACTGTAAAAATATTAGAATAATTATGAAAAAAATAACAGCAGAACAAATCAATAAAAAGTTATACTCTGATAGAAAAATATCAGATTTAACTCACGTTGAAGTTAGAGAGGACTTAAACACAGGCATTTCCAATATTGATAATAATTTTGGCTTTCCTACTGGCTATTATGTTATTTTAGGGAATCCTGGAACTGGAAAATCTTGGTTTGCTCTTTGGCTATCTCGTATGTTTTATAGGCATAATCAGATGAGATCAGTTTATTTTTCTCTGGAAATGCCAGAACCAATGGTCAGAAAGAGAATTTTACAGCAATGGAGTGATTTAACCAAATCAGAGATTGAATCAGGAAAATCACCGATTAAAGCAATTGAATTATTAACCAATGACACAATCGTTGTAGATGAATTTTATGCAGAAGATGGGTCTAATCAAATAACAGAAAACTTTGATTCTTGGATTGAGGCTTACTATAAACTTGGTTATAGGATTTTTCATTTTGATCACTTACACGAACTTTTTGGAGCAAATGATAATAGCACTAATCAGGGGGTTACAGAGAAATGGGCTAAGTGTTTTCAGAATGTTTGTAAAAAATATAAAGATATTTGGTTAATGGTTTATGCTCAACCAAATGGTGCTGCTGCTAATAAAAAAATTTTACGCAGAACTGATATTGCAGGTAGTAAAGCTATAACCCAGAAGTGTGATTACTTCCTAAGTCTTAATAGAAATATTGAAATAGATGAAAATACAGGACTCACTATGGTTGATAGTTGTGAGAGAAAAATAATTCTCTACCTTGATAAGACTAGATATACAGAAATATCACATATAGGTTTTAGACTTTATTTTGCAGAAACAGGTAATTTTCACACAATGGAGGAGGATTAAATGGAAAAATCACTAGATCAACTAAGACGTACTTTAATTAAAACAGTTATGAGTAACAATACTAGTAAAAAAAATAAAGAATTAGCAAAGGAGGCACTAAATGCAGTCAGACAAACAATTGGAAAGCTCAACTCTGATGACCAAAGAGATAAAGACCAAGCGTTCTCAAGCCTATGGAGCGTGTTTAGACCTCAATAATTCACTTAATATCTTAAGGGGTAAATATAAACTAGAGGGATTTTATGAAAAACAATTCATTAGACGAGAAGCAGAGCAAATCAAACAACAATACAAAAAGCAACTTACCCAGTACAAAATCTATATCAAGGCAGAGCTTGATGACTATGGCAAAGAAGTGGTCGATACAATTTTCTAACAAACATCAAGCTAATGATCAATTTGAAAAATGGCTTTATAAATAATATAATGCTAGACATAACCCGATTTATTTTTAAGCTGATTGCATTCAGTCTCCTAATAAGTCGGGTTTTTAGTTTCCTCTGGTATTTGCCTATTGCAAACATATTTAATCTATGTATAATAGTAAATACTTAATAATTAAAAAAGGAGAATAATGCAAATATCTCAACTAAACTTCAACAGAGGACAGTATTACTACGATCAGGACACAAGTCTTATTCCTGTATTTGGTGGATTTTTAATAGAGTACAAGGGGAAAATAGTAACTCCAACCCCACTAAAAGAACAAAAAGTTTTAGAGTTAATTCAAAAACGTAAAGAAGAAATTGAACAAGCTCAAGAGGACGATATGAGAGCAGACTATGAGTCAGAAGTTGACTTTAGAAAGTATGAAGAAGCAATAGAAATGTCAAATATTTATAAAGAAAACCTAATGGAGGAATAAAAATGAACATATATCAAAAACTAATCAAAGCCAGAATTGAACTACAAAACTTAAACTTAAAAAAATCAGGAAATGTAAGTTTCAAACAAACTAATTACGACTACTACGAATTAGCTGACTTTCTACCTGCGATCAATTCTTTATGCGAAAAACACGAGTTAGTAACTACATTTGATATAACTTATAGTAATGATAAAGAAAAGGCGATTTTAACAATAACCAACGCCACAGAGCCTAGTGAAATTATAATATTTATAGCCCCAACTGCTGAAGTAAGTGGATCTGACGCAATTAAAACACTTGGTGCAAAAATTACCTATATGAGACGTTATATGCTAATGACTGCTTTTGAAATGGTTGAGTCTGACAAGGTTGAAAAAATCAATAGAGATTTAGCTGATGAGTTGCCAAAAGACGCTATTGAGAAAATTAAGAAATCAAAAACTAAAGATGAGTTAATTAAAACTTGCTCAATCTTAAAAACTCAATATAAATATTCACTAATTACCCCATACTTTGATAAACAAATGGAAATATTAAATCAAGATGAAGTAAAAGATCAATCAAAGGGGGATAAATGAAAATAGTTAAAGACTTAAAACAGGGTTCAAATGAGTGGTTAAAGTTAAGACTAGGTCGCTTTGGCTCAACAGATGCTCAAGCAGTTGCGACTAACGGCAAAGGATTAGAAACACTTTGTTATCAAAAGGTAGCTGAAATAATGACAGGCAAGGGCAAGGAGAATTACACAAATGAAGATATGGAACGAGGTAATTTACTTGAGGGAATGGCACGATCAAGCTATTCAATAGAAACAGGAAATATAGTTGATGAAGTTGCATACTTTGATTTTAATGAGAATGTTGGTGGTAGCCCAGACGGATTAGTCGGCACAGATGGACTAATTGAAATCAAATGCCCCAAAGACGCTAATTTTATTAAATATTTATATCAGAAAAAGATTGACACAAAATATATCTGGCAAATACAACACTTATTATATATAAGCGATAGAAAGTGGTGTGATTTTATTATCTTCAACGAGAGCTTAGACAAGATAAATATTAAGCGAGTAGAGCGAGATGAGACAAAAATAGCTAAAATTAAAGCTGGACTTGAGGTAGGTTCTAAAAAAATACAAGACATATTAAAAAAAATAAAATGAAAGAAGAAAAAAAGAGAACCTTAACTCAAAACAATGCAATGCACCTATGGTTTGATTTGTTAGCTAAAGCCTTAAATGATTCTGGTTTAACAATAATGAAAACACTAAGAGCTAATGCAGAGCTAGAATGGTCAGGTGTAACAGTAAAGGAGATTTTATTTAAGCAACTAATGAAATCTATGCTACACAAGGAAAGCACTACACAATTAACAACAAAAGAAGTTAGTCAGGTAAGCGAAACACTAATAAGATACTTAGCTGAAAAACATGGGCTACTTGTAGAGTTTCCGTCAATGGAAAGTTTAATAGCAGATAAGAGGATTGATGATTTATAAAAGAGGCTGGTCGTCATTAAGTTGATCTCACGAGCCTCTCCTATAAGTTATTAATTAAAATAAACCTATGATAGTAAACACATCACAAAAACTACCAATTAAATTATGGGTAGAAAAAGAATCTGACGTAGAAGCTGGTGCTTGGAAACAAATTAACAACTTAGCTAATCTACCTTTTGCTTTTCATCATATTGCCGTTATGCCTGACTCTCATCAGGGCTATGGTATGCCTATTGGTGGTGTGATGGCTACTCAAGGTGTGGTTGTACCTAACGCAGTTGGTGTAGATATTGGCTGTGGTATGTGTGCTGTCAAAACCTCGTTAACTGAAATTGATACTGAAACTATTAAGAAAATAATGGGTGAGATCAGAAAAGTTATTCCTCTTGGATTTAATAAGCATAATAATAGGCAAAGTGAGAATTTAATGCCAAATAAGAGAAATAGTGGTCTTATTATTTCTAGGGAATGGGATAATGCTTTAATATCATTAGGTACTCTAGGAGGAGGAAATCACTTCATTGAAATCCAAAAAGGCGATGATGGCTATATTTGGATAATGATTCACTCAGGCTCAAGAAATCTAGGTTATAAGGTTGCTCATCATTATAATAAAGTTGCTCAAGATTTAAACAAAAAATGGTTTTCTAATATACCTCCATTCAAAGGAGAAGATGGATTGGCTTTTTTACCAATGGATACTCAAGAGGGTCAAGATTATATTAAGGAAATGAATTACTGTGTAGAGTTTGCACTGGCTAATAGAGAGTTGATGATGCAGAGGGTTATTCAAGCTGTGGCAAATAATACTAATCAAACTGGTTTTGATGACGCGATTAACATAGCTCACAACTACGCCTCACTAGAGCATCATTTTGGTAAAGATGTCTGGATTCATAGAAAGGGAGCTACTCTAGCTCGTGAAAATACCATAGGTATAATTCCAGGCTCTCAGGGAACTAAAAGCTACATCGTTAAGGGTAAGGGTAATAAAGATTCTTTTGAATCTTGCTCACACGGCTCTGGTCGCTTAATGGGTAGGGGTCAGGCGATAAGAACTCTTAATCTTAAAGAAGAAGTCAAGAAGCTAGAAGATCAGGGGATCATTCACTCAATTAGGGGAGTTAAAGATTTAGATGAAGCTAGTGGTGCTTACAAGCCTATTAGCGAGGTTATGGCTAATCAAACAGATTTAGTAGATGTTATAGTTGAATTATCCCCCCTTGCAGTTATTAAGGGCTAACAACGTGTAGTGAAGATGGTCATCACGCTGGGTTTGGAACTCAGAGATCGCAAGTTCGAATCTTGCCACGCTGACATAATAATTAACTAAACCTATGAAAAAATGCTGTATATGTAGTAGTGATGTTAAAAAGACTAAAAATGGTTACTACTGTACTTGTTGTAAGAGGAAAACATTTTATAAATTAGAGACAAAAGAATGAAAAAATACATAAGTGAAAAACGTAAAAACGCAGCAATGAGAATGATTGGCTGGGATAAGTATATAAAGGTTGCTACTTATATGGAACAAGGACTTCAAACTAGTGATATTGCCAAGCTAATGAACCTATGTGGGCAGAGAATCTACGACATTAAAAATCAGATTGATGGAATGACTGTTTTAGAGCTTTTAGAATTAAAGAATAAATATCAACCAGAGTAAACTGCCTATTTACAACCTGTTTAATAAGGATTATAGTTATAGTTACTTAACAATTAATTAAGGAGAATAATGCAAAAACCAAAATCAATTAAAATACACTTAGACACAGACAAGTTAAGAAAGGTAGCAATCATAGCAGGAGTGAGCTTAGGAATTATAACCGCTCTAGCTATTGTTACTAATGAGTTTTATAGAAATAACTACTTAGAGTTTAAATCTCCGATAGTTATTCAATCCCCAGTAGAAGTTAAAGCCAGAGAGGTAAAAGTTGAATATGTAACTGTTACGCCTACACCAGAGCCAGAACTTGCAGAGAAGTTGCAATCTTGGACTGGTATAGCCAGTTATTACACTTTTGACTTATGTTTGGGATGTAACCCACAAAGAATTATGGCTAATGGCGAAATACTTGATGATACTAAATTAACAGTAGCTTTCAATCAAGCACCACTAGGCAGTAGAGTAAGAATTAAGAATCTACGCAATAGTATGTACGTTGATGCAATTGTTAGTGATACAGGGGGCTTTGAAAAGCTAGGTAGAATAGTAGATGTATCACTAAAGGTTAAAAACTCTATTAATTTAAATGGACTGGAAGAAGTAAAAGTTACTCTATTGGAGGATTAAATGACTAAATCACAACTAATAGTAAATCTACTTGAAAGTGCAGGAGACAATGGAATGACTGTATGCCAACTAAT
>Ga0222673_1000663_pt1 | contig 14054 bp, 12 predicted proteins | sample AntAcemetagen801_FD_179845 | JGI IMG/M metagenome (GOLD analysis project Ga0222673, IMG submission 179845) | Saline water microbial communities from Ace Lake, Antarctica - #801 | ecosystem: Environmental > Aquatic > Non-marine Saline and Alkaline > Saline | place: Antarctica: Ace Lake...
AGGGACATGCTGACCTGGCGTCATCCTCACCTTCCTCTCCCGTGAGGGAGCAGTCTCGCCTGACACTTGTAACAGGCAACGAGGGTTGCGTTCGTTTCCCCACTTAAGGGAACAGCTCAAGCCACGAACTGACGACGGCCATGCATCACCTGCCATACACCCTCGAAGGCTTCTCTGGTTTCCCAGAGCGTGCAGTATGGTTTCTAGCCTCGGTAAGGTTCTTCGCTTAGCGACGAATTAAGCCTCATGATCCACCGCTTGTGCGAGCCCCCGTCTATTCCTTTGAGTTTTAAGCTTGCGCTCGTACTACCCAGGCGGTCCGCTTAACGCGTTAGCTTCGTCTCTCGGAGGGTCGATACTCCAAAAAACCAGCGGACAACGTTTAGGGCGTGGACTACTGGGGTATCTAATCCCATTCGCTACCCACGCTTTCGTGTCTCAGCGTCAAGAAAGTGCCAGTGTGCTGCCTTCGCTTTTGGTGTTCCCCAAGATATCAACGGATTTCACCCCTACACCTTGAGTTCCGCACACCTCTCACTTCTTCTAAGTTATACCGTTTCCTATGCGATCTTCAGGTTGAGCCTGAAGTTTTAACACAAGACTAATATAACCGCCTACACACCCTTTACGCCCAGTGAATCCGGGTAACGCTTGGGGCTTCTGTATTACCGCTCCTGCTGGCACAGAATTGGGAGCCCCTTATTCATGGAGTAACATCAATAAACTTTCTCCTCCATAAAAGGTGTTTACGCCCCGAAAGGCTTCATCCACCACGCGGCGTCGCTCCGTCAGACTTTCGTCCATTGCGGAAGATTCTCGACTGCGGCCTCCCGTAGGAGTATGGACCGTGTCGCAGTTCCATCGGTGGGGGTCAGGCTCTCACCTCCCCTATCCGTCATAGCCATGGTAGTCCGTTACACTACCATCAAGCTGATAGAACGCAGGCCGTTCCCAAAGCGATAAATCTTTACTCCGAAGAGACTATCAGGCATTATCCCGACTTTCGCCGGATTATTCCTGACTTTGGGGTACGTACCTACGTGTTCCTACCTCGTCTGCCGTGGGTCTAAACCCACTCGACTTGCATGCCTCATCCACGCCGCCAGCGTTCACCCTGAGCTAGGATCAAACTCTAAGTTAAGACGGATGCAAAGCAAAGCTTTGTATCCGCGTTTGTAATATTGTGCGGAATGTACTACTCACGCACATTACAAACTATTTCCAAGGATAAGACAAAAGAGAATGCAAAAACATTTCCTTTTGCCTGTTGTCCCATGAGAGGGCAGATCAATGGCTATCTCATGGGACGTGCTGATGCGTACCGTCAAATAAATCGATTCACGTTTGCGTGTACTCATTAATTTCGTACAGGGATTTTTCCTAGGAAAGGAAAAAATCCGTACATAAATTCAGAATAGTCGCTACGCTCCTTTCTTCATTTAACTTATACGTATACTCTGAGTCCATGATGGTTGCTACTCATGAACTCAGCTATGAAGCTCTCAAAATATAAATTGAGAAGCAGTTTTCAAATAACTGCTGTCCTCCAAAAAACAGAGGCTCGGAGCGCGTCTGCTCATAAAAGAGCAAATAAAAACGCCCGAAATGGACAGTGGGGCTATTATACGGATATACACCTCTTCGTCAAGGGTTTCCTTGTGTTTTGCCTCTTGCATAAGTATTGACAAAATGAAATAAATAGTACGTAACTACAGATCAACAATCTGTCAACCCTGATTCCTATAACAAACTTCCTGTTCCTGCTTTTTTTGTTATACTAGACGCCAATGGAAACAATTGTAATATCGGTCGGAGGTTCCCTCATCGTCCCTAAAGAGATTGACACCGACTTTCTCAAGAGAATTAAGACACTCATCGAGAATCAGATCGCCACAAAAGGGCGACATTTTATTATCATCACAGGAGGAGGTAGGACAGCACGAAATTATCAAGACGCATCTGCCACTGTTACCGAGCTCGATCCCGACGACCTCGACTGGCTCGGCCTCCATGCAACCCGATTAAACGGACAGCTTTTTAAAACCGTCTGCAAAGAGTTTGCACACAAAGTCGTCATTACAAACCCTGAAGATATAAAACGAGTGCCTAAAAGTGCCAAGCTCGTGGTCGCAGCTGGATATCGTCCAGGCGCAAGTACCGACCTTCGAGCAGTACAGATTGCCGGGAATATCGGTGCGATAAAAATGGTCAATCTTTCAAATACCGACTACGTCTACACTGCCGACCCCAAGAAAGATTTTCAAGCAAAAAAAATAGAAGAGATAACCTGGCCTGAGTTTCGTAAGCTCATCCCCGAAGAATGGGACCCCGGACTCTCATCTCCTTTTGACCCAGTCGCTGCGCGTGAAGCAGAGAAACTCGGTATGGAAGTCGTCGCTATCAACGGTGAGAAGCTTGAGGAACTTGAGAATTATCTGGAAGACAAACCATTCATCGGTACACGCATTCATCCCGTTAGAGAGTCCTCGGAGTAAACCCCACGGAATCACTCGGTTCGACACCGGGCGCGTCCCATTTCTCTAACGGGATTCATTCGTAAATAAGAATAAATTTTACGTTCAGCATATAACACAACGTAACAGACAGTATGATATCACGTGATATCATACTGTCTTCTACTCGCTAGTTTAATCAGCGTTCCCAATCTTTGATTATGATGCGTTTACGCCTCTCATCAATGACAAGTTCAAGTTTTTGTTTTTTCTGCCAGCGAAACGCACGCACTGCTTCTATCGGGAGAGTGATGCCGTAACTCTCACCTCCTGAAGTTTTGTTGAGTGACCGCACGTTGCGATCTTCTAATTTTCTTCGTGCCATATATCTTTATACTATCAGACATCTAAAAAGAATCACCGCGTTAATGCATGCATTAACGCGGTGATTCTTTTACACGAGCGTATCTTTTTTCTATGATATATCATAGGGAAAGGTCATACGTTACGAAAGTGGGGTTGCCTCTATCTTTCTAAGCACTTCTTCAATCTGTGCGTGGAGTTCTTCGAGTGTGCCATTGTTTGTAATCACGTAATCTGCAATCTTAATTGCCCCGCGGATATTATGCCCAGATGCATCTGAACCTCCTTCATCTTCTCTCTTTGACTGTTCAATAAACTTTTCATAGCTAACGTTATCTTTTTCACTGCCACGCGTACTAATACGTCTGTATCGCACATCAATATTTGCATCCACGCCAAAAACGATTCCACCTACACTCTTAATGAATTCTGCTTCCCCCACCGAGTGCAACGCCTCAATAATTGAATCCCTAGCACCCTCGTTCTGAGCACGTGCATATGCAAGACCTGGCACACCCGAGGAATCTTTTGCTCTTAATTCCTTCGCAATCCGTGAATACCCATCTCGATCAACAATCTCCCCGCGCTCTTCCAATATTTCCTTCAACAATCCTGAACATGAGTAATGTGCAAAACCTTTTTTCTTAATTAGGTACTCAACAACAGCACCTTTTCCTGCTCCGATTGTGCCTGTAATTCCAATAATCATTACTGGTTCTTCTTAGACTGCCAACGTGCTATTGCAATAAGGAGTGGGTTCGCAATAAAAATTGATGAGTATGTTCCCGCGATTATGCCGACGATAAGCACGAGAGCGAATGTCTGTGTGACTGCCCCACCAAATATGTAAAGGGCTACGAGTGCTAGGAGAGTGGTGAGTGATGTGTTGATTGAGCGCGCCATTGTCTGTGAAACTGATTCTCCTACAATTTCTTCAAACGGTCGTGTCAGTGTGTACGTTGTCTCTGTACGCGTAACTCCCGCTTCTTTTATCACACGCTCTTTTTCATTTCGATTTCCCATCAAATTCTCACGCACGCGGTCAAACACTACGATAGTATCGTTAACCGAATAGCCGAGTACTGCAAGAAGTGCCATCACAAAGAGCACATCCGCCTCTACCCCGAGAATATATCCCAAAATACTCATGACTGCGGTCGGTACTAATACGTCATGAATCAATACAAGAATTGTAATTCCACCATACACCCACGAACCGACAGGCTTAGAAACTCCGCGGAATACAAACGCTACATAGAATACGATAATTAAAGAAACAGCTCCTATAGCCCAAAAGGCCTTGCCTTTGAGCTCTTCTCCAATCACAGGACCAATGGAAGTAAACCTATCTACTGTACCGTCCACACCCGCGTCTGTGAGAATATTTGTGACTGACTGCCTTTCTGCTTCACTAAGTTCACGCGTACGCAATATGTACCCCTCTCTACCACCCTCTTCTGTAGTAGCCCGGAGCGAATACCCTCCGAGAGAAAGGGGGCTGAGTGCTTCCTCTAACACCATCTTTTGAGGAAGCTCCTCGTACGATACTTCCGTAAGCGAGCCCCCTGTAAAATCTATACCAAGCGGGATTCCAAAATACCCGATTAAGCCAAAAGCTGCCACGTATATGAGTACCGCAAAAATCAACAACTGTTTTGTGTGGCGGATGATAAACATATTATTTGTTGAGGCCTGAACCGAATAATTTTGAAACGAATGAATTGTCGCTCTCTTTTACCGCAGGCAAGACGAGCAACAGCGTGCGAGTGACGACAATGGCGGTAAACATAGAAACTAGTACGCCGAGCCCAAAAACCAACGCAAATCCCTTCACGATGGATGTACCAAACCAGAAGAGAATCACTGCGGAAAGGATACTGGTGACATTACCATCACGAATCGCAGACCATGCGCGGGCAAACCCAACACGGGCCGCTTCTCTTGCATCGTTTCCTTTAAAATATTCTTCTTTCATGCGCTCAAAGACCAATACGTTTGCGTCCACTGCCATACCAACTGAAAGTATAAATCCTGCAAGACCTGCAGCAGTGAGTGTAACAGGAATAAATTTAAAAAGTGCCATCATCACAAGACCATAAAAGATGAGAGCGACTCCCGCGACCACTCCAGGCAGTCGGTACCACAACAACATAAATGCAATAACAGCCACAAAGCCGATAGCTCCCGCCTGTAGACCCTTTCCTAAAATCTCAGCACCGAGAGATGACCCAATCGTCTGTGTACTCTGTAGCTCTATCGGAAGCGGAAGCGCGCCGAAGTTTAGATTCTGTACGAGGTCACGCGCTTCTTCTGCAGTAAATCCCCCAGAGATAACTGCTCCTCCCCCTGAGATTGGTTCATTGATGCGTGGGGCTGACACGATCTCTCCGTCAAGAAATATTGCAAGAAATTCTCCGACATGTTCGGTAGTAATAGTCTCAAAAAGTTTACCCCCTTCTGGAGTAAATTCAACACTCACAATCGGCTCGTTTGAAAGCCCCCCCTGCCCCTGACCAAACACGAGCTCGGCATGTTTGAGATAACGTCCCGTAAGACCTGTATCGATATACGATGGCTCCCCCGAAAGATCTCCAGCATCAAGTGTTAAGACGCCGTCTGCAGAGACATTATTTCCATCAATTTGTATGTTATCCGTAGAAGGCACACTTTCGTCCACCAATTTAAACTCTAAGAGTGGTGTCTTTCCAATTTCAGCTACAGCTTCATTTATATCGGTAACCCCTGGTAATTCCACCACCAGACGCTCATGTACTTCCCCAGAAACAAAGCTACTAGACTCAACCTGCACAATCGGTTCTGAGACTCCGAAGACATTGACTCGGCGCTCAATCACATCCTTCAGCACATTCATGAGCTCTGGCACCTCCGCTGAATCAACCCCACTCACGTCAGCCTCATATACCAGATGACTCCCTCCCTCTAAATCCAATCCCAGACGAAATGGGTATTTACTAGCTTCATTAGCCGTTGTCTGGTATACGAAGAATCCTATTGCCAGTCCAATGACGAGTACTGCGACCACATAGAATATCTGTGTTATTGACCTTGAAGTAACCTCTCTCTGTATTTCTTTCATAAGAATATAATAGCGCTACTATAACAGAAAATAAGCCCCGTTGCTAAACACTCTCAGTGTGTGGACGGGCCGTCAATATAAGTAGATTTTGGAATAAACAGGCAACTGTTATGGGTCCAATTCCCCCTGGAACAGGCGTAAACAATGAGGCTTTGCGTGCGCACTCTGGATCAACATCCCCGCGAAGCTCCCCTCCAGACTCAGAAGTACCACCATCAAATATTATAACCTCCTCCTTTATCATTTCGGGTGTAAGAAATTCTGGGTCGCCAGCTCCTGTAAGTATTATGTCGGCATTCTGCAACACACCGACAGCTTCTTTCGTATCCTTATGTATTACCGCCACGTCACAACCCTCTGACCGAAGCCACACTGCACCCGGGACACCGACAAGTCTGCCTGTGCCTACTACTACAGCTCTTTTCTCTTTCATAACAAGCTTATATCGAAAGGCAATCTCTTTGCACGCTGCCACGACTGGTGAAAGTACTGTTTTGGTATTTGGATTCAACGCATCGACATCGTGCGATGGTGGGATAGCGAGCACTACCCTCTCTATATCGATAGTGGCAGGAAGCGGAAGCTGAACGACAACACCATCTGTTTTTCTGACAACTTCCTTAATTGCAACCACAACATCATCAGTCGTTACATCCGATTTCAATTCAAAAACTTCAAGTACCACACCAATTGCCTCGGCTTTCTTACGTTTGAGAGCAAGGTACCGCTTGGTCTCGAAATTTGGCGCACAGGTAATTATAGAAAGTACCGGCGGTTTACCCCGCTGCTGTATCTCTTCCTTGAGATTTTGATATATATCTGCGACAATTTCCCTTCCGTCAATAGTCATAGTGCTAGGATAGCACCATGACTTCATGTTGTACAAATTCAGAATGCAGTCTCTTATTGCCCCGAATGATGTTTCTTGAGGATGATCAATTGAGTGTTGTATGGAAGAAAGTGCGTCGAGATGAATAATAACATCAATAACATTACATAATTCTGTGAGCTTTGCGGTATCACGTATATCTACCTCATGAAGTGTGACACCCCTAGATAAACGATCCTTCTTGCTGGTGACAAGACTATCTACAGCCAATTTTACAGAATGTCCAACCTCAACTGGTTTTTCTAAAAAATTCGTACCAATAAACCCTGCACCACCTGTAACTAAATATTTCTTACTCATTGCCTATGATAATCACCCTCAGAACCTTTACGTTCCAGTACGCATAAGAAGTGTATTGATTGTCTTTAGAGTAATCTCAATATCTAAGAGTAGCGAGTGATGTTTCAAATAGTAGAGATCAAACGATAGTTTCTCGATGGTGCGTTCTGTGTCAATTTCACCTCGGGGCACATCATAATTATTAATCTGAGCCCAACCTGAGAGACCTGGTTTAACAAGATGCCGCAGATTATAATACGGAATTTGCTCCGCATATACAGCAGCGCGTGCCGGAAAGTCTGGCCGAGGACCAATGAATGAAAGGTCTCCTCTCAGCACGTTCAGTAGCTGTGGCAATTCATCAATGCGCGACTTTCGTAAAATATTCCCCAGACGTGTGACCTGTAATGTAGTATTCACTGTTGTCATCCCGTCATCTGTACCTGTCATAGTACGAAACTTTAAAATATCAACAGGCCGGTTGAACTGTCCCGATCGTTTTGTTTTATAGAGCACGACGCCCCCATCTTGGATTTTTATGAGCATTGCTACCGCCGGAAAAATGATGAGAAAAGGAACAAGTAGCAACAACGCCCCCAGTATGTCAATGGACCGTTTCAAAAAATCATATGCATAGTGTGGCGAACCTGTCGTCACATTCTCTAAAAACCAAACCTCTCCAATCAACGATGGTGGTATCCGATGATATAGTTGCTCATAAATTGCTGGAAGATTAAAAAACTGGATATCTTTTTCTGCAAACACTAAAGAGTAAAAATCTTTGGAGAGCTGTTCTATACGACTATCCTGCATGTCCGCTATGATGACATCGATTTTTTTATCTTCTGCGAATCGTAGAAGTGATGCCCGCAACTCGTGTATATCTGTAGTATCCCGACTCCCTAATGTAAATGCCTGTACATTCTTGAAATACGGATTTGAGACAAACACTCGCGCAACAGCGAGCGACTCGTCACTATCTCCTAAGATGAGTACTCGCATTGTTTTTCCTGTCACGATGAGTGGAAATATATATAATCGCCATACTGTGATGAGAAACGAGGAAATCACTAGGTAGATTAAGAGGTTTGTCTTCGGTGCAATACCCCACGGAAACAAGAAAAAGAATATACCTGCAACAAGTATATTGATAATTTGCGCGCGAAGCACGACGCCAGGAATCTGTTTGCGTGCAAACGCAACTTTTCTATCGTATAAACCTGTTATTACAAACACTAGACTCCATACCGTAAAGAGTATTAGAAATGGTACAAGATGCTGATCAACTATCTCACTTGAAGGAATCTGACGATATCGCACCAAGAGTGTTAAAACAAGAGACCCTAAAAAGATGGAGAGGTCTCCTATCAAAAGCACCACTGTGCTTCCGCGTACAAATACATGCATGGATGTCATAATACGTCTCTTTTCTATCTACGCAAGTTACAAATATTTTATAGGTTATTTTGTATTACATCCTGAGATACTGCGTAGCGACTCATTGCCATTACCATACCAATAGCAAGAAACTCAATAAGTAAGTGCGAGCCTCCATAACTTAAGAATGGAATAGTGGTACCGGTCACCGGTAAGAGCCCGATATTCATACCAACGTGCACAAAAAAGTGACTGACAAAAAAGATAGCCACTCCAGTCGCAAAAAGCCGTTCAAAGTTGGTCGCACCGCGGACTGCATGAAAAAGAAGTCTCCAAATAACCACACTAAACAACATAAAGAGAAGTAGCACTCCGACAAATCCCCATTCCTCTGCAAATGCAGCGAAGACAAAGTCAGTTTCAAATTCAGGAAGGAATTGAAGTTTAGATTGTGTACCGTATCCCACACCTTTGCCGAGTACTTGCCCCGAGCCGACCGCAATAGTCGATTGATACGCATTGTACCCAGTACCTTGAATATCAGCGAGTGGGTGAAGAAACGTGAGAATGCGATCTTTTTGATAGTCCTGGAATCCTACATTCCACAAAAGACCAAAAGCTAACGCCCCGATAGTTGCCACCGTGGCTAAGTGTCGAAATGAAATACCTGCAACAAGTACCATTCCAAGCCATATAAAAAATAATATAATCGCAGAACCAAAGTCTGGTTGAATAAATACTAATCCAAAGAACAAAAATGCATAGGCTCCTGATATCAAGATGTGTCTGAAATCTCCAATGAGCTCATGACGCTTGGCAAAATATTTTGCAAGCACTGCGATAAGTATGAGTTTTGCATATTCGGAAGGTTGTATGGAAAAGAACCCGATATCAAAACGACTCTGTGCACCCTTCACGGTCACACCTACAACCAAAACCAAGACAAGTAATGCGAGTACTGAGAGATACAATACAAAAAGGATGTTCCCACTCCGTAAAAATCGATAATCAGGAATAAGTGCAACACAGAATACAACAATAGAGACACCTGCCCAGATAATCTGTCTATCAAAAAAAATGTTCTCTCCCTCAAACGTATACATCGTTACAAGACCGAGTGCCATCAACAAGAAAGAGGCCCCAAAAAGCCACACATCAAAACCCCCAAATAATGTTCGTGTCATTCGCATAGCACATTTCCATTTTGCACCACTTATTGGAGTGGTGCAAAATTTGTATCAGTTTTCGGAATTACCTCAATAACTGCCGCACCATCCTCACAAATCGCTTCGGTAATAGACCGATAGATACGATCCACTGTCTCCGCTTCCCCTGCCTTAAAGTAATAGTCCTTACCAGAAGCAATCCCTTCCAAAAAAGCTTCATTTACATTATCGCCAAGACCTATTGTAAATACCTCAGTATCATCAGCCTTCAGCGATGTTGCCGCATCGAGCGCATACTGTTCTGGTTTTGAACTAGGTGCATTCGTAAGTCCATCTGTGAGAAGTACAAGCACCTTCCGTGCATTATTATTATGACGCGTCGAACTCAATTCGATTTGTGCAGACATAATCGCATCACCTGTGTTCGTGCTTCCGGTCTCATCTTTTGGCGTAATGGATAGTTTACTTACTTTCGTGCGCGCAGTTTCTTTTTCTTTCGTAAGCATTTGTGGTGTCAACGCCTCCGTAGCAAACGTCACTACGCCGACCTGATCGTCTTTATTCAATCTGTCAACAAATGCCTCCGCAGCGCGAAGCACTGAAGTAACCGGCTGAGGAGGCGTACCCCCATCATCATTCATACTTCCCGAGAGATCAATTGCGAGAATTACGTCAGTCGGCACCTCACAACTCCGAATAGTCTTTGCAATAGGCTCAGGCCACGTGAACACTACAGTCTCAGTCGTACGTGGTGCAAAATTTTCAACAAGCGTCCGTGATGACGTGAGTGGATTTTGGCGTGTGTCAAAGATGGTTGCGATAATCTCCACATTTCTTGCTTCTGTAAGTTCATTATTTGTTATCTTTGCTTCAAGACGAGGTTCAGTATCTACACCCAGTAATTGCCTGCTTTCAACAACAAACTGTTCACGACCGACGCTTGCTGGCAGCCATAGTCCTGGGTCTTCGAGGACAATCTCCGTCCTTGCGGGGGTACGTGTCCCTGTATTAATACGACCCTCAAAAATTGGGTAAACACTATCCGGAGGAAGCACTGTTGTTCCAGTACGCTCAACAATAAGCCCTTCACTATCATAGAGCGATATCGTATATGCAACCTCAGGAGACCCAATCCCAATATTAGTATTCTCAATATACGCAACTGCATTATATTGACCATCAGTCACGCGTGACGACTTTGCCCAGAGTGCTCGTGGGGCAGACACATCAAGTGCGCAGACACGTGTACATGCACCACCACAGTCTATGCCACGCTCATTACCATTTTGGTTACCATCAAAACATGTTGCAGTTTGACGAATGAGACCAAAGTATGCACCCGTCGAGATGAGTATGAGAAATACAAAGAAGCCACCGATGTACTGCGTGCGTCTCCAAAATGCCCACGGCCGATTGATATGCATATCGTAATTGTAACAGAAACACCGCGGAGACTTTTGTCTCCGCGGTGTTTCTGTTACTTTGCCACTCTATGAAGCAAGATACTCTTGTATCGCACTCTTGAGAGTTTCCATATTCTTCTTAAAAGAAATAATATCTGGATCAAGCACCGTAAACCGAAACCCATAAAAGGTAGAGTTAAAGCCAGATTTGAGGGGTACTACACATATGCCGGTTGCACCGAGCAAATAGTAAACAAAACGCTTATCCAATTCTATTTGATCAGAGACCAAAGAATCAACCAATCCAGCAACGTCCTTATTGTCTATCGTAAGTACTTGACGATTTGTAAGCACTCCTTCCTTGAATACAACTGTCATGTAAAAAGCTCCTTGTGGTTTATGTATGAGTAGTCCAGCCAAAGGAGAGAGGGTCTCGTATGCAATGTCGGACCTTTCTTGATATTTTTTAGTTCGACTCTCTAGGTAAGGGAAGTACCGCTCGTCTTTCATTATTTCCGGTATGAGTGTCTGTGGAAGTGTGGTCGAACATACTTCCAACATTTTTGCATCGATGAGTGATTGCAAAAATGTTTCAAAATCTGAATCCGCATCGCGATTGTAAAACTCTATCCATCCACAACGTCCCCCTGGCCACGGGAATTCCTTAGAAATACCACGCATCGCAATACCGGGCACATCTCCAATAACTGAAGCGAGTTTTTGATATGGAGTCCCATAAACTAAGTTTGAATATATCTCATCTGAAATAATAAAAAGATTGTGTTTTTTTGCAATTGCAACAATCTGTCTGAGCACATCAGCAGAATACACAAACCCTGTCGGGTTGTCTGGGTTTACAATGAGAATACCCGCGATATGCGGATTCTCCACAATCTTCCGCTCCATTTCCTCTAAGTCTGGTTTCCAGCCATTGTGTGGGTCAAGTGAGTAGGTAAAATGCGGACTGTCAGCATGAGCGGCCTCAGCGGAAGAATGTGTTGGATATGCAGGATTTGGACCAATGACACGCGCAGAGGGATGGAGACTCTTGTAGACTTTGGAGATAGCATCCCCAAGCCCATTGAAGAAAAGGATGTCATCGGCGCTAATTTGAATTCCTCCTTCTATGTTACGCTCATGTGCAATATACTCGCGAGTTTCTTTTACGCCAAGCGTCGGGGAGTATGCATACGTACCGTCCTCCTCTAAAGCGTTTACCACATACTCTTTTATCCACTCCGGAATTTTTTCACCTTTTGCAACAGGATCTCCGATATTTTCCCAAATGATAGATTGACCCATCGACTCAATTTTTTGAGCAATTTCGACAATCTCTCTGATTTCGTACACCAAATTATCTGCCCCGGGGTGTGTAATGGTATTTCGCATAGACGACTAGTATAACAAAAGAAAAAACGGTCAGTTTTTAAATGATTTTCTCGTCTAGTTACGCTCTTATATTAGTAAAAAATCAGCACTTAAAGTTGGCGGTGATCTACTCTCCCTCAAAAGAAGTACCATCGATGCTGAAGGGCTTGGCTTTCGAGCGAACGAGCGAAATGGAAGTGTCTATGACATTTTCATTTCCGAGTGAGCGAAGAAAGTGATTTTTTCCGTGTTCGAAATACCACAAAAAATGAGATCCTGGTCTCGTTTTTTGTGGAGACGAAGATTGAAAATATTAAAGACTTGAAGTTGGCGGTGATCTACTCTCCCCCCGAAGGAGTACCATCGATGCTGAAGGGCTTAACTTCCGTGTTCGGAATGAGAACGGGTGGACCCCCTTCGCGAAACCACCAACTTCAAAACTTCAATATTATATTTTCAATCTTCGTCTGCGAGAACGGGTGATCCTTACAGGATCAGTTCAGGTTGTATCACACCTTGAGTAAACTCAAACTGCTAACAACCTCTTGCAAAAGCACACTGTGCTTTCTCACCCCCTTCGCGAAACCACCAACTTTAAAAGCTGATTTCTATTTTTATATTGAACACACTGAAGTGAATCCTTGTCGTCATCATCATTATGAGTCTACGGAATCTTTGAAGACAAGGGTGCCCGCGCAAAGGTGCTTCAGAACCCCGAGGGAGGCTCTTTCAGCTACGTCAAAGGGGCCAAGACGCACAGCAGAATGCCGACCTTTGCGCAGGCAGCGGACTCGGCAAAATAAAATTTCACCGAGAAAAAGAACTGTTAGATCGTTTGCACGATCACTTCAGTATGTTCAATATTTTTTCGACACACAACAAACTTCACTACATAAAAATTGTCAGCCACGTACAACATTCCCTACAGGAATTACGTCCGATTAGTACACCTCGGCTCCATGTATTGCTACACTTCCACCTAGTGCCTATCAACCTGATCATCTCTCAGGAGACTTAATGATTCCTCATCTTAGAGTTGGCTTCCCGCTTAGATGCTTTCAGCGGTTATCCATTCCGAACATAGCTACTCGGCAGTGCCACTGGCGTGACAGCCGATAGACCAGAGGTTCGTTCATCCCGGTCCTCTCGTACTAGGGACAAATCTCTTCAAGAATCGACGCCTGCAGTAGATAGAGACCAACCTGTCTCACGCATGTTACGTCATACATGAATCGCGTGTGTGTACGACTCATATATGATTTCCACGAATTGCTCCGTGCATTGGACTGTAGCTTCATCGGTTCTCGATGACTGACGTTCAGTCTCTAGGGGTCTAAAAACGGAGTTTTTAAAAAATCCATAATTAATTCCCTCGGTATTGCCCACGTGGGGTTTCACCGATATTAGTCAGTTTGACCATACATATTCCTATGTATGACCGCCGTGATGGTTGGTTCTATCCTTATTTCAAAGACAGAAAATCTCGATTATGTCGTGTGTAGAGTGGATTTAGACTGCTTAAACACTTACGATTGTAAGAATCTAAACGGTCTAAACCCAGCTCGCGTAACTTTTTAATTGGCGAACAGCCAAACCCTTGGGACCTGCTCCAGCCCCAGGATAAGTTGAGCCGACATCGAGGTGCCGAACCGTGCCGTC
>Ga0222673_1000667_pt1 | contig 13977 bp, 27 predicted proteins | sample AntAcemetagen801_FD_179845 | JGI IMG/M metagenome (GOLD analysis project Ga0222673, IMG submission 179845) | Saline water microbial communities from Ace Lake, Antarctica - #801 | ecosystem: Environmental > Aquatic > Non-marine Saline and Alkaline > Saline | place: Antarctica: Ace Lake...
CGTTGGTAACGCAACATTTCTAGCAGAGGACAAAGCTATTCTTTTTATGCGCTACATGCGCAAATTTAACGAGAGTCTGAAATGAGCACGGATCAATCTATCCCACTCAAGATATGGCTTGACGATGTACTTAGATGATGGGTCCTTAGTGTAACGGTAGCACGACGAGCTCCAACCTCGTTAGCGTGGGTTCAAATCCTACAGGGCCTGCCAATTCAGGAGAATTTGTAATGAGTGACGAAATCAGAATTGCTGTCATGACGTCTTTGATTGATGGAACACGAAGCGTGGGGACTGTGGTCTTCAAAGACAAAGAGTTTCTTGACGAATTTGTAGATGGCTTGAGTAAACATCCAAACATAAAGTCATTTAAGATCTGGGAGCTTGGCGGCCTTGTCGCTAGTGGTCATAAGACTACAGCCGATGATATGAAGCTCACAGCTGCAGATCTTGACAAACTCATGGCATTAATCGCCGATAAGAAAGCTCACATCAAACTTGATAATGCTTTGCCATTAGATTTTCATGATTCACGTCGTCCAAAAGGCACAGTAGCTCATACTGGTTGGGATGGCAATGAGTCTTCTGGCTGGGTAGACGATCAAAATAATCCTATTGCTGATTTTATTGAAGACAAAGGTTACACTAACGTAGAAGATTCACAGCAAAAGATACCATACGATTTGACCGGAGGCGCTGTTGAAGCTCTTCGTAAAGAATTTGGCTGTGACAAAGAGGACGGCGGCGGAACTGGACCGTTCTAAACTATCGAAAGCTGGGCACCCTTTGTTTCGCTTTGTGTGAGAAAAAAAACCCGAGCTTCGAACTCACTTTAGGTGAGCCGAACATTTTATGCTCCATTAGCATCAGTGGATTTAGAGCGCTGCGCTTCGAACGCAGAGGTCCCAGGTTCGAGTCCTGGATGGAGTACCAACTTTGGAGAGAATATGAGACGATTTAATCTAGTCAGAAATGAAGATTTTTCTGGAATTAGCGGCACCGGTATTGTTGCTCAAGGCGTGGTATTCAACGATGGAACTTCTGTTCTTCGGTGGACATCTGATAAAGCGTCAACAGCGATTTATAATTCAATTCGTGAACTTGTTGAAATCCATGGACACGCAGGCCGAACTGTAGTAGAATTTATCGATCCGTAAAAAGAATATGTGCCTATAGCTCAGTTGGACAGAGCGCAGTCTTGCGAAGGCTGAGGCCAGAGGTTCGAATCCTCTTAGGCACACCAACAGGGGTGGGGAAACGATCACTGAGCATTGCGACTCACATACCCTCACCCGAAAATTAACCGGGTCCTCCTACTAGCGGGGACTAATAAGAAGTTCCGAAGGGTTTCTATGGCGGTGACGAGTGGTTCGTACGCGGGTCTCATAAGCTCGTAGGGTGAGGTTCAACTCCTCCCTCCGCTACCAAATTTAATGCTGATGTAGTTCAATGGCTTAGAACACTGCCTTCGTACGACAGAAATGCGGGTTCAATTCCTGTCATCAGCTCCAATTTTTATGTGCTCGTAGCTCAGTAGGACAGAGCCGCCTCCTCCTAAGAGGCCGGTCGGGAGTTCGAATCTTCCCGGGCACGCCAGTTTTTCTCGGAACCTTCCCTTAGGCTCTCCGGGTTTTGAGGAAATTCTCTAAGTTCAAAGGGCTACCAGCGGTAGTGAACTGACGCACATCGGCATCGTATGCTGAAAGAGCCGAATTAGGGGACCGGCTGGGGCTCAGAAGGCCCTTTAGTGTAAACAAAGGTTTCCTCACAAAATTATGCATCTGTAGCTCAGTAGGACAGAGTCACCGCCTTCTAAGCGGATGGGCGCGGGTTCGAATCCTGCCAGATGCTCCAAATTATGAAAGGACTAACATGGCGCAAGTTCCATTAGCAGCAGAACAAGAAAAGTGCAACATTTGTGGCGAACCGGCTTATACTAAAGTCGAAGAGGTTATATTTGATGACGATGCAGCTTATGGTATGCGACATCCTTTCACAGCGTATATCTGCAGAGAACATTTTCGAATGATTATGGGTCCTGCTGTAGATGATGAACGATGGTCATACACTCGTCTGAGCGACGTTACTACAGAAGATAGTATAAAAAACGCTCTTGATATCGTAGCTAAAAGACAAAAGGATTTCCGCGCGCTTAGGCAAATCGGTAAAGTCACTCATCTTAAAAACGAGGAATTGCGGGTTCGAGTCCCGCAGCGCGCACCATATTATACACAATAAAGCGTAGGTTCAAATCCTACCGGAATCAACAATTAACATTTAGAAGAGAAGAGAAGTGATATGATAGCTCCAGTATATGAAACCCGTACAGTTTTTCTTTGTGATTGTCATACACCCGAACATCAATTAGTCGTTGATGAAGATGAAGATATGTTCCGCATCTCGTTTCGACTCAATAATTACCTTGGCTTTTTTGGCCGACTCCGTGCAACAATAAGATACATTTTGGGTTATCGCGAAGCAGATTACGCAGAACTTATTCTTCGTACTTCGGAGGCAACTAAATTAGCTAGCATTCTTCGTAAAGAGACACAAAATGACAAAGACATTTCTAATTAGTGACACACACTTCGGACACGACAACGCCTACAAGTTTGTAGATAGCAAAGGCGAAAGAATTCGTCCATGGGCTACAAACGCTCTAGACGGCGATGAGGTTATGGTTGAGCGATGGAATTCTGTCGTTGGGCCAAAAGATCGAGTTTATCACCTTGGTGATGTAGCAATTCCTCGTCGAGGACTTAAAGTTCTTGCACAGCTTAATGGTCGCAAGAAGTTGATTCGTGGAAACCATGATGTCTTCAAGATTTCAGATTACGTCACTTATTTTGACGACATCTACGGATCAATTAAGTTGTATGATTACTTTTTAACTCATATTCCAATTCACCCAGATAGTATTCCATCTTGGTGTAAAGCAAATCTGCATGGCCATCTACACATTAATCGTGTAATGGCTCGCCGGTTTGGACCTATGTGGTGGTCAGATGCTATTGATGAGCGATACCAGAGTTTCTGTGTAGAGAATATCAATGCGACTCCAGTAGATTTCGACGAGTTTCATGAGTCAATGCAGGCGTAGTGTTAGTGGTAGCACGAGACGTTGCCAACGTCTAAGGGTCAGTTCAAATCTGATCGCCCGCTCCAACTTTTACTACACTTAAAGTTTCTTAGCATGACTACTCGAATAATGAAAGCTTTTGATTTGCTTCCAAAGCGAATCAGAGACAAAATCAATTATCTTGATGCGATGATTGATAACAAATCTCTAGAAAAGCTCTTAATGCTTTATGGTCTTGGTAAACTCACTGAAGATCAAGTTATTAAAGAGCTTGAATTTAACGAATTAATGCTATCACTTCATGGAAGTCCATACAAAAAAGGTGTTGACAATTCATTGAAAGTTTGATAGTATAACAGAATTGGCGGTATAGCGTCATAGGATAAGCATTCGTAAGGATGCCCAAAGCGGAGTTGTTCCTACACACCCGCGCTCTCGAGTCCATCTATACAAGTACAGCCTTCCCGGTAACGGGCCGTCTTCGCAGGCGGTAACTATGACGGATAGGTGTGGTTAAGTAGTTGTCCCTCGCCGATGAGGCAGGGAGAGCGAAGTTCTCGCAAGGAACACCACACATGCAAACTATCTCAGTGGCAATAGGTAATGGATAGGGAATAGTCCGAGTGTTCGCGCACAAGGGCGGTCACCCATTGCAAGAGGCGATGGCCTGTGTTATAGCAGGACAGAATCTCGAAGCAAGGTCTAGTAGCTCGCAAGGCAAATGACAGTCGGTGTGTTGTATTTCGTATTCCAAAAGGATATGAAGCAACAGGAACAGCACATCGTAGTAGGTTTTCATGCAAGATGCTCTAATGGTTTGGGCATCCGTCTTAAACACGGAATTGTGTGGGTTCGAGTCCCACCTAGCATACCAATAAAACGCAAAGACTGTTCCGGCGTTACGTGAAAGATGCTTAAAGCTATGCTCTTAGGAGAACATAGCGTACTGGAGCTCGCAAGGTGAAGGTACTTGTTCGGATTGAAAACGTAGATTCTTAGCGGAGTCGAACAGCTCGTAAGGCTGGCGTAAGAATGAAGGACGAATAGCGTAACGGACGAGTCTACCGCCTGACTCTAAAAACGGCAGCATTGAGAAGTACTCGGATATGGGTTCGCCCCAGCCGGGTGGATAAAGGCCTAACCAACCTCGCAAGGGTTTGGGTACAGGCAAAAGCTTCTCATGGATCACTCGTAATCTCAGAGTACCTTTTATTGACATTTTGATTGGCCTGTTTTATAGTAAGCAAATGATTAGCTTAACTCGTAGAAATTTTATGGCCGGAAGCGCTGCAGCTCTTACAATTGCAGCAATGCCCGTTCAAAAAGTTACTTCAGCATTAGTCTTAACGATCGATGCTTCAGCTTCAATTGATTACAAAGATTACGTTTTGCAGCGCGATTCATACGCAGCAGCATTTCAGCATTACTCAGTTTTTGACACGATAAGTCTTACTGGCGGTATAGCCGTGATGGTCTTAGATTGGGACGAACGCGGTTTTATCAGAATTCCATGGACAAGACTTTCTACAGCAGAAGATTGCTTATTATTCGCTAGTCAAGTCAGTCGAATTTTGCCGCCTATGCCAAAGTCTAATCTATATGGCTCTGACTATGGTTTTGGCCAGGGCGCTGGTCCCGGAAGATCGCAACTAAACACTTCTATCGAAGTAGCAATAAAGTATAGCCACTTAATGTTTCATAAGTGCCCTTGGCTCTACGATAGGGCAGTCATAGACATATCTGGTGATGGTCAACAAAACATTAACACAGCTTTTGCATCTCTCGCTTATGTTAGAGACAGAGCTATTGCAGCCGGAATTACGATCAATGGTATAGCAATTCCTGTAAGTGGAAGCGTTGACAATTATGATCTGTTAGATTACTATCATACTAAGGTAATTGGCGGGCATGGTGCATTCGCTCTTTCAGCGACGACTCCAAAAGATTTCATGCTCGCCATGAGGCGTAAGATTTCTCAGGAGCTTGTTTAGAAAGGGTGCGGATATGCTTGGAATCAGAACGCTTGTTTTGAACGCTTCGTACGTTCCTATCAGCGTATTCCCACTGCACACGATTCTTGCCGAAGATGCTATCACTCGTGTATTCAACGGAACGTGTCACGTTGTTGCAGATCATGATCGACCAGTTCTTGCTCAGAATCTTACTATGAACTGGCCATCTGTTATCGCTAGAAACGATGGAAAGTTTGTTCAGGGTGGAGTTAAGCTTAATCGAGAGACTCTGTACTACAGAGACCATGGCAGATGTTCTTACTGTGAAAAGCCAATGGCTGTTCAAGATGTAACATTCGACCATGTTGTTCCACAATCGAAGGGTGGTAAATCCACTTGGGAAAACTTGGTTTCTGCGTGTGAGTCTTGTAACTCAAACAAGGGCGATCTTCCAGCTACTGGAGATTGGAGACCAAAGTTTCTACCTTACAAGCCGACGCAGTTTGATCTTCTAAAGGTGCGGCGGAAATTTCCAATCACTGTAGACGATGCACAATGGATGCAATTTCTCGGCGAATGGGAAGCTGAAGTTAGAGTTCGAAATGCTGTCGCTTAGCGAAGTAGAGTTAGAAGAACTCGCTAAAGAAATCTACTGGGCTGCATATGATCAGTATATAGATTCTGATTATGTGCATCCTAGTGGGTTTTCTATTGATCGCGCATGGAATTCGACATCTCCTCTGCAAAGAGATTTTTGTAGGAACCAAGCTAGAAGAGCTTGGCACTATATCAAAGGGTTGACACTTTCAACTAATTGATATACAATGAAGTTTTTAATATTTGGAGAGATAAGTGAAAGAACAAATCGGAAAGAAGACGTATCAGACTAGCGATGAACTTAAAGCGCTTGGTGAGAAGGTATTCAGAGAGAACCCAGAAATGGTGTTCGCTGGCGAAGCCAATATTGCATATGTTTTGGTTTATCCAAGCATCAGCAAGAAAGTCGCTGGTAAGTGCATTCGGTCAAGCAATGAGTTGCGTCTTTTCAGCGGCAAAGATTACGTCATTGAGATGAGCGGCGAGCTTTGGGATTTGCTTCCTGCAGATGTTAAAGAGCTCTTGATGTTGCACGAACTCATGCATGTCGCTGTTGAAGTTGATGGCGATGGCAACGAAGTTTACAAGATTCGTGACCATGACGTTCAAGACTTTTCGGCCATCATACAAAAACATGGCATTGCATGGCTGAATACAGTCAAAGAAAAGGCAATGGAGATTGACGATACTCTAGAGCTACACGAGCTTAAGCTTTAGAGTATACATAGCTAGTATGGCGTTGGTAGTGTAGTGGACGCACGGCTGACTGTGAATCAGCAAGAGAGGGTTCGATTCCCCCCTTCGCCCCAAACTTAGCTAAGAAAGAGAGAAATATGAGTAAGTCGCATGGCGTTGATCGAGTTCTTCGTCGCCCGCGCGGCGGAGATATTGTTCCAGACGCTGGATCAGCTATCTAATAGAATTATGCCGGATTGAGGCAATTGGTAGACCTGGCTAGTTCAAACCTAGTCGTTTGCGGGTTCGAGTCCCGTGTCCGGTACCAAATAAAGGAGAACTACGAATAATGTGTTCAGTGTCTAATGTTGGAGATGGCTATAGAGATACATTTCCCGGTCGTCACTGGACTGTAATTCACGAAGAAGAAATCAAAGCCGAACTTGTTACTCGTGAGCACGTTCCAAACAAGATTGAAGCTAAAACGCTAAGACAAAAGAAAGCTAAAGCAGCATCTAGGACAAATCATCATGATTGAAATCGATAAGTTGAGCAATTTAGAACTCAGAAATATGCTCCTTAGAATGGACAGAAGCAGTCGAGACTATTTGAACCTTTTCCTCGGCGGAAAGATTACTCGAACTGAACTTCTTAATGAAGTAGAGAAAAGACAAACAAAATGAACATAATCACGCCAACTGGTAAATCTTCTCATAAAGCCATTGGACCGAATATGAACGACGGTGTTGATTTTATCGTCGGAGATATCCATGGTATGTATGATGTTCTTATGGGACAGCTTTTTAAACTAAAATTCAATGAAGGTAAAGACCGTTTGTTTTCAGTTGGCGATCTAGTTGATCGTGGACCACAGAACATCGAATGCCTTAAGCTCTTAGATGAGTCATGGTTTTTTGCCGTTAAAGGCAATCACGAAGATCTGTTCGCCAATAACATTCTTGGCGGCAATGGATACATGCACCAGATGAATGGTGGGCAATGGGTCGCCGATTTCGATACAGACACTCTAGAATATTGGGCAAATCGTTGCATGCGCCTTCCAGTAGCGATTACGATTGACTATAAGAACGGCACAAAAATCGGCATCACTCATGCTGAACCTCCAATGGACTGGGATAAAATCGAAGAGTTCCCAGAGCTTAATGCAATCTGGGGTCGTGAACTAATCACTCATCCAGGAGACCATATTGACTGGAATTGCGAAAACGTTACTCGCACGTATCATGGTCATACGCCATTGAAGGCAGTTAAGCAAATCGGCAATTCACGGTTTATTGACACTGGAGGATGCTTTAGGGGTGGTCATCTAACAGTTGAGTCTATTTCGATCTGATGGGAATTCATATTGCCGTCAAAGAGATAAATCTAATTCGTTAGAGTCAAGAACGTATGGGAGTTCTACAATCTCATTGGTTGGGACTGGAAGAAAAAGAAGTGGATAAAATAACGCGCGCGTGGGCAAACTGGTAAAGTCGCCCGCCTGAGTAGCGGGAGAGTGTGTGGGTTCGAGTCCCACCGTGCGCACCAATATGGATGGTGAACTAGTCAGGGATTAGACCTGTTTGCTAAACAGTGGGAACCCGAAAGGGTTTGGGGTTCGAGTCCTCCGCCATCCGCCATCCGCCATTTTTGGAGTTGATAATGAAACAGATTATTGTGATGCGCAAAGATCTTAATATGCGCAAAGGTAAGATGATTGCTCAAGGCGCTCATGCTTCAATGAAAGCATACCTCGATTTTCAAGATCACGCATGGGTTTATCAATGGCTCAATGGCCGTTTTACTAAGATCGCAGTCAGTGTTGATTCTCTTGCAGAGCTGCAACAAATCTACAACATAGCTTTAGCGAGAAAAGTTCCAAAGTCTTGGATTATTGACGCTGGCTTAACAGAATTCGACGGGGTTCCAACCCCTACTTGTTGCGCTATCGGTCCTGCCCCAGTAGAGTTAATAGACGAAATTACAGGACACTTGAAACTGCTTTGATGCTCCTTCGTATAACGGTTAGTATATCTGACTCTGACTCAGATGGTGTGGGTTCGATTCCCTCAGGAGCTTCCAATATGGAGATGATATGACAGAGACTAAGTTTGTAGTTCGCTGTGTAGACCATCCAACTTATCGAGCTATCAAGAAGCCTAAAGCTGAATGCCACACATGTGAAGTTCTTTGGCAATCAGTTCACAACCCGGAATTTGCTGTTACTGAAGCTGATCTAATTATTGATCAGATGCATGCTACAAATCCACATCTAAAGAACAAACCCAAAGATTCTTTTGGGCTTGACGATTGACATTATAGAGCCTCCTTAGTATAATGGCTCATTACAGCGTCCTGGTACGACGCAAACGAAGGTTCGATTCCTTCAGGAGGCACCAATCATATCGCTTGCTTTCAGGGGAAACAAATCAAAAAATAGAGAGTTGTGATGAAATATTATCCACATCGTTGGCTTGTTCTTAAGCTAACAGAGAAGAGTGGCCAAGAACACTTGAGAGTGTTTGGGACGTGGTTCGGTGGCTATAGCGGCTCTGATTCTTGGAAGCTGAATAGCGGTATTACTAAAGTTGAAAAGATAGACGACGTTCTAGTATTTCATGGAAACACTGGAAGCGAATATATTGTTGATCCTGATTCTTATGGATCAACAATGTATGGTCTTGAGATTCTTGGAAAAATGAGAAGAGAAAACTCTTTGATTCTCATCGAAGAGCTTCCTGAAGATACCAATTGGCTAGAGCTTAGTCTTAGCGATCTGAAGCAAGGGACCTAAGTGTGGAGCAACGATAGAAACCGCGTTGAAAATCTGAAGAGCAATTTTTTCAGCAAGAATTTTGTCAGCTTCAGTTCCAAGTTTTTCCATGATAGTGTTTACTTCAGCTAAGTCAGCGATGAGTTCTACTGCTTCTTCATTAGTAAGATCTCCACGCGCATTGAGCGCTGCTATTTCAGCTGCTCGTGCTTCTAGAAAATTAACGACGGCTTCCGAAGACATTGATAGCCTCCTGTGTTAGAGTTTCAATTTGAGAATTCTTGATTTCACAATAAGTAGAACTCGGATCTTCACGATCATGAAGCTCTTGAGCAAGATCGCGGATACCCGCGTAGATATCTTGAGTATTAGAATTGAGTCGTCCACCAGCGAACTTATCGAGGAACAAAGCTTCATCGAGGAGTTTTTCCCGATTAGTCTCAGAACAATCGGCTTTAGAAGCAATTACGTTTAGTCTAATAAGATGATCGTATTCTACATCTTCGAATGTGTTCGGTAGTCCACCACATGCAACTAGCGCAAAAAGTGCAACTCCAAATAAAAGAGCCTTTGACATTTGAGTACCTCCTGTATACTATATATGTAGATAATCTAGTAAGAATTTCAGAAGAGGAGAGAAGCATTGTATAAGCTTTGGTGCGCATACAATATCGGACAAAATGACTTGGTTTTTGAAACACCAGTCAATGCTAGAAATTGGGCAATTGCAAATATTGACCCAGTGCAATTGAACGAAGACGGAAAAACATCAGAACAAATTTATACAGAGCTTCTCGCTGAAGGACGAATCGGAACGCAGGAGCTCCAATTCCTGAAAGGATAGGAATATGGACGAAAATCAAGATACGACAGTAAAACCTACGCTTTACATTCTCATGCGTTCAGACATGAAGTCTATGAATGCCGGTAAAGCAATGGCCCAAGCATCCCACGCATCTAATGCGTTTGTTCACAATGTCTTTAAGACACGAAATGATCAAGGTCGCCAAGAAGGATATGGCAAGTACCATGTTCAACTTGCTGATGAGTGGGCTTTAGAAACTGATCAAGGCTTTGGTACTGTGATAGTGCTTGACGGTTTTAGTGAAGTTGCTATCCGTCGAGCAGTTGAAATAGCTCAAGCAACTGGTCTTTACTCTGAAATGATTCATGACCCAAGCTATCCAGTGCGTGATGGTAGTATAACACATGCCATTCCATTAGATACTTGCGCCTACCTCTTTGGTGATCGTAATAATGAGATTGTTAAAGATATCGTCGGAGGTTTTCACCTTCATCCGTAGTTTAGTAAACGCTTAGTAACTTTTACCTTTCATCATTATTAGTCATAGAGTTATTATGACAGAACGTAAATCGCCGAACCCCGTGAAGTGGATCGTTTGGGGGTCGATACTACTGGCTAGGTTACTGCCATGGATCCGGTCAAAAAGTAACTTCTTCAGAAGGCAACTTGGGAGCAGCTTTGGCTGCTCCCTTTTTTTGTTTACTTCGTAATCAAAGTATGATAGAATTAAATTATGGAAAAAGAAAAGTACGCGTTTTTAGTTTGGGATTTCCGCGACGAAAAAATAACTTTAGGATTAATAGCTTCAGAAGAAAAGACTCTTGATCGGTATCTTACTAGAAATCGAAAAGAGTGGCTTTGCGGTGGCGCAGTTACTGTCGAAAAAGTCATGATGGATCATCTTTATGGCGCGAATGATATGAAGATAGTCACTGCTATTCTTAGGAACTCTAAATGAACTACGACTTTCCAGTAATCAAAACACTCGATGATGTTCTTCCACATATCGAAGGTCGTCCAGAATTTGTAGTGTCCGAACGCAATGAGTTCATTTGTGTTGATTACGTCTACTTGACTCCAGACACGTTTACGTCTGATGTTAGTAACATTGGCGAAAAAATTCGCCGTGAATGCCGCGGTTTAATATTCGATCCGATTTCAAAGCGCATTGTAGCTCGTAGGTTGCACAAGTTCTTCAATTTGAATGAACGCGTTGAGACAGAGTACGCTAATCTCGATTTCACTAGACCGCATCGTATCATCGAAAAGCTTGATGGTTCTCTAGTCACTCCGGTATTAACGCCAACTGGAAAGATGCGATGGGCGACAAAACTTGGATTGTCTGACGTAGCTCTTGAAGCTGAACAGTGGGTTAGAAATCATGATCATTACGTCGAATTTTGTTCAGACCTTTTTGATAGCGGTTGGACTCCGATCTTTGAATGGTGTGACAAAAATCTTTCTATTGTAGTTAAACATCCGAAATCAAGGCTTGTTCTTATTGCAATTCGAGATACTACAACTGGCAAATACATGAATTGGGATATTGCGAGCACAGTAGCAGTAGCGCATGAAATCGATTGTGCTGCAACTTTACACTTGAATGATAATGGCCAATTCACTTCATTTGACGAAAAGATTCTTGAAGATATTCGAGCTCAAAGTGGTTCTGAAGGCTGGGTAGTGCGCTTCGATACCGGCCACATGATCAAAGTGAAGAGCGAATGGTACGTGAACCTCCATCGCTATAAGTCTGCTTTGAGCGATGAGCGCTACCTAGTGAGAGATATCCTTGAAGATCGAATCGATGATCTAAAACCATTTATGACTGAAGAAGATCGAGTCAAAATTGATGACTACATAGAGATGTTCCGAGTTTCGATTGCGCATTACTACAAGCATTGCGAAGAGTTTGTAGCCAATCTGAAGGCCCACGGATATGGCGCTAAAGAATTCGCGATTGAGTACCCTGTAGTAATGAACCCACTCACGCGCTCAGTGTGCCTTCGTTTGTTCAATGGCCATGAGACTCTTGGTTGGATTGTAGAAAGAATTGAAGGGTCGTTGACAACACGTAAGAAATTTGGTAAAGTAAAAGATGTAGTATTTCCGCATTGTGAATGGACTGGTGGGATGTTCGCGAAAGATATATAAATGGTAAGTCGCCGAGATAGACTCGGCGCTCGCATAGCAGCAAGGGAGTCTTGCAAATGAAGAAGTACGATGTGCTCGTGTTTATCGGGCGTTTCCAACCGTTTCACAACGGTCATAAGGCAATTATCGATAGAGCTCTTGAGCTCTCGAAAGAAGTCCTTATCCTAACAGGCTCGTCGAACAGACCACGAAGCCTTCGCAACCCGTTTACATTTGAAGAACGAAGAGATATGATTCTTGGATCATATACTCCAGATTTCGAAAAAGATTCAGTGCTTCAAGCACGACAGAAAAGAATTGTAGTTCGACCGATCAACGATATCATGTACAATGACGACCGTTGGATTGAACAAGTCCAGCGCATTGTTACTAATGAAGTCGTAAAAATGATCAATTCAGATACTCCAAACGCTGGGCTGCATGGGCTTAACGATGCGAAGATTGGTTTGATCGGCTGCGCTAAAGATCACACAAGCTATTATCTCAACCTATTTCCGACTTGGGCGAGCGAGACAGTTTATAAGTTTCCTGATTTAGATTCCACAAGCGTCCGTGACGAATTCTTTGAAACTGGTGTTATTCCATATGATACTGTTCCAGAATATGTTCAGACGTGGCTCGAAACTTGGGGCGAGTCTAAAGAATATGAAAATCTTCTAACAGAAGCTCAATTCGTAAGAGGGTACCAAGAGAGTGTTAAGAAATACCCTCGCATCGAACACACTGTTGATGCTGTAGTCATTCAGTCTGGTCATATTCTTTTGATTCGTCGGCGTTCAGAGCCTGGTAAAGGAATGTGGGCGCTCCCAGGTGGTTTTCTCAATCTAACTGAGAAACTCAAAGATGGCGCAATTCGCGAGCTTCGCGAAGAGACTAAGATCAAAGTGCCAACTGCTGTACTCCGTGGTAGCATCGTCAAAGAAAAGACATACGACGACCCGCACAGGAGCGATCGAGCTAGGATCATCACTCAAGCATTCTTGTTCAAGCTTACAGATGGTCCTTTGCCTCGAGTGAAAGGATCAGACGACGCTGACAAAGCAGCATGGGTTCCATTAAGCCAAATTAGTGCAGATTCTCTATTTGAAGATCATTATTTTATAGTGCAAGACATGATTGGAGACCTTTAATGAAATCATACAGTCAGATGAATACTCGTCTAAAAGAGCTCAATAAAGAAGTTGAAAAACTTAAAAGCGATATTAGTTCTATTGAAGAGCTAATGAGCGATGAACCGTTAATAACAATGGCTGAAGAACTTCATAGCGGATTATGTAGATCAAACCACGATGATGGCTGTAGTTGGTACTATGAATCGTGGGAAAAACCGGCTTATTCAAAAAAACGTTATTTAGAAATGGCTAAAAGAGTTGATCGAGCTCTTAGAGAACACGGCGTTGGCAATCGTGCGATGCTCATTTCTCAACTTTCAGAGATCATGAAATGATTACTCATGAAGAAATGGTTGACATTGTATCCCAAATAAGTTACCTTGATTGGGTAATAATGGTTCGAAAAGATGGCGATCGTTCTTGCATTCGGTAGAGGCTGCCCGCTACCAATCCGACAGGAGATCGCTGCCAGACAAGAGGAAAAGCTATGACCGACGACCTACTCGCCAAACTCGAAGCCGCCACGGAGGGCTCACGGGAGTTGGATGCCCATATTCTTGCGGAACTAGAAGGCCCGGATTGGGTAGTTGAGAACCACTACACCACCAGCATAGACGTAGCCCTGACGCTGGTGCCGGAAGGGTTCAAACCAAGGCTAGATTTTGACCTAGCAAAGCGTTGCTATCTCTGCCCCGAAAGTGAACTAACGATTGGCGCGGCGCTGGTATGGGAAATATATGCGGACAGTCACACCATGCCCCTAGCAATTTGCATAGCAGCACTAAAGGCTAGGAAAGCACCATGATGACCAACGAAGAACGAGAACAGAT
>Ga0222673_1000669_pt1 | contig 13949 bp, 29 predicted proteins | sample AntAcemetagen801_FD_179845 | JGI IMG/M metagenome (GOLD analysis project Ga0222673, IMG submission 179845) | Saline water microbial communities from Ace Lake, Antarctica - #801 | ecosystem: Environmental > Aquatic > Non-marine Saline and Alkaline > Saline | place: Antarctica: Ace Lake...
TTTCTATTCTTTCTAAGTGGCTACTCATTTTGACAACTCCTTATTCGCAATATGGACATTAGACGCTTTATCGTTACTTTCAGACTTCTCTTTCCATTCTTGCTCTCTACGTTTTACCCAATATGGACTATCCATTATAATCCTATTCCTGAATATTTAATACAAAATAAAAATATAGACATTATTGAAGTTCCACAAAAAAAACCTATCACGAAAGCTTTTGGACTCCAATTTGAATAATCTATATTATCATAATTCTTTTCAACATATTCTGTTCCATCAATATTCATTTCTTTCTCCTGCGTAGTTTTGTTGTGTTCCATTGTTTATTTATGTCTTCTTTAATTATAAACTTTACTAAGTTTTCTTTTCCCATCATATGTTCAAAAAACTGACTATATACTTTTAAATCTTTCATGTGTAAGAGTGTGAACCATGCCCTTGTTCTCCTTCATGTAATTTCTTATGACATTCTGAATGAACGAACATACAATTTTGTTTAGGATGATTTAGTTTACATAGTGTATATCTTCCACCATGAGTTGAACGAATTTTACGATGTACTTCCATATCTTTATATAACATATGTTTATTACATAACTGACATCCTCCATCAATTACTTGATAATATTTTCTTCTTACCCATTCTGGTAACTTCTCATAATACTTTACTCCTGGTTCATCCATTTTTTATTGACAATTCTTTAGTTACGTAATCTTCTTTTAATATTTTTAACTCTACTAGATATTGTATTAAGGTTGTCTTTGGTATTGATTTAAGGAATCGTTTTACTAATGATTCTAAATATATTGAACTTTCTAAATGTCTTTTACAATTAATGCAATTTATTTCTTTAGATTTCATTGTCTCGTTTTAATTTTAGTTTTAAATCAGATATATGTTTACAATCTTCATTTTTTTGCTTTCGTTCATTGAAGTCGTAGCAATCGCATATACTCCTTATCTCTCCAGCAGAGTTTGATACTATTTCAACGTTGTGCCATTCTTTACTATCAATATCTTTTGAACAACTTTTAAATATTGTCGTATCCCATCCGTTTTCTATTATGTAATCTCTGTATATTAATCTTGAATGTTTTACATTATCTATTACTTCTGAATTTTCTATTCCCCATCCTGTTAGTTTAAAGAACTCTGTCATCTTGTTTGTATATGGACACAACGCTTTATGCGAAAATGTTAAGAATTTTAGATCTTTCAATTCATTAGAACGACCAGTAATACAATTTATCGGTAGAGTAAGGTATTCAGAAATCATCTTGTTATTAGCTATTTCAAGCGTTCTAAAAGCATTTAATACTAATCGTTGTCTATCAGATGTATTATCGTTTAATTCTTTATATGCTTGGATGCTTGTTTGGTTTACCATCTTCTTTTATTCTATTTATAATTAAATAATGTTTATATATCTTTATATTAATTGTAAAGTGACATTGATTATGATGTCGGTAGAAAATCTCCGACTAATCTATTTAAATATATCCGTCTTTATCTAATCCAGAATCTACTGAATCAACTTGCTCTGGTTCGTTATTTGAACTATCATCTGATAATGATTTCATAGCGTACTTAAATTCTTTTAATACATTTTTTGATGTCTCGTGTAATTCTGTTCGCATTGATAATGATAAATCTACTGCCATTCGTAAACAATTACCAGCATCAATTTTTAATCTGTCATTGTATATTTCTTTCTTTATAGCATCAACTTTTTTATCTTTAATTTCTTTCAATACTTTCAAATTATAGCAATTATAATATTTTTTATCGTTCTTTTCAACTTCTATTAATTCAAATGAAACTATGTTTCCTTTTTCAATGTTTAGTTCGTTAAAGCTTGAATACCATTTACTTGTATTATCTTTTAATGTAAATGCTTTCTTTTCTTTGCTTACTGCGTTTATTAAACCATCTTTTATTACTTTATCCATGTTGTACCTCCATTTTAATCTAATTGTTCCTTTAGTGATTGAAGTATTCCTTCTAATAAGCTTTCTTCTAAGACTTTTTTTAGTTTTATTATTCTGAACATCTTACGCTTACACTTAGTGCAAAACATTTCTACTCCTTTTAATGATCCGACTTGATTACCACAACGATAACATATATACTCTTCCATCTCATTTATAATTAAATAATGTTTATATACTTTTGTTTTAATTTTTTAGTAACTAATACCTACATTACTATATAACTTACTTATATCATCTTTATCAAAGTATGACTTCTTTAATTTTATTGTTCTATTGTTTATTCTTTCTGCTAAACCGAACATCTCTAATTCTTTTATTATTATTGGTCGTATTGCTTTTGGGATTCGCCATTGAAACAAACATTCTTTTATTGTTTTTATGCTTGTTTCACGTTCTCCGTATTTTTCGTACAATATATTATGTAAATAATAATAAAAAGTGCAAGGCATTTTTGTTTCTTCCATTTTAACTTATAAATCCTATTGTTGGTTGACAGCTATCTTTTAGTGTTTCCATATAGTTGAATAGATTACTGAACTCGAATAATATCATAGCTACTATTGCACCTATTATTAATAGTTTAATTAGATTTTTTCTACCACCAAATAATAAGTTTGCTATATTCCATGTTCCGTTTTCGTTTACTGGAGGATAAACTCTTCCCCAATCTCCTACTAATGGTAATTTTGAACGTTTCATTATCACTTCTTCAGTTATTGCTTCTTCGTTATTCTTTTTAGGTTTATAAGTCATCATAGACTTAACACTATCTCGCTCTTGTCTTTCAAGCATTACTTGTTTTAATTTTTCAAACATTTTAATTTCCTCCTTTCAATTTATTGAAAGATAACTTCTAAATATCCATTTTTAGGTTTATCTTTGAAATAAAATCTTGCGTACCATTTATATTCTCTTATTACTTTCTTTCCTACCTTTCCTTTTTTATATTTATTATATTGGTGTTCTCTTATCTTTATTCTTTCAAGTTTATCAGAGAAGTCTCCATTTGCTTTATAATCTAACTCAACGTTACCGAATAATGGAATTTCTACCATATTATTTTCTACGTCTTTCTTTGTGAACTTTATATACTTCTTGTTTCTTCCTAAAAAACCATTAGCGTTATGTTCTGGTAGCCATTTTTGATACCACTTTTGTTTTATTAAATACTTCGTTAAAAATATCATAATTAATATTCCTACTATCACAACTAACAAGATGTAAATTAAATAATATATTGAGAACTTTAAATGTTTCTCTCCATTGACAAAACCTATATATTTTTCTCCGATTATAGTTTCTCTATTAAAATCAACAATGTACGTTTTATTATCACAAGTAAAATTTGCACCAGTTACATATTTATTATAAATGTTATAAGCTTTATTATATGTTTTTTCTGAATATTCTTCTAATGTTACGTTACAATCTTTTGGGTAATCTATTGTTTTTATTGGGAAAAATGATGGTGAATACATGAGAACAACCATTATAAAAAAAATTATAAAAGTATGTAATCCAAATAGATTTTGACCGAAAGCTTGTTGTTCAGGAGACTTTCCATTCTTAGGGTAATCGAATTTAATCTTAGGAGTCTTTCCACTATAATCAACATCAACTCTAGCATTAGCTGGAGCTGTTCCATTTTTTTCTACCATTTTATAAATTTAATAACATACAGCTACGGGATCTCCGTATATTTTTCCACTCTTCATTACTTTTTTTACTTCTTCGTCTGTAGCTTCTACTTCTTTACGATTCAAATATTTTATAGCTTTTTCTTTATCCATTGTTTACCTCCTGTTTATTTAGTTGAGTACTTATTAACTTATTTACATTTTCAACGTGAGATGAGCCTAAGACTATAACGATTTTCTTTCCTGGATTATCTATTACTGCTTTAAGTATTTGATTTGATATGTATAAATTCCTCATATTGATTAAAAACTCGAAAGCTATTGGGTATCGTTCTTTCATTTGTAGTAAAACTTCTTCTTCGTTTATTTTACTATTTATTGAGACTTGTTCAAAGTCTGATAGCTCTTTACTAAATCCTTCTTGTTCTTCTTTAGGTATTCTTAAAAATAAGTCTTGGATCTTTAGTATTGGCATATCTACTAAAACTCTTGGTATATTATGTTCTATTGAATAATTTAACGCTGATTTCATGTCCGAACCATAATCAAGCCCTTCCTTGTCTGCTTTGGTCTTGATTGCGTCTGTAATCCTTCCTAATAAACTATTACTCTTTGATTGGACTTTCTTGGCTTCCTCAAATATCTGTGAAGCCCTGAACTCGCATAGCTCTATTCCGATTATCTCTGGATGCTCTTTACTAATCATTTTTTCGACTACTTCTTTATTCATTAGATGATTAGTTCCTATTATTTTAACGTTCATTGTCTATCTCCTTTAATTTCTTTCTTTCACGATAAGCTTTTTTTCTTGCCCTTATCTCTGGTTGCTGACTATAAATCTTATATCTATCACTTATCATTTTTTTTATTTTTGGTTGTTCACGATAAACCTTATGTCGCATATAATAAGTTTTTTTCCTACACTCCGTAGAACAATATTTAGTATTATGTTTTGATTTGAACCCACTACCACAATATTTACAAACCTCATTTTTTCCATTCCATTCCTTTTGTATTCTATTCCATTCTTCTTTGAACTTACAGCTTCTATTTAGAGTAGCTAATGGTAATGTTAATGGCTCTCCTATTTCTGCTAATACTAAGTTTTTTCTTACTTCTGCTTCACATAACTTTTCTTTGTTTATCATATTTCCCCCATCGCTTCTTTAAATGCTTTGTCTGCTATGCTTTGACTTTTGTAACGTTGATATGTTCCTATAACTTGGATTAAAGTAATAGGTAACGATCCAGAAAGTATTAATGACATCCAGTAAATACCACCAATTAATGTTACCGAGATTCCCCAAAGTATTCCTGCAACTAATGGTATAAAACTCCAAAGAGTTGTTGTTGTTTGTTGTAATGGAGTTATATCGACTACGCCACTCTTCCATCGTTTAGTAAATTGCTTGAATGATAATTCTTCTCCGTCTTTAGCTTTCCAGAAAAAGCCACGATTTAATGTTCTACCAATTATTATAGATACTATTATTAATATGAATATTATGTATTGTCCTGACGTACTCATTTTTTGTAATACCTCATCTTCCCACTAACTAAACGACTATTAATGAAATCATCTTCTTTTAATTTGTTAATACATTTATCTAAATATCTTTGTGGTATCATTAATTGTATTTTTATATCTGTTCTTGTATATTCTTCGTGATTTATATTATGCTTTATACGATTTACAAATATCTTAATTTTCTTTTCTTCAGACTTTGATATTGTTTCTCTAAATACATCAATACCTAACTTCTTCTTATTTGATATTATCTTTAAGTTGTTTAATAATTTAATACCTTTATTTTTATTCTTTGATATATTCTTAGATTTTATCTGTTCTATTTTCTCTTCTAATTTTTTTGTTCTCTTTTCTAAATTCTTTATTATAGTATCTTTTTTCTTCGTTTCATGTTTTAATAATCTAAAACCTTTTTGCGTATTTATAAAATCTCTAATTTCATCCTTTGTTCTATCTTTCCCTATCCCTTCCTCTTGCTTTATCATCTCTAAGTATGAAACCTCTTCTTTTTTCATTGTATTATATGTTTTTACTATTTATAAAATTTCTCTATTGGTTTAATGGTGCTCCATTACATAACCAATCTAATCTTGATAACTCTGTTAGTATTTCTTGTGCTGTCTCTGGATGTTGACTTCCTCCTGTTAATAAAAAAGCCTTACCATTAAAATTTTTACAATTACTTGTTAAGATGTTTATATCTTTTGTTTTATTGTTTTCTATTAAAATTATAGTCGATGATATTATTGTTAATAATATTATTACACTTAATACTATCTGATTTTTATTTATACTTCGTTTCTTCATAACATTTATAATATATACTTATTTATAAATGTTTGTTACTATTACTTAATTATAAACTTGCTCTCGATTCTAGTTTTGTTAATACTTCTCCTAATCGTTTTACTTCACTTGATAATGTTTTAATTGCTTCAACGTGAGACTCAAAGTTATTATTAAACATTAATTGATTAGAAGTTACTTGGCTAATCATTTGATTTGTATTATTCATCCCTTCTAAAATAAAGCTGGGAGTTACTTTGAACCCTGTAGATTTACTATCGTTCCACCAGTTTTGAACTTCTCTGTTTACTCTCGGCTCGTTAGTCTCTAATTCTTTGAGACTATGAGAATCGTCTATCCATAACCATAAACCTTCGTCGTCTCTTATGTATAACTTTTCTTTCTTGTCGTTGTATTGTTTTGCTAATACGTTTTTTATTATTCCATAATGTTCTCGTGATGTTGTAAATCTATAACCATCTAAAATTATGTTTAACTTTCTACCTAACATCTTGATCGTTTTATCTAACTCGAATACTGCCATACCCTTAGAAGTGAAGGAACTCTGTGATAAAAATGATTCTGCATCGTAAACTACCAAACCATTCTTGGTTAACCATATCTTCTTATTGTTTAATATTATTCGTGGCGTTGATTTATTTATACCAATTAGTTTATATTTTACTCCATACTTCTCTAATCGCCTTATCCAATCTATTTTATCATTGAACTTTACTCGCCAATTAAATGCGTGACCTCGTATCTCTTTATTTTGACACTTCTTTTGACTTGCCTTAGTTGTTTTTGACACTTCTTTTAATACCTTCCAACACCCATACCCCTCTTTGATTATTATGTTATCTTTCTTTAGTTTACGAAGATAATATTGTAATGTATTCTTATTAATGTTTAATTTTTTTGAAATTTTTGCTGGAGAATTTCCGTTCTTTAGTTCTAAAAATATATTGTAAAGTGTCAATTCTTTGTCTTGCTTGAACGAGCTTGTTTTTGACACTTCTTTACTTTTCATTACAACTACAATCTATACTAATATTTAAAGTAGTATTTTACCTCAAAAGTGACGAAAACATAAAATAGATAATTATAAATACTAGTGTTACCTCTAATAAGTAACGAGAAAAGGAGTAGGAAGACGCTCTGGTCTCACTAAACGTCTGTCCTATTTCCTGTTTTTCTTTCATCTCTTAAATAATTAAGTGAGATTTGTTAAAATTTTCCTGTGAACTTACTAGTTTCATCTATTAAATTAGCACCTACGATATTAGTAACACCAACTCTCATAAAATCCTCAACGTCTTTATCTTTCTTTTTTGCGAACTTTACATTATGACTAGCTAGTGCTACTGATTGTGCTAATGGAATAATTCCTAATAAATTTGCCATCTTACTTCTTTCCGAATAGTTTAGCTGCTACGAATCCTAATAAAATCATTGCTGAAAATAATCCTATCAATCCTGCCATTCCTCTTGAACCACTATCGTTATTGTAACCTTCTTGACAATATGTATAAGTTATATACGTTAAATTATCACTTGCAGTTGTTGCATTAACTTTTACAGTATTTACTAGTGTAAAATTACCTATTGTATCAGTAAAAAGATAATCTGTTGTTAGCGTATATGCTGTTCCTGTACTATTTGTAACAGAAGAAATAACTATTGGACATAATGAACTTCGCCATCCGTCTTGTGCTTTCGTAAGATTCATTTGTTTACTTTCATTAATCTGACCACCTGCAGTATTTTCTGCCGAGTAAGTTATTGAATCATTAGTCATTGTTTGCTTAGTAGTTAATTCATTTTGTGCGTCAAATATAGGAACTATAAGTGCTAGTGCTACTATTGCACCAATAAATAGAATGACTATTCCTCCTACAGTAAACGTATTAAGATCCATTTGTGCTTTCTTATTTTTATTCATTTATAATCTCCCCTCCTGAAACCAACTATTGTTGAACATGAATCTAACTTAACCATTTATTATTACTCCTTTCTTCTTCAATGAACGCTTTATTGAAATATAAACTTCTGTCGTCTCGTACTAATTCTTTTGGTTCAACTTGTCGTACTAATGGTTCACTTGATTGTGCGAACGATTTTAATGTCTTTGTGCTAGAAATAGGTTGTATTGACGATTCTTTAGGCTTCTTTAATAATTTTTTATTTAATAATGATTTTACCATAGTTTGTTTACTCGTTACTTATTTATATATTAGAGGTATCATTTGTCAATTTTTATACCACGTGATTTAGCTATCTTGATACTTAATACTTCCAAATCCTTCTTGTTATATATTTTACCATAGTCTTTCTTATATTGAACTGGAACCTCTTCTCCCCAGTAAGTCTTCTTTACACTCTTCATTAGTTCTTTGAATCCTTTAGTGTATGGCATTATAACTTGAAGTCCTCCCCACTAAATACTTTACTTAAGTCATTATCCTTTTCAGTCTTTGTAAAGTTATTAATATCCTTACGACCAATCCCCTTGACATCAATATCTATTTCTAAATTAATACTTTTTCCCATTCTATATCTTAAACATTGAACCTCCTTTTATTAATTTGTTGTTACTCTTAAGTAATTTCTTATTAGTCTTTAGTAATTTTCTATCATTCTTTAATACTGATTTGTGTCCTGTTGTCACGTTTGGAACATTAGTAAATTGATTCTTATTTTTCATTACTTGCCATTCTGCTTTCATTATATTTTTAGTGTCAATAGGATTATGACCGAACTTAATTTCATTATCACGTTTCTTTCTTGCGTATTCTAATTGTTCCTTAATACTAGCTTCTCTATCTTCATTTCGATAACGTAAAAGTTCACGTTCATTACTGCTAAGTTGTCTTTCTTCGACTAATTTTTGGAATCTTGCTTGGTCTGACATCTGATTTATCATCTCTTTCTTTTCACGTTGTTTCTCTCCCAAGCTTTTAATGAAATCTTTTACGCCCATGTTGTTACGAGTAAGCTACTATTTATATAATAGAGGTATTATCTAACGAAATAATCCTCCGATTGATTTAAATGTTACAAAGCCTAATATGATTAAAACGAATAAGTAAATTGGCTCACCTAAATAAGCAGCGAACATTATTGAACTTATTACCATGATTAATAAGAAGTTACGATTACTCATACCGAACTTAGCAGAAGCGAACGATATTAAAATTACTAAAGCAAATATTAATAGCTCTGGAGTTCCCAAAAAGTATTCCATGAATATTTTTTTGAAGTCGAATGGTTCAATATATTCCATCTAATCGTTACCCTGCCAGAAATTTAGTGCTGTTATGAATAGACCTACGGTTAGTGAACCTATTATTAATAACGACAAGTTTGTAATCCATAAAACTCCATAACTTTGAATCTTAACGAATAACCATATTAAATCACCAGCTAGTAATCCTGTTAAAGTAAACACTATTCCAGCAGTAATATATCTAATGTCTGGCGAACGACCGAACGCACCTAATACTATTGCTCCAACTATAGCACCAAGTAATATATATTTAAGTCCAGGATTTGTCGGTGATTCACTTTTCCATAAATCAGAATTTTTAAAGTTCTGAAAAGAAATGTCTCCGTCTGAATCTATTATGTTAAATGTTTTAACCAATGTACCTGACGGACTAACGAATCCTGCCATATTAACCAATAGCATTATACCCGTTATTATTATTGCGAAGTAGTAAAATCTCACCTTGTTTCCTCCCTGAATATTGCAGCTATTATTAATAGTGCAGTAATCATAACCAAGAAGTCTCCAACGTTAACGAAAGTCACTCCTTCTGGCGTTGGTATAAAGTTAAAGTAGTTTAAAAAGAATACTATTCCAAATATTAATGCTGATACTGCTGATTCTGATGCAAGTCCGTATCTATAACTTATCATCCCTGAAAACATTATTATTAATAATAAACTTATTATTGCTTTAGCAAAATAACCATCATCGTCTCCTAGTATTCCGAATAAATTTGCATTAACGTATGTTGTAATATGATTAAGGAGATAACTTATGCTATAATCTGAACTCTTGTAAACTTTCCACGTAGTAGTACCATTAGTATATGTAGAGTTTACTATATAATAATAATCCATTACTACTGAACCGTTTAATGGTGTCATGAAATTAAAACTAATAGTACCGCCGTTAGTAGTTAATGATGACGAGTTTATTATAGTACCGTTTGGATATTTTAATGTAGCACCGAACTCGTCAATAGTCCAAAAGCTTGAACTTATTGTATAATTAAAAAGATATGAAGTATTATATAATACGTTAGTACCTTCTGGGATTGTTGTTATTGATATTCCTTGAGAATAATCATCAACTCCCACATCCGTTGAACCACCTAATGTTACGGTGTAAGTTGATTGCGTTGGAGTTAGAGATTTGTTTAGTGTGCTATATCCTGTCTTTGTAAATGTGAAAATGTGTGCGAAATCAGGATTTAACCAGAAAGTTGAAGAACCATCAGCACCAGTTATTCCTTGTGCGACTGTTGTAGTGACTCCTTCTATTAATCTTGTTCCTAATATTGTTACACCGCCTATTCCTTGTTCGGCTAAATTAATTACTTGAAACGTTACATAAATTCCATCAACGCTTGATAATAAATAAAGTATAGTATTAGTTATAGTGTTTGATAGACTTACTGCTGATTGATCATATATTCTTTGAGGATAACCGCTAGATTTATATTGTATATATGGATCAACGTATAAAATCCTATTAGGACTAGCACAAAATTCGTAATTGGTATTTTCCGTATTATTTATATAAGTATAAGTCTTGTAAACAGTTCCGTCTCCTAGATAATAATTAAACGTCGAAGTAGGAATACTTGCAGTTAATGCACTTGAATTAGTTTCGTCCTTAAAACTTATATTTAAAAATTTAGTTGTATAATTTGAATTACAAAGTGTAAACATTACTTCTAAAACGTTTTGGTAAGATGTATAAGAACTTTGTGTTTCATCAAGGCTAAAAATTATTTTGTGATTACCTAACTTACCTATTGGCATTTGTAAAGTTCTAGTAAAATCGTTTCCAGATTTCGTTGTTGTATATGATGTCCCATTATATAATAAAGTTACACTACTAGCACCTTCCACATTAATACTAAACGTTTCTCCAGCTGTTTCATAACTCGTAGTATTATATGTTCTATTATTTTCTAAGTAAGTATAAGTCCAATTAATAAATGTACTATTTTCATTACCGAAACTATCGTTTGAGTAAATCGTCATATTTGTATTATCACTTTCTAATGTGAAGTTGGTTGAGTTTGAAGTTCCAGTTAAACATCCATCAATAGTAATGTTAGTTCCGTTATAGTTGTACCAGCACATATCTAATCCATTATCATCAAATGTTACGTTTAATGTTTCATTTCCTCCAATATAATTATAATCAGTAGTACCTGATGGTGATTGAACTGTAATTTGTGGTAATGTTGTGTCAACATAAATAGTTCTATTAGTTGCAGTAAGTCCGCAATCTCCGTCACTATCACAAGCACCACAAGCCCATAATGTTGATTCTGATATTATTCTAGTCCATGTTTGCGTACCTGAATTAGAACCTGAAAATTTTAATGAATTTCCCGAATTATACAATTCTAATAATTCTGCGTCTGTTAATGTACTATTCCAAAACCCAATTTCGTCTATTTGTCCATCAATTTCTGTGACATCAGCAACATTTGCACCTATTCTAAAAGCAGTTATTACTCCCGATGGTGTTCCAGCGTTACTACCCATATTTACACCATTTCTAAAAAGATTAGCATGAGTTCCGTTATAATTCATAGTAATCATTGTCCAAACACCCACATCTGCTGTTGCGTCTGAGCCACTTATTGGCGTTATTCCATTAATTACATACCTCCAATTAGTTGCACCAAAATCGTATGGACTAAGAACCATAACATCACTTGCTGTGTGCATTACATCATCACCATCTTGACCAATGTTGTCAAGATTTATCCAAAAATTTATGGTCCTTTCACTCGCTCCATCTATATGTAAATCAGGAGTAGTAACCCATTGTCCTGAACCACTTAAATCTCTACCATCGATTAATATACCAGTAGAATTTGTTGTTCCAGTATTAACAAGCGTATTACCATTACCAGTAGTGTCAACGAAACTATTACCATCAAGTTGATAATAAGCTATTGCATTGGAAAAAAGAGTATCTAGAATCGTAGTATTTTTCGCTTCCCATATTCCACTTTCATTAGTGAATAAGCTCATGTTTGTTATTATTGCTCCTCCTGTGATATTCGCTGAACAATTGAACAAAACATTATTTGATAATTCTATATTATTATCAATTGGAAAATTTAAAACAATTTCTGCGTCGTCACCAGAGCCTATACTTCCCCATACTGATGATGATACTAATCCTAATATCATTATACACGCTACTAAGAAGAATAGTCGTTTCATTTTATGCTCCCTGCGACGAACCCTAATAATAAACTTACAAAAAATAATATAAAATATGGAATTGTTAAATCAGTAATTAAGCAATTTATTTTATTCCCATCGGTTATTGTAGTGTCTGAACAACTAAATGCGTCACGTGCCGTGTCAATATCATCTATTATGAAAGGTAGCATCAAAACTCCCATTATATAAATAAAAATCCCTATAGTAATCCCGAAAATCATTGAACCTCGTTTATTCATAGTATTATCTTTGTCAATAGCATTGATCCTAATCCTAGTATTGTTCCGAAAAATAGAAACGATTGTATATCTAACGAAGTACATACAGCTTTGTCTTGGTCGGAGATAGAACTATTGCTACAATTTAGTTGTGAGGTTGATGTCGCTTCTCCAATAGTTTGAGATAGTGCTGGAGTTAATGCTAATCCTAAAATAAAAAATACAACACCTATCATTAAAAGAAAGAATATACTAACTTGTGCTTTTTTACAAGAAACTAAAACCACTTTTTTTCCTCCTTGAAGAACTTAGTAATCCTCCTGAACTACGAAAGAATTGTAATTGTTTTGTCTCGCTACCAGTTGATAATCGTTTTGATTTCTTTTGTACTAATCGATAAGGACTTAATTTTGATACTCTAAATTCTCCATTAGTTATTCCTAATTCTTTAACGTTTATCCTTTTACCACCTTTTTCAATAAACCCAGACGCAGCTATTGTTCCTTTTAATTTTTTTGTTAATAGTTCCACTGCTTCTTTTGATGTTCCCTTAGATTCAATTTTAATATCTTTACCAGCTTTACGAACGAAAATATCGAAGTCTTCTCCTATTGCTTTTGCTAATTCTTTGACTTTAGATACTGAAGGCTTTGGTAATTTTATAGGTATTATTTTTGGAATAGTTTTTGGTCTTGGGTCTGATGGTCTTTCAGATATAATTTCCCGTGTAGTTCGTAATGGTTTTATTGCTAACTTAGTTGCTAATTTTGTGTCCAATCTTGTTGCTAACTTCGTCTCTAGTCTAGTGTCTAACTTCGTATCTAACTTAGTTGCTAACTTAGTTGCTAATCTTGTGTCCAATCTTGTTGCTAACTTCGTGTCAATTTTTGTTGCTAGTTTTGTTTCTAATAATTGTATTTGTGCAATATCTGTTTTAACTAATGGTGTAATTTTCTGTTTCGTTTCTAACCTATTCATTAATAATGATGGAGACATAACTTCTGTTTTTTCATATTGCCCAGTTCCAGTGTATACAGATTGTTGTGCTAATACTACTTTAGGGTTTACTAAGCCACTTGTTTTATATGGTTTATAATCTGATACAGATAAAACAAGTGGTACTTTTGATTTTTGTACTGGAGGTAATACTATCTTTGGCTGTTTAATGTAAGTAATTGTTTTTAATTTTTCTAATTGTTCTGTTGATTCTTTAGTTAACTCTTTTAATATTTGGTTTACTTTAGGTTCTTTATTAACTAAATTTGCTTTTTTTATTCCTATGTTCATATCAATAGCTTCTAA
>Ga0222673_1000670_pt1 | contig 13948 bp, 18 predicted proteins | sample AntAcemetagen801_FD_179845 | JGI IMG/M metagenome (GOLD analysis project Ga0222673, IMG submission 179845) | Saline water microbial communities from Ace Lake, Antarctica - #801 | ecosystem: Environmental > Aquatic > Non-marine Saline and Alkaline > Saline | place: Antarctica: Ace Lake...
TTCTTGACCATGTACTTTTGGTGAGATACCCATCTTTGCACCGTAAGCAAGTTTTTGTGCAGTAGGTTTATCTACGATAACTAAATCACCTCTAACGGTATCTCCTTCTAACCTAGCATTAACAACTTCACCAATCCATTCTCTAGATTGTAAATCTTCATGGTCATTAAACAAAGACCGAATCTCTTTATTTTCCCAGTCAGTAGTTGCAAACGCTTCAGAAATAACATTTGGATTATAATAATAATTGTTCCATACACCAGGACTCATTAAAACCTTATCTTTTATGATGTAAGGTATTCTAATGTTTTCCAATTCATCAGATTTGTCTTCAATCTTTTGTAATAATTCTTTCACAAGTGGATGTGAATAAACATCGTTAATAGGAATTTCGTCTGCCATATTACAACTATTCAATTAATCGAACTTAAATATATTATTATTTTTAATTACATTAGATTTAGTTTCTTTTGGTAGCGGTAAACTGTATTGTAAGACCTATTTACTTGTTTTGCAATATCTTTACGCGTATCACCATTCTTAGTCATTTCAACAATAATATGTAACTCTTTAACGGTGATTTCAACTTGTCCAACTTTCCTACCCTTTACCATTTGTAATCTTTGTTGCTGCTTTACGAGGTATAGCTGGCCCTTTAGAATAAATCCTAGAATGAACCTTACGGCCACTATCACCTAATGCAACAACTTTTGCTAAAGCATAATCATATTCTTTTACATCAGCACCAGTAGTTTTCCATAACGCAGCCATCCATTTTGCGAGTGGCCTATTAGGAGAATCAAACTGCATCCTGTCACCAGGGACAGAACCATCAGCGTCAAAAGCGCCTCTTGCATAATCCCATTTGTAAGCTGCTGGTACTTTATTGAAAGTGGTCCTACCTTTTTTTAGAACATCCATACCTAATTTCCTTAACGTGGTAGCCATGACTTCACTTTTCCATCTTAAAGTAGTATAACCAGATATAACTTTAGTAGTAATGCTCCCACCAAGAAGTCCTGCTAACTTTGTTAATATTGAAGCATCTCTTGTTTCCATATTAAATTCAATTCGGTTAGTCTTATTATCTAAATGACCATCATTACTTAGGTATCCTAAATAATAAGCCATTGTACTTGACCAAGTATCAAAATATTTGTGGTTAGTGATAGAAGATTCTTGCAACTCATCTTTTTCATCCTTCTTTTTTTTAGGACCTTTAATACCTGGCTTAACCCATACTTTACCTGAGACAGGAGGGATACCTGTTGTGCCTGTAGTGGTTGCACCACTAGAATCTTCATTCTTTTTATATGTTACCCATGAATCAGATAATTCATTTTTTATATATTTACTATTATATTCTTTAATCATAACACCTTCACTACCATCTAAAGATTGCATGAATTGGATTGCTTCAGAACATTTATCTGTACTGCTTACAATGATACTATAACCTTCTTTAATATGTTCAGTAAATAATAATGAATGAATTTTATTTTTTCTATCAAACCATGGTTGATCTATTAAATCTTTATCACCATATTGCAATACATCATAAACATTAAAGATTGAACTACCTGTTAAAATACCGTCAATCACTATATTCTGATTAGTAATGTTACGTGCTTCTCTTAATATCTGTGGATGATTATTACTAATGTTTTCTTTATTGTCAGAATAGATAGTAATCTGATCACCAATCTTCATAAGGATAACCCTATCACCATGTAACTTGTTTTCAATAGCAAATTGATTACCATTTGAATTACTAAACAAATATTTTAAAGTTGTTTCTAAATTATCAAAATTACCTTTAGATTTCATTGGGGTGAAAGGTTGGAAAGCTTTCAATTCGATTATTTCTTCCCTCATACTAATCATTTTAAGCGGTGTTACTCGTTTTATCTGTAAGTCATATAACGGTATAAAATTGTCGTGAGGTATTTCTGGGATGCCCCACATGAATTCCATTGAAGTGAAACCTATATCTTTAGCTATCTTTGATTCAATCATTTGTTTGAAATGTTCTGAAGGTTCAGGCATCTTGATCATAATCTTAAAATTACCTTTCGTATTATTACCTACCACAGAAATGAATTCTTGTATAACGGGTCTATCTTGAAATTCTTCAAGAACTGATAAATCTAATAAGTTTTTAGAACTATCATTCATGATATTACTTAATTTTTCTGAGAACGATGAAGGTGTGATATTATTATCTAATAATTTATTATGAACATTCTTAGCAAGTTCCAAATCACAAGATTCAGTTGATTTTTCATATTGGCTGCTTAATATATCCCAAGCTAAAACTAAATCATTATCTACAGCAGTTTCAACATTAAACTCAGCTTCTTTAAAATTAGTGACAAAAAGATGGTTGTTTGTATCATTATTAGTTTCCATCAATACTTTTTTAGGTGAGTCATACAACTCTACCACATCAAACGGATAAAGATAAAACACTTCTTTCTGACCCCACCATTTAACTCGGTCATTATTAGATACATAATGTTCTTTAGAAGTTTCGCTTAATTCTGCAATAGTAATCTTATCAGGAGTTTTTAATCTGATCACACCATAACATACACTATTCTCTATCACATAAACAAACTTATTAATCTTATTACGGTATTGTTTGCCCAGCAACAACTTCTTTTGTTTACCAGAATAAATCAATTTACCGTGAGGACTTGCTAGATTAACACCTTCAACAACCTCATACAATATTTGTGATACATGTTCTCTCAATTGAAGCCGCATACCATCAGTCGCTAAAGTTACTTGGGTAGAAGATTCACCACCTAACTCTTGCCAGTATTGACGGATACCTGATTCAGATTTTGAATGGTTAGGGAAACTATTATCAATATTAGTTATGATGAATTGTTTAGGTTTAATATTTTTAGCTGATTGTAATACTTCAGAAACAGTATGACCTTCTTCACCAAACCATTGAGAACTGTTTGAGATTATTATGCTTGCATCTTGTTTAGGTGCTGGTGAAGAGGGTGATGTACCACCACTACCACCACTACCACTATAACTTATATCAAGAAAATTGAACCCAGCTGAAACACCGTCTGTTGAGAAAGGGATGATTTTTATATTATTTACATTGAATGGTGTGCCTGCATTATACAATTTTATATCTAAACCAGTTAGATCAATCTTGTTTGTTTTAAGTGTGTGGTATGTTGCAGGTTGCATGAAAAGTGAGATTGTATCGTCAGACAATTCTCGTAACTTATTGATCCCGCCTACTGAACATTCTTTATCATCAGAGATTAATACAAAATCAATGTATTCGATATTTTCACGTTTGACTTGTTTTGCAATGTCTGAACCACAACCAATAATGAAACAACTACCATTAGTTTTGACAGCTAATGATGAAGTGGACCTTTCCTTGTTTGAACTGGCTCCTGAACCAAGAAATATTAATTCCATTCTATTCCTTAACCTCCTTAACAGGAACATCACCAGAAATGTCGTCAGTCATACCTTCCATATTAATAATCATTTCTCTAATTTGGTCTGGAGTAAATATACCTTCTTTAACATAATTAACAATCCTTGATGATTTATTAGCTAGTTCTTCATTACCTATCACATTCCATATTAAATTAGGCACTTCACTAAACCCTTCCAAGTCACAGATAGGTTTGAACATATATTTCCTAATATTCTCCACAGTCTTATCAATAATATCGCGTAATGTTAATTGGAACATACCTTGCTGATTACCTAAAGTGGCCCTATTAGTAGCCTCGCCACCACCGGTCACAAAAGGTTTAGGGATACCAAGACCAGCTACTTCTTGATCAATGAAATATTCTAATTGTTGTCGTAATCTACCTACATTACTTGATTCTATCATTTTTAAATCAACATAGTAAGGTACTGCTAGTTCTTGTTTAAAATTAATATCTCTGATTTTATTTAGTATTGTTTGGACTTGACCAGGAGAAGGTTCGTGGTTAGCGTCTCCTACTTGAGATAACATGATAGGAAACCCGTGCCGCCAGATACTATTAGCTAATGCGCCTTCAATATTAAGTTTTCTTAATGAAGTTTTGTAGATAGGTTCAATCAAACCTAATGGATAAAACCCGTCACCAACCATAAACATTTTTAATTGAGCTACTTCTTTAGCTTCCATAAAAATACTGTTTGCTGGCAGGATTACTTTATCAGCAAACTCTTTAGGTAAATTGTTGTCCATTATAGAAATGCTACTAGGTAAAGTTTCAACATAACCAATAGGACGACCAAATTTGTCCAACACAATATAATTACTACCATCTTTTGCATAATCCATCTTCTTAGGATCAATCATGTCCCAATCAACAATACGATTACCTTTTTTATTAAATATGTTTTCTATGTAAGCAGTACCATAAATACATTGAAATTTGTATATCTGTGATAATAATTCTTCCCAGGTTACATCTGAACCAGAATTACCTAAGTTTGATAAATAATCTCTAAAATAAGATTGTACTTTTTTATCTTTTGCAACCAAGACATGTTTTGCACTCATAATAGTTTGCACAATTTTATTGATACCGTTGAATATGATGGGATTATGTGTATAAGTTAATTCTAATTCAGAACGAGTGATTCTTGGAGTAGTAGGCGTGCTCTTTTTTGCGATAGGTACACCAAGATCACCATCAATAGGTGATTTTGAAGCCATGTCAAATATTACGTTTGGTTCTGGCGAATTGTTAGTTAAGTAAACATCAGATATTTTCCTCATAAGTATCACTCCCTTTTATTTTCTGATAGGAAAACATCGTGCAATTAAAGGTGGTAATTCATCTTTAATAAAATAGAATGCAATACCCCAAGCAAAGATGGTTCCTATATTAAATGTAAAACTAAAAATATAAAGTAAAGTGAAGTTTATAAGTAATCCGTAAATGAATGAATTGAACAAAAAAACGAAAGGATACTTAATAAGTTCTTGATATTTGGTATAAATGTCTCTAAGAAAAAATAGTTTTTTTGGTGATTTAGAGGCAGGAGGCATAATTATAAATATGTAGGATAGATTATATTTAATTGAACATATATATAAAGGTTGTGATTAATAATTGATTAAATATTATCATTAACGATTAAAGGTTTTAATCTTTGATTACAATATATAGTTAGATTGCTACACAATCAATAAACTCTCTACGCTTAGACATACTTGAAGCGCCCATTGCAAGAGCCATGACAGTATCGTCGTGAGCAGCTTTACTTTGATAAGTTACTAAACCGGATTTACTACGTGTCTCGTTCATACTAATCATCTCTTTTATCAATACATCAGTCTCTTTCATACATTGAGCATCTTCACTGTTTCTAGGGATTATTAAGTCTTGACCTTCCAATAACTGCCGTAGATTGATCAACATACCAGCTCTACTCATACTATCAAAACTGGCTACATCTACAGGTAAACCATTCAACCGTAATTCTTCATACACCGCTTGACCTACATTACTTGGGTCAACAATGAATTTTATTGTTGAAGAAGTCATTGATTCCATCTCAAGACCAGCATCATCAGTCTGTAATTTAACCCTATACTGTCCATACAACTCTTTCAACCGATTTACTTTTGCAGAGATAGGGAAACCACGATGTCGTTCTGCGTATAATAAAGTTACTTTCTTACCATGTTTATGTAATACATAATAAGCATCATAATCAGCTCGAGGTCCTTCAGCAATAGCGAAATCGCAAGCTATCACGGTAAAACCTTCCATAGCACGATGAGTAAACCCTGAACCATAATCGAAACATTCAGTTATTAAGTGAGGTGGATAAATAGCACTATCAACTTGTGCTTTAGGATTACATTGGTATTCACGATCAAAAGTAGGGATACCTATCTCAGCCATAATCTTATCAAGCTTTTCTTCAGGCCATCTACTAGGCCAGATTGACTTACCTTGTAAATCACCTTTACCATCAGAATCAATCCTGGCAGGGTAACTTTTACCTATATATTCAGGATTATGAATCAACTCTTGCATCAGATCAGCTATGTTATCAGGAGTAGAAATGGCTACACAAGTACCATCTTTAGCGTTTGTACGGGTTACAATGAAAGAATGCCAGATTGTTGCGTCGTCATAAGAAGCTACTTCGTCACCTAACAAATAATCAACATGGATACCTTTAATGTTTTCTGAATACGGTCGGCAAAAAATCTTGCAACCATTACTAAGTTCCATGTCATCAGCACTACACCAATGACCAAGAGGTTTGTTCTTAGGTATTAATTCAAACAATAAATCATTATTCTCTATCTCAAACTTAATCTCTTTCAATATCTTCCTACTTTGAGGTAAAGTCTTACTAACAATACAAAACTGTTTACCTTGACTAAGGTATGATTGCCATAAACAAAAAGCGTTACCTAAGATAGTAGTATTATGTGTCACAGTAAAATCAGATAACAAAAATCTACCATTACCATCTAACATAAAACCATAATACTCACCAATACCAGCATTTTCTAACTTAAATCCGAAAGATAAAACATCTTTTTTCTGTTCACGAAATTTAGCTTGTTTACGTTTAACTTTACAAGGTATCAGGTGTGTTTTACCAGATATGATGATCCTATGATATTCACCAGTAAAATTTAAAGATTTTATTGTTCCTATTTTTTTAGTTGAATATGCTGCAAAACCCAAAGATCTTGCAAGAAATAGTATGTCGTCATTAAGCTTGTCAAATTTTGTTATAATCTCATAACAACCTTTATTATAATAACCATCAGTGTCTAAAAGACCTGCTAATAATTGTAACCTGTTATTTCTAGAATTGATTTTATAATCATAAGGAATATGTTTATTATTTATTACATTCAACTTTTTAAGATATGGATTAAAGTAAGAAATACTATAACTGGGTACACCATTACGCTTGTCTACCCATTGGTTTATACCTGTACTGATGTTCTGAGCTTCTGCAGCTAACCATTCACCTATCACTGGATCAGAATTAGTTACCCTATATCTAGCACAATCACCATCACCCAACCACAACCCAAAAGTATATGGGTTTATAGGCAAACATCGTTCTGATTCAAAATTTACTGGAACACGATAACCTTTGTGGACATGTTTGAAAGTTTTGCTCTTATTAAGATAATCAAAAACAAGAATATCTATTGGTTTACCAGCAAGTTTAGTGCCGTCGTTGGTTCTCTTAAGAGTAAGTATATGGCTCTTATTGAATACGAATGGTTCACCTTTATTAGGAATTAATTTATACATCTCTTCGGTACCTTTACCTAAAGAAAGAACCGTTCTAGGTTTACTATCATCACCCATTAATAAATCTCCAACATAGACATCTTCAACTTTTTTAAAAGTTCCATCATACATTATTACTTTGGTACCTTTACCTAAACATTTACCAAAACCTGTTGGAGCCTGGATAGCGATCCTACGATTATTAAGCACTAACTGCACCCATTCAAGATGGAAAGGTAAGATTTCCATGTTCATTACATGGTTAGCGAAAAATTCAAAATTGGTTATACTGGTTAAAAATAAAGTTTCAGACATACCATCCTGCATGTCTTTCATAGTCCTCATTTGCAATCCCAAATGATTAAACTAGCTCGTTGACCTACATATTTCTTATTAACATTAACCCTGGCAGAACCAGCACCACCACCAGTGCAAACAGTAGCAGTAAAGATTTCAGCGTTCTCAAACAATGCGCGTAATACATTTTCTACATTCTTACGAATAAGCATTGAATCGACTGGTTCATTCTTTTTTAATTTTATTGTATCATTAATCTTTTTAGGACGACATGTACCAATTATGGAAGGTTCGTCTAACTTACTTTCATCAATACCTATTATGTTAGTAGGACCTTTATCTTTAGGAGGTCTCCATCCATCCATCAGAAATCACCGTTTTCTAGTAATTCAAACTCTGATCGAATGATTTCATTATCTTCAATAATACAAGTAAAATCGTAACCACGATTTAAATTAGTGTCAATAACAGTAATACTTTCCATAGTTTTCATTCTAATCCCTCAATACTAATACATACTCTGTATGCATCTCTTCATCAATCTTGACAGGACTATGAGTTAAATTAACCATTGTTAACCCTTTCTCATCAGCCATGTCTAATAACTCTCGAATCTTATCATTAATAGAATTACTCATCATTATTTCTCCAACCCACAACCAACACAGGTAACGTCGCCACAACTAAACAAGTGTGCTTTTTTAAAACTTCTAACTAACCCGTCACAGTTGTTGGGGCATTTAGCAAGATACGTGTCTGATTTAAACATAGTACCGCACATACATTTATGTGTAAAAGTGATTAAAGTGTTCATTATTGATTTCATATTACATCACCCTGTTTTAGATTATCATTAATCTAAATTTATCAGATTTTGTTGGTAATCGTGTAGTATTGTTTTGTGGTTCTATTAACCAAACTACATGATGGTCATCAATATAAAAGTTTAATGCATGAGTAGCTGTCCAACATACACCAATAGCAAAATTAGGGATTACTAAACGCATTAAACCCATAAAACTAAAACTGAAATCGTCACAATCATAAATCTCTTTTTGATATTCTCTATACTTCAACGGACTAGCCTTGATCAATTTTTCCATTATAGTGCTGCTAGTTAAAGTGAAATTGTTGTCTGAAATGAAGATTGCGTTATTATTAACAATAACATTTTTCTTGATTACCTTATGTACTTCGTTGTAAGATATTTTACCTTTAGTTATTTGCATTAAAAAGGTATTGTATGCAAACTTAATATTAACCCAGGCACGATATAACCAGTTCCAATTCATTTTAAAAAACCTCCAATAATTATAACTTAGATAGATATTATATATATAACTTTCTATTTTGGTGTGATTCGATGGATTAGTCCCACGGTGACATAAAAATATTTGTTATTCTTTTTTGAGGTGGCGTATTTAGTATTGATCCTGTTTAATTGTTTGACTGCTGTGTGGTATGATTTGTCTGAATGAGTACTCTTGATTTCGAAATATAAAGCGTGGGTATCAGTAGTTGCATACAAATCAATCTCACCTATCAACCTTCCCTTAGGACCATACTCCAGGTTAGTGAATATATCATACTTTATTGGAGAATTAAGTAACCGTTGTTCAAGGTCAGCTATTATCTGTTGGTGTTTATTAATTCTTTTCATCATTAATTATCTTCTGGTTCATCTGTTGTTGGTTTAAATGAAACACCAAAGCTACAAGTGCCAGTAGTTATACAATAACCATTTTCAGATTCTTCATAATGAGACCCCATTAAAGCATATACAATTTTTTTTAATAAATATTTTAAATTCATTATTGTTGTTTCATTCATTTACTCACACTCACATACCAAGGTTGGCATTTAGCCCAATCTTTAGTAGTAGGGTTTTCACAATAATATTTTAATAAACCTAATCCTGTATTATCTTTATAAGTCTTATCTTGCCTTACAAATTCTGTGCATTGACAATGAGGACATCTAAGCATTAAACCCAATCATCCTGTATCTAGTGCCTTGCTTATCTTGCTGCAGCTTATCTATCTGGTACAATAATTGTTTATGATTAACATAACCAAACTCTACTATCTTGTCTTGAGGACCCGTTATAATATCTTTTACACGTTGTTTTAAACTATTCTCGATCACAGCGTCAATGTCTGCATAATTGAATCCTTCACTTGCTTTGGCTAAACTTGGATATTGGACATGTTTAATCAATAACCCTTCACGATACAACTTTTTAAACTCTTTATTCTTTGTAGCTATTTTATTCCTATACCCTGCTTCTAACCCATATTCATCAGGTAGTTCAAAATTAATAATCTTATCAATACGACCACTTCGAATACTAGCATCATCCAACGCTTCAGGGAAATTGGTAGCGAAGATCATATAAATGGCTGATTCAGTATCATGGATTCGTTGTTGGTTCTTCATCAGACAATTCAATAACTTATCATCTTCCTTATGACTACTCATCCGATTACCACGCTTACTAAGTAAACTGTCACAATTATGTGTAAGAATACCATTAGCAACAAATAGACTTGATTCAGTAGTAAAATCATGCACTTGAGTCATATTATGATTATTATTTATTTCAAGTATGGTTTTACCATAACAATCAATTCCTGCATAATTATAAATGGTACTACTTCTCTTATTCTGTTTTGGTTGTATTCTTTTTCTTTCAAGACTTAATTCAAAATTGATATTAGGTATAAATATTTTGTAACCCATATTACAATTATCACTAATTTTAAGTTTTGAAACATCTTTATACATTGAACCAGTAATCCCAAATAAGGTCATTAATCCCATTAATTGTACACCAAATGATTTAGATGTTGTTGAGAAATTTATAGCTGTCTTTTTTTGTAATGTGCCTTCACAACATAAACAAACATCAATAAAAGATTTGATTGAATCTTTAGAACTATGTCTTATCTGTTCATTAATAATTATGGTTGTTGATTTTTTCCCTAAAGGTATTTCAAATACACTATGTAATATTCTTTTAAGATAACTACTCATAACATAAAGATTAATGTCGCCTCTAGCATTTTCAGTAATCTTATACCCAAACTCACCAAAAGATTCACAACCTTTAGTAAATATATTTTTATACCATTCGTAATCTTTTTTACTTATTGATACCCTAATCAAATTATTATCTTTTGAAACATGGCCATCACACAAAATCAAAGCTACAAAAGCTAATTGTTCTTTCGACCAATTAAAAAATTGTATATGGGGGATGTTTTTTGGAACAAGTAATTTATCTCCCACTTCTAAATCAATACCTCTAACAAGTTCAACTAATTTATATCCTTTCTTTATAGCAAGATTAGGGTGTGTATGGGTCATTTTTAATGAATCATTACTTGTAACTATCTCTATTATCTGACCAGATTTATGAAATTTATCACTCACTTCTCCACCAAAAGCTACTTTATCACCATCTTTAATGTTTCTCATCATTTTATGAGTCCCATTATGCATAGTAATCAAAGTATCTCCAGTAAGGCATTCATCAAATATACTAAGCACACAATTCCCTTGATGTGCATACTTATCTAACATATCAAAATACTTCTGGAGATTAACAGCTCCCATGTTAATGTAAGCAGTACCATACTGTCCTATGTCGTAAGCAGCTTCCATCACTTGCAACCCTGAATTAATCAATTCATTACGGATAACTTGCATAGCAAACGTTTTACCTGTCCCTGGCTCACCTTTAAACAAATAACTTTTATCAGGATGACTACACATCATACCATACAAATCAGCGTGTTGGATATTAAACACGACATCGGTGATAGAAGTTGTTAAGTCAGTACTACCACAAATATCGTCTAGTAGTGGGTAATCAGTGTTAATAGGAGGAGGCACATATTTATCTTCAACTACTACAGGCACTTTATTATTAGGTTCCTTAGGTTGTTTTGTTTCTGCTATGTTACATCACCTCCAATACAATCAAACCATGACTACTTTTTGGGAGCGACCCAACTTGTAATACCTAAACCAGAAGCAATACCCATACCGATCATAGCGATAGTGTCATATTGTGTGGGGAAGAAAAACATGGCTATCAATGCTGCAAGAGTCAAGCAAGCACCCCATATCCTTCTACTCTGATACCATTTCTCTTTATTTACCATTTCAATTACCTCCATATGAATCATTTTAAATACGACATTAAAGGCTTATAAACCTTCTCTTCATAAATAATACACAACGCTTTAGCAGTAGCAATGGGCACGTCTAACTCACGCAACCGTTGATAATAACCTAAAGGGTTGTACCAACCTTGGAAACAATGCAACACCACAGGCAAACCGCTAACACCGCTCACAGCAATGTCAATAGAATCAACTAAATCTTTCAACGTGTTAAGCTGAGTAACCATAAACAAGATTCTGTATTTTAATATATTTAAATCTTTCCTAAAACAATAAATATATATACTTAATAGATATTAAAAAGGTATGGGAACGCTTATGGAGATTAATCAGGACACGATTAGGAGGATGAGGAAGGAAGGGAAACATAATGAAGCGGAAATGCTATTGAAAGCACATTATAAAAGTGTCAGGAAAGCGGGACATCAAATGAAAGTTGAACTCGAAGCGCAACAAAGGAAAATACGGAAAGCAGTAGGGTTGTGTGGCAATATTACATGTTTTAGGATAAGAGAAAAAGATGAATTTCTATGCCAGAGATGTAGAGGCAATAGGACCAAATATAAAATAACTAAAAGGAATTATAAAAGATGGACGCAGAAAGAAATAAGCAGCATTATCAAAAGGTATAAAAAAAGTACCGTTAAAATAATATGTCAAGAATTACAGATTACTAAGTATCAATATCATAATAAAATTGGAGCACTTAAAAAGAAAGGGATAATGTGAACAGAGGGGGGATAACAATGAATGATGTGATTATTGTAAGGACAGTGTGGTTTTGGAAACAAGAAATTAAAGACATGATTAGAGGTAAAACGATTTTTTTGTACCAGAGAGAGAGAAAGTAATATGGAACTATGGCAACTTAGGCAAAGACAAAAGTTACAACTTGAAAGTAAAATTGTAATGACAAGCAATAGGATCAAACAATGGTATCAATATTATAAAGGACAAGTATATGTGTCTTTTAGCGGAGGGAAAGATAGCACGGTATTGTTACATTTAGTTAGAACATTATATCCTGAAGTGACAGCAGTGTTCGTGGATACAGGACTCGAATATCCAGAAATTAAAAGGTTTGTCAACACACAACACAACGTAATCACTATTAGACCAGAAATGACGTTCATACAAGTAATACAGAAATATGGGTATCCAGTAGTGTCTAAAAAAGTCGCTAGACAAATTAAAGATCTACAAAATCCTACACCGCAAAATCTTAAAACTAGGATGAGTTATAAGAAAAAAAGGAGCCGGTATGAATTGTCACAGAAATGGAGGTATCTTACTAAAGCACCGTTTAAAATATCTGACCAATGCTGTGAAGTGATGAAAATAAAACCCATTAGGAAATATCAAAAAGAAAATGGACTAAAAGCAATGTTGGGCACAGTAGCGCAAGAAAGTAAACAAAGAGAAGCTACATATTTACAGTATGGATGTTTTAATTATAAAAAAGAAATATGCACGCCAATAGCGTTTTGGACCGAAAAAGATGTGTGGCAATATATCAAAGATAAAAAAATACACTACGCCACAATATACAACACAGGAGTACAACGCACAGGATGTATGTTTTGTATGTTCGGGATACATTTAGAAAAAGAACCTAATAGATTCCAACTAATGAAAAAAACACACCATAAATTATATCAATACGGAATGCAAAAATTGAAACTGAAAACAGTAATGCAATATCTACAAATTGAACACGGGACACAAACAAATATAACACAATTCTTTAATAAAAAATAAAACACTCAATCCCCCCACACTAAACACTTAATGATAATTACATATTTTTTACATGACTAATACATAGTATCCCAACTATATTCGTGAAACTCTATTTCACAGACTATACGATTAAAAGTTATAATCAGTAATCAAAAGTTTTATGTTCAAAAGATGTAATCAATAATCAAAATTTTTATATTCAAAAGTTTTAGTTATTTACCAAAACATTTTATTTTTACTTACAAATTATAATTACTAAAATTCCTATAATAATATTTTTTAGTTATTATTTATTACAATAAGAATATTTATTTATTCTAATAAGAATATTTTTGTTTTAGTAATATTCCAATAGGAATAATCTTATTTGATTATGTTACCTTAAGGTTTATATAGATATAAAATAACTACCTATATATTATGACGACAACAAAAACAACGGAAGTTTTGGGTGTGTTA
>Ga0222673_1000671_pt1 | contig 13935 bp, 19 predicted proteins | sample AntAcemetagen801_FD_179845 | JGI IMG/M metagenome (GOLD analysis project Ga0222673, IMG submission 179845) | Saline water microbial communities from Ace Lake, Antarctica - #801 | ecosystem: Environmental > Aquatic > Non-marine Saline and Alkaline > Saline | place: Antarctica: Ace Lake...
ATGAACTAACACAGACTTAGCGACAAACTCTTTTTTGCCAAGTTGATGGATAGCCCTGTATTCGTCGTGAGTACAACTCGGGCAATTACCACCCCTAAGATGAACACCAGCAACTTGACTAAATTGCTGGTGTTTAGAACAAACAATCACAACAGACTTCTTACTATTAATATATTCTACTTTAGAATAATCATATTTATCGCCATGAATAGATATAGCCTGTTCGATAAATTGTTCTGTTGTTAAACGTGCAGCCATCCCTGTTTAATACTCATGAAGTTTCTTTAACGTTATTATGGAATTCATCGATAATTCCGTCTAATGTTTTACTGGTTCGATATAATCTATGGGTATTAGACACATACCAAGTCTTTCCGTTGACAACAGATTTCCATACACCGACATTCCCATCGCCCCAGACAGCCTTAGCTTTTTTGGCTTTTGATTTTTCTTCATCATCCAACGTCCGACGATGCTTCTTCAATTCTTTAAGATCTGGTGCAGATTCAGAAAGCATAACTTGAGTCCCAAGTTTCTTGAACAGATCTTGGGCACTGTCATACAAATTGTCGCCTTTTTCGATCTCGCCGCGATTCCAAGCATCCAAAATCTGCATTTCTTCAGACGTCAAAGATTCGTTTATAAGAGAGAGTTTCATTATTCGACTTCTAGGAGTGGCAATGATTGTCCAGCTAACTCATGAGTACAATCAGATAAATATTTTACCATACCGTCGTTAACGAACGAATGACATCTTGGTCCTTCGGGACTCTGATCAGTGAGTATACTAGGCTTTAATGTCGGGGATTCAATATCTCCATTCCACGACCAACAATTAGTGTTTTTTCGGCTTCCCTTGAGAATCACAGGTATGATTCTCATAGACATTGGACCAGGAAAATTCAATTCGACATGGGAACATTCGGATATGGCACATTGGATCAAAGCCCCATCGATAATCTTTATTGGTTTAGCTTTCATTCATCATATCTCCAAATAAGCTTATGGTGACCAGCATCATAAACTTTAGTATAACCATTGAGAAACATATTCTCTGATTCAGATTTTTCAGGATCAAACCCATCTCCTAGAAATCTTGACAATTTATGTTTTTGACATTTTTGTCTAGAAAAGACACGTCTTCCTTTAACATAGAAATAATTTGGTTTAGTGTGACTGTATAATTTTAAACCATTTCTTGAATAAACACCGCCGTTGCTATGCCTAGCATCAGCAAAGGTCATAACCTGACTTGGACTGTACTCTCTAATAAAAGCCTTGAATAATCTAGAAAAACCACCAACCACAGTGTGTTTCAAAGAACAAGCATACCTTATTATTTCCCATTCGTGTTTTGCGTGTCTAGAAAGAGTCAAAGATGCCACAATCTTATTATCAACTTTCAGACAATAAGATTGACTAGCGTTTCGATGCCCCTGTAGGTGTGAAGAGTCCATAAAAGGCTTAACCGAACTATTATCAGATTTAGATATTTCACACTTTCTGGCGAATATCCTATTGGATATCCCCAATCGGTGGGACACCATGCTCTTCACCACATCGAATTTATCATCTATCTCATGATCCCAAAATTGATAAAGATCTATCCCTTTCGATTTGGCTAAATTATATTTATTTAAATGTTTGGAAGGGCAATTGTCAATTTTGTTGTTGGTCCCATGCCAATAGCACCCATTAATTTCTATTCCGAATTTGTGGTCAGGAATCCAAATATCAATCTCAAAACCGTCTAAAGCAGATCTGTCGTTATCGACAACAGAAACATTGCTTGGAATTGTGTCGAGGATCTTTTGATGCGGCTTTGAGATGACTCCTGGGCATTTTGAGCAACCTCTTCCTTGAAGATGACCGTTCGGTGACTGTAAAAATTCACCATGTTTCCGGCAGATTATTGATACATATTCATCCCATTTGCGATATTCTACTTTAGAATAATCATATTTGTCGCCATGAATCTCAACAGCTTTTTTAACAAATTCTAATGTTGACAAAGAATTAAATGAGGAAACTTTATCAACACCACATTTAGGACATCCCTGTTTCCTATTGATATGCTTCACTGGAGATTGTAAAAATTCTCCATGATCAGGGCAAATTATAACAATTCTTGATTTATAAGAAGAATACTCTACTTTAGAATAATCGTATCTGTCGCCGTGAATTTCTTCTGCTTGGAGCACAAATTTTTCTGTCGATGATTTATTAGAATCCGCTAATCTAATAATATTATCAACATTAGCACATTTGAGACAACCACTACAACAATTAATGTGGTTGTTCGGAGCTTGCTCAAATTCTCCATGTACGGGGCAAATTATAACCACTTTCAAAAAAGAGCTGATATATTCTACTTTAGAATAATCATATTTGTCGCCATGAATCTTTTTAGATCTTTCTATAAATTGTTCTGTTGTTAAACGTGTAGCCATTCTCGTTTAATACTCTAAACACTATGGACCATGAAATTAGATAATCCCTTATCCTTAGACCACAAGTAAGCCTCGGCTGCTCGGTGCGGTTTCACCCAGCCGTGCCTATAATGATATGAGTCCGTGGCTGTTAGACTTGGCAAAATCGTGACGCCGACACCATTGAAAGTATCACCAGCAATAAACCGAGTCTGTTTCTTTTTATGAAAATGCCCGACATGCCATTGGTGGAATTCTGCTTGAGCCCATAGTTGCTTTTCTTCTTTGGCCATGATGAGCGGAAGATCGGCAGCTTTTTCATCACAAGAATGAGTGAAACCAAGAAGAGTGTTGCCGTAGAGTTCGTATTTACGTTGGCCTGGAGTCATGTCGAAGGTAATGTCTTCGATCCCGGCACCAATGCAGTATTGCTCAATCGTCTTCGTGAGGTACCAGGAAGTGCTTCTGTCGTGGTTTCCTGGGCTCCAAAGCACGTGGACCGGTGCGACGTCCCTACAACGCAGCAAGGCCCACTTGATGGCTTCTACGCCCACGGTGAAGATTTTGGAGAATCGATCGTCTGTCGATTCGACCAGCGTACCATTGCTGGTTTCGCCTTTCCAATTATCGACGTTGAAGAAGTCTTGGCCGATTGGGAAGACGATCCGTTCGACACCGAAGACTGAAGCACGGTCAAGGAGATCGTCGACCGCACCGAGGTAGATGTTCTCAGCGATTTTTAGGTTGTAATCCTCGCCAGTCTCTTCTTGCCAAGCCAGCTTCCCAAAGTGAGCGTCGAACAGGCTTATTTCGAGCATATGCGGCTTTGACATCGTCGCACGCCGCTTGATCTTTGGTGCCTTTGGTGGTCCGACCCATTTCTCCATCATTCTTTCCACGGCATCCTGCACGTACTTCGGAGCCCGGCGTTCGAGCTTGAATTTGACTTGGTAGAGTTGTTCCTTCCATAAGTCCTCTGGAAGCCATCGTTTTGTTCCTTCTTCTTGTCCGTTTCGTTTCTTACCAGCTACTTGCCATTGGTTAAAACGTGCTTCGGTTACTTTCCATTTCCGCATGTCGTAGCCAGCGATTTTGGCTATTTCTTCTGCGGTTAATTTGTCTCGCATCATTGCGACGAAGTTGAGTTCGTTTTCACCCTTGTGGGTGTAGGAGATGTGCTCGGTTTCAGTCTTCTTGACTTTGGTCGGGCTTTCGTCTGGTTCGCCGTCGACTGCTTGAAGGTCGAGTGCTGTGCCGTTTTTGAGCGAGCTATAGCGGTGTTGCAGGGTTGACCGGGCTACGCCCAGTTCCTCAGCTGCTCTTGAGATACTGCCGTCATGTGAGGCAATGGTGTTATATACCAGATCTTTATCGAGCTTAGACTTTTTAGGCATGTTTAATCTCTATTGATGACAAGTCGGGACAATCCGTCGCAGGTAGTCCTGATACTAACAGAGATTAACGCGGGAAGTGTAAGCCACCTGCACCAAAGATAATGCCAATGTAGTCAAGCTTATCAATGTTATAATCGACGCTAGCAGGGAGTGATGCAGTCATTTCTGTATCAATGATCCCTTTAAGATCTTTGACGTCCTCAAGAACGTTAGGGTTAGGTGGTCCAATGTGTGGATAACCGCCCTGTGTGTCGTACAAAACTCCGCCGCTATATACGGGCTTGGTGCTGTAGGGGTTCTTGATATCTCTGACAGAATGGAAGTGGCCCATTACGTAGATGTAGGGCTCGTTGTTGCCGATTTGTGGCGTGTAGCTGAATGATCCGGTTAGGCCACTGATGAGTGAGCCTCGTCCAGTTGTTGCACTAGACGGTGGCTCTGGCAGTTTGATGAGTGCGTTGTCACGGAGTTGTTCGTAACCGGCTACTGCTAGTCGCCCCATTTCGCGGTAGATTGTGAGCCTTGGTGGTTCTGTGTTTACTCGGTTTGTGACTGGGTAAACGGTGATCCATACTTTGAAGGCACGCCATTCTTTCGGGTTTACTGCGGAGGTTTTGGGGCTAATTGCCATAATCTTCTATTCCCAAACGATTGGTGGGTAATCGTAATCAGCAAGAGCTATTGGATATTTGAATCCGGCATTCCTGCCTTCCACGAAATGGCCCATTTCGACTTCAAATGTTTTTTCGTTCACAAAGGCCACGTGAAGATTGCTGACGGTTTTCTTACCGTCCCAGATGGCCCATCCGAGGAGATGTATCTTACCGGTAGTGCCAACATTTTGAGTCAACAAAGTACGTTGGCGATAAAATGGTGACATGCCGGGGATAAATGATTGCGAAGTTATTAACTTGCAACCATGAACCGTAACAAGTGATACCTTTCTCAGATTCAGACGAGGCAAATCACCAAAAGATCTTCCTTGACCTTTTGTATCATATTGATAAACCAAACGTTGGTTGCTGTAATGAGCAACCCACATCAGATTGTTGCCAAGATTAAGACGCGGGTCAGCAACAGGTGTTTGGTTAGCACCTATCAAAATACCATCAGCCATGGATTCCTCGATTCAAAAGAGTTTTGACTATTTACTCTTTGAATGAAGGAAGAACCGGTTCACCATCTTCAAGAGCAAGAGGCTTAAGTTGACTTGATTCGACGATCACTTGGCCATCTTCATCAAGAGTGATGCTGTTGAATTTCTTGCCGACCATTGCTGCAACGGTTGCTTTTTGCAATGAAACACTTTGACCAACAGCGACCCATTCAGTTTCATCATAAATGAAATCCGGATAGACCCATAAGCATTGGTTAAAAAGACCTGCTCCATCACATGTTAGTCTTTTCCCTACTTCTTCATCGAATTGAAGACCGATGCTTTTGCCAGGAACGTCTGTTAGGGCGATGATCGTACCAAGAAGGGGAGCTGGTAAAGAGCTGGAAACGCACCAGTACCTATCGCCGATCGTAAATGTTGTGTTGCTTGTGCCGCTCATGAGAACCTCTATTTGAGATGATTTTGTGAATTGTTAATAGTCTTAGCGATTAAGACTCATCAAAAGCCCAAGTGAAGGTTTCTTGGTTGGTCGGACCGGGCAAAGCAGTTTGGATAACTTGGAATTGATAAACAATAAAGTTACCCAAAGCACCCGTAGCCGCACCAATTGAGCCGTTACCAATTGTCAGCGGGGAACCCGATGTGAAAGTAAACGGAGACGCGGTTGCTGAAATTGTTGTATGGTTCGCAGCCAATTCGTCACCAGTAGATGTCGCACCAGTCGCTTGATCGTAACTGGCTCTAACAAGACCGTTAGCTGGTGCACTTCCGTACACACAGGAAACACCAGTACCAAAGCCGTCTGCACCGTCAGTGTACCAACGGACGTTGTTGATCGCAGTAGACGGAGCGACTGTTACTTCCAAACCGGTGGTGCACCAAAAACTGTAGTTGGTACCAGCACCAGGGGGAATTTGAATAGGGTCGGCTACACCAACTGCACTAGCAGAAGCTAAGATCTGTGGTAGGTCGTTAGCGGTGACGACGGTGTTAGCCGTGATGGGTGTTGCCGTTGGACCGGCACCGGTGTATCGGTTAATTACTACTGTTGCGGCCATTACGTATCTCCGTGGAATGTTCGGTTATTATAAATTTTGCTTGAATACAAAATGAGCCTCGCACAACTCCAAAGAATCACACGAGGCCCATAAGACTCAAGCAACTGAATACGAAAAAAGCCGGGTATCTTTCGACGCCCGGCTTTTCGTTTTTTCGTTTTTTCTGACCGAACCAGAAATCAAGCTTAGTTGTTGATATCTGGGGTGAGGTCGCGACCGTCTTGGTGAAGGTCGCCACTGAGACCAGTTTCGGTGTTCTGGATGAATTGGTCTTGACCAATCTTGAACGAGAAGCCAATGTTCGGCAGGTTGCCTTGAGCTTGTGCCAAGCTGACTTGATCTCGGAGACCAATGACAATTGGATAGCCCCGTACAGCTGTCGTGCGAGCTTCGCCCATGTAAGAGCTGAAGTCCGAAACGCTTGCATCACGAGTCTTGACTTCGACCAAGTCTTCACGACCTGGAATGCTCATGACCTGTGGGCGAAGACGCTTGGTCAGTGCAGCAATCGTTTCTTGACGATCAGCACGTCTATAGCTACGTAGTGTGCGGAAGACTTTGATCTGAGTGTTTGCGGGTTGAGCCGACATTTCTGTGTTTCCTTTGCAAAGGTAAATAAAAGTGTTTTGTTAGTTTAGTTGGTACCAACAACATATTAATTTTGTGAAGCATATAATATGAAATCAAAAAGAGATCATGTCAACTGGGGAAAAACACTAGAAAAATTCGGACAATCTAGAATAAAACCTTGTCCGACTGATAAAGTAATAGTTGATTGTAATTATTGTGATTCAGATTTTGAAATTGGTTATAGAAGTATCCGATCAAGGAAAAGTGGTGAATCATATGATGGGATTTGTAAAAGTTGTCAACAGAAACGGACTTGGTTTGAAAATGAAGAATTTAGAAAAATGGTATCAAAGAAAAATTCGGAGATTCAAAAAAAGGTCTGGACCAGACCTGGTTATAGAGACAATCAATCCAAAAAGCAGAAAAATCTGACAACAGAAAGGTGGCTGGACTCCGATTATAGAGAAAAGGTGATCGAAGGCGTAAAGAACGCTCATGCGACCATCAATGGGTACACAGAGTCTTGTGTGCCCAAAGTCACTCCGAAGTCAAGAGAGAGACAAAGGGAAATGACTCTCAGGTTGTGGCAAAATGTTGAATACAGAGAGAAAACTCTAGCCGGTATCCATAAAAACTGGGCCAGAAGTGAATTCAGAGAGAAAATTGCTGAAATCTATAAAGACCCTGATTATATTTCGAAACAAAAAGAGTCACACAGTTCTGGTGAATACCTCCAAAAGATTTCAGAAGAGAAAAAGAAATGGTGGGCAGACAATAGGGAAGAACTGTTAGAGATTTACAGATCTGATAGTCACCGAGAGAAATTGAGAGATCTGGAAGAGGCCAGGTTTCAGAGAAAACATGATAGAGATTTTAAATTTTGAAAAGCATATTTCCAACTTATCGGAAATATCGAAGAAATGGTGGGCAGACAATAGGGAAGAACTATTAGAAATTTATCAGTCAGATGAACATCGTCAGAAATTAAGAGATATATGGAAGAGACCCGGTTTTAGAGAAATGATGTCTGAAAAAATGAGAGACGTTTGGAAAAATGAAGATCTAATAAAAGAAGTAACCGAAAGATCTAGGAACAATTGGAAAGACCCAGTCTATGCTGCAAAGTGTATCAACCACCATTCTTCTAAATTAGAAGAACATTTGGCTGAATTATTAGATGGTTTTAATATTAAATATGACAGACAGTTCCATCTTGGCCATTGGTCTTTTGATTTTTTAGTAGACACTAACCCGATTAAGACGTTGGTTGAAGTGCAGGGTGAGTATTGGCATTTCAAGAGGTTCGGTGACCAGGAGTCACCTAGAGATAAAGCAAAGGCGACTTTTGTTGAGAAATATCATTCCAATAACTATAAATTGGTTACAATTTGGGAGAATGAGTTTTTATCTCCTGAGAGACTGTCTAATAGATTGGATGAAATACTTGGCGGTAAGATAGAGAAGATCGATTTTAATTTCAAAGACTTATCGATTAAAAAAATAGATGGACCGACTTCTTCGAAATTCTTTTCTAAATATCATTATTCCGCTTCAGGTGGAAGATCTGGGATTAACATTGGATGTTTTTTAGACGACAAGCTAATATCAGTTTGTCGTTATTGCTCTCCGACCAGAAAACAATCAGCGGACAGGTTGAATATAAAACAAAAAGAGTTGAAAGAGTTAACCAAGTTTGCAATTCATCCTTCGTATCAAAAGAAGAATCTTGCTACTTGGTTTTTGTCTAGAACCTATTGTTTTTTGCCTAGTGTGACCAAGATGTTGTTGTCATTTGCTGATGAGACTTTTGGTCACACCGGCACGATTTACAAAGCTGCTAATTGGTGTTCGGACGGAACCTTGAAACCAGATTATGTATATGTTGATCAAAATGGTTTCATTATGCACAAAAGAACTCTTTGGGGCCACTCTAAAAAGATGGGTATGAAAGAGTCAGAATATGCCAATCTTTGGGGATATGTTAAAATGTGGGGTAAAGAAAAACATCGTTTTATAAAAGAGCGAAGGGGTTGGTCTCGCACCAACAGTTCCAATCTGGTAGATTAGTGTGTTGCTTTACACCACCCTCGCTTATCACACAAAAGTGTTACCAATCAATCTCATATCCGCGTCCACCATATCATGAACTAACTGTTCGAATGATATCTTTGGTTTCCACCCCAATTCCTCATGGGCAAGTGAAGCATCACCAAGAACAATCTCCACTTCCGCAGGCCGGAAGAACTTTGGATCAATCTTGACATATTTTTGATAATCCATACCCATACGACCAAAAGCAAGCTCAACAAACTCCCGAACCGTATGAGTCTCCCCCGAAGCGAACACAAAATCCTTCGCCTCATGATGCTGAAGCATCATCCACATCGCCTCAGCCATATCCGCCGCATGCGACCAATCCCGCTTAGCATCAAGATTCCCAAGCCTAAGCTCCGTCGCCTGATTATAATTAATCCTAGCCGCCGTATGCGTAATCTTCCGAGTCACAAACTCATGCCCACGACGCGGAGACTCATGATTAAAAATGATCCCACAACACGCGAACATGTCATAGGATTCCCTATAATTGATCGTTGACCAATGAGCGAACAACTTCGCCACACCATAAGGAGAACGAGGATAAAAAGGAGTCGACTCCCTCTGAGGCGTCTCAACCACCTGACCATAAAGCTCACTGCTCGAAGCCTGATAAAACTTGATCCGATGATTCACAAGCCGAATCGCCTCAAGCACCCGAAGACAACCAAGCCCCGTCACCTCAGCCGTCTGAATCGGACAATCCCAACTCACCTTCACAAAAGACTGGGCCGCCAGATTATAAACCTCATCAGGCTCAACAGCCTCAAGAACCCGAATAATCGACGAAAGATCAAGAAGATCAGCAGGATGCAAAGTCACCAAATCAAGAATATCATCGATCCGACTAGTATTAGGATTACTAGTCCGACGAACAATACCATGAACCTCGTAGCCCTTAGAAAGCAAGAACTCCGCAAGATAACTACCAGTCTGACCGGTAATCCCAGTGATTATAGCTTTAGGCTTAGTCATAACAACTCACAATTATCCAAATGAACAGGCAAAGTGGGATCAATAGCAACAGAAGGAAAAGAAACCAAACTATCCAACGGCTTAAAATGTGCCTTCGCAATGCCCCTAAAATGATGAAACAAAAAAGCATCCTTCACAACCACACCATCACCACTTGGAACAGCCAAATGCATATTCTTGAAAGAGCACTTGCGAGGATCAACCAAACACTTTGAAACCATAATCTTCTTAGGATGATACCGCTTAATATCCCGGATCTTCCTAACAAGACTAGACCCAAAAACCACCTGATTAGACATGAAAACCGCCGTGCCAGGATGCTCTACCACAACATCGACCAAATTCCTGTTCGGAATCTCATCAACATCACAATGAACCACCCAATCCACCCCATCAGCAACAGACCTCACCAGCTCATCATTAACAAACTGAATCTGAGCCCTAGCTCTCTTCACATCTTCACCAGGACCAGAAGTCTCAACCTTCGACAAGCTGACTGGTAACAATTTAGAAATCCTAGCGAGAACAGAATCCCACTTCCGATATAACTCAGAATCAGACAATTCTAAATTGTAAAACTTCGAATCAGGCTTCTTCCACCACACCTTATAGGACGGAAAATGAGAACGAAGAGCAAGACTAGTAATGCCCTTAGCCATCATAATATCGACCCACTCTTCAAGCCGATTCACTTCTAATCTAGGTAAGGCAAAAAGCACGGCTCGAATTTCCATGCACTATTTACCAGCTTGCCAATCCTGTAAAAACTCGAACGGATAAGACAGCATGATCACGTTCAAGATCAAAGAGTCTCGGATAGACAAAAGCATTACCACTTCAATTATAACAAAAAGAGCAAAGCCCCATTTCCAATTCGTCCATTTACAGAGGTAATATCCCAACATGCAAGCCGCGATATCAGACATTGAATTGGCAATCGAATCACCATAATACCCAAGAGAGATATTAATAGCCCGATACCGGTCGATGATCAATGGAGTATTCTCAATGAACTCCCAGAAAGCCTCTACGCCCAAAGCTATGAGCATTTTGGTTTCGGCAGACCAACGTGTAATCCAGACCATAGCGTAAAAGAAAACGACGCCGTGCAACACGTGAGAGAACGTGTACCAATCCAGAAGGACTTGAGATTGGGATTCAGAGGCGTTATCGAAGGTCCATGGAATCAGGGTGCCAGTCTCGCACCACCAAACTCGCCCAAGGATCTTAAGGGCTACGATAGCGACTAAAAGAATACCAACGATCCACGACCATTTTCTGGCGTTCGACATAATGCAACTTGGGGCTATAAGGACAGGTTATCTTTGCACCCTTATTTATCTCGATAGACCAAAGCACGCCGATTCATACCGCCACATAATGAACACACCTCCGTTTCGTCATCATCTTTAATGACCAAACAACCACAATCGTGGCAATGGGCTACTTCAGATTCTGTTGCTACTGTAATACCGCATCTCTGACATGATCCCACTCCACGAACAACATTCGTGACATGTTGGGCCATTTAGGATGTTGAATCGTTTTGACGACCGTTTCGTCCTCGATCATCGGAACTCTTGTCAGCTTCGATTTCATCATCGGACTTATAGACATTTCCATCCTCCAAGGATTTTTCGAATTGTTCGATCACCACACGCATGTGCTTAATACAATCGCGTATGGCTTCTTGATGAGTATAACCACTTCCACTCATGAAGACTTCCCATGGACGAGCACAATAAGGCTGGTCAATCGCCCCAGCGGTATCGTACACGGCGATAGCTCCATTGCCGTCTGGATGATCATAATGACCAACGCACTCACTCATTCCCATTGATCTTGTCCTCAATATACTTTAAACGTGTACCGATCCGACAGCCGGTCTCGGCAGTAAGCTTCTCATCTGGATCTGTCGGAATCCCCATGGCATCCAATCGAGCGTGGACATATTCCTTAAAAATCGCCAACTTGCCAAGCTTCTTAATCAATTCAACAACGATCTCACGTTGGAGTGCCGGGCTTGTCTGATCGAAACGTTCAAGTACCTTATCGGTATCTGTTGAATTCATTGCATTTAATCCGTTGATGTTGGGATGAGCTACAACACGCCATTGATTGCCTATCATTTTGCTGAACGGCAAACCAAGCATCCGACAAGCAGTCTGGCATCTGTTCATGTCTTCAGAAAACGATAGTTCTTCAACGGTTTCAAATATCCGTTGGAGTTCTACAAATTCGGGCATTGTGACATTTATAGTATCACCAACAATTCTATTCATCATTCCTCTACACGGTCCTGATTAGTAAGGTCAGATCTTTTCATTGCTAAATCCATACCCTGACACGCGGCACAATAATTGATAAAATCGACCAATACAGAATCAATCATTTCCTGTGATGGAGTAGAATCCGATTCCGTAAGATGGGTATTTCTCTTGAGAGAATCCTGAGCCCCAGCTCTATAAGCCACGGCACGATTCTCTAACAATTTTACAAGTTCACCATTCGTCATCTGGAAGTACCACACTCACTACATTGAATGAAAACCGGCCTCGAATGAGGTTCCACCCAAGTCCGGTGCGAAATATCGCAATCACACTTGGCTTTATAATGCTCCCAAACTGGACACTTTGGATTATGCAACCGGATTTGCCACTTACCCGAACAATTGAAATCCGGGCAATCTTTCAAATCAGAATGAACAATTGATTCAAGCATCATCCATCATCGTAAAAACTTCTTCGAACGCTGATTCACCATCAAGGATTTGAGGATCGGCTTCTCTAATCATCTTTTCCAATTCTTGGATTCCAATAATGGTTATTCCATATTGTTCGGCTTTTTTAGCTTTAGAAGTGCGTTCAGATTTATCACGTTGGACCAAGAAATCAAGCTTCTTGCTCACACCGCTCTTAACCTCACCGCCAAGCTTCTCAACAATGTCAGCATAGAGTCGGGTACCAGTAAAACAAAAAGTTCGTGTTTGGAAAGGCTTCGAAGTGTCGTTCGATTCCTCAGCTTCAACCTTGGGCTCATGGACGCCGACGCCCATTTCCCGGAGCCGGAGAAGGTCAGCCTTCATCGAGTGCAATTGTTGCTCGATCGAAATCAGAATGTTCTGTGGCAAATGAGGGTGACGGAGCAGTTGGATTAGATTGCAACCCTTAGCACAAGAAATCCAATCATCAAAAGTCTCAAGCCGACCAAGATCATTCAAAGCCCCGGTACGAGCGACTTCCATCATAATCTCGGCCCGATGCTCGCCCATCCCATCAATTCCAAGCGAGCCAACCAACTTCTGAATCGGAGCGTTCTTGGATTCTTGGATATTCGCAACGATCGTCTTTGCCCGCTTGGCTCCGACCACACCATTACCCATTGACAAGACTCGGACTTGATCCTCAGTCAAGGTGTACAAATCAGGAATCGAGCTAACGAGCCCTGACTTGATAAGGCTGGCAATCAGATTCTCACCGATCCCGAGGATGCCCATGCCACGCTTGGACGATCCGATGAATCCCTTGATCTTCTCGAATTGGATGCCAGGGCACTCGTAGTTGACGCAGTAGATATCGACTGATTTGCCCTTGACCAGATCCTTGTATTGGACCTGCTTATCACAAACGGGGCATCTGTGAGGCATCTGCAAAGTCGCCGGGATTTCTTCTAAATCCATAATACAATTCATTTTTTAAATCTCATTCATTAAGGGAATAATGTCTATTGCTATGTTTCATGAGAGCAAACATATGTTAATAACACTAACAACAGACATTGTAACATGCAATCCAAAAAACAACGACTGATTGATTATTATTTTAATCAGAAACTAAGCCAGTCTCAAACTGCCAATAAAATGGGGATCAGCAGGTCAAGAGTGGGACAATTGATCAAAGAATATGGAATGTCTAGTAGGGAATACGCAGAAGCGTCTTCGAACACGAACAATCAAAAAACAATTGAATTTAATGACCACCAGAAAGATTTAATGTTTGGAAGTATGTTGGGAGATGCTGGGTATTATAAAACAACCATGAGATCGAATAAAACAAACAAAGAATTGGAGGTAATCAGGATGACTTTCGCACATTCTATTAAACAGTATGAATATCTATTACACAAAAAAGAAATTATGGGTGGCACAAAAATTGGCGAAAGAATTAGTGGACACGGATCAATAATAAAACATTTTTCTGTGTGTCACACGCCAAGTTTGAAACCATATGTCGACTATTTTCTAGACGAGAATAATAAAAAATCGGTCAAAAGAAACTGGGTGGAGAAATTAAATTGGA
>Ga0222673_1000672_pt1 | contig 13926 bp, 14 predicted proteins | sample AntAcemetagen801_FD_179845 | JGI IMG/M metagenome (GOLD analysis project Ga0222673, IMG submission 179845) | Saline water microbial communities from Ace Lake, Antarctica - #801 | ecosystem: Environmental > Aquatic > Non-marine Saline and Alkaline > Saline | place: Antarctica: Ace Lake...
TCCCCAATAATCTATCTCTGACCTATCAACCCTATCAGAGTGTGTATAATGTCTCATGCTGTCGCTGGTTTTAATCTGCAAGACTGGGTTTTTTGTTTCGTATAATTCTATCTCATCAAAAACATCGACTTTGCCTAATCGTTCTCTAGGGAAGTTCTTTTCATCAGGACTCCATTGAGGACAACCTATAAATAACTCCTCTAATCTTTTTAAGTAAAACTCTCTGCCTATTATCTGTGCATGAGTAGCCCCTTCTTCTTTCTTCCACAATAAAGGTCTTTTGTGAGCCATTACATACAGATTACTATTCCTATAACACCGATCATCTCGTTCAGGTCTAAATGTAAAATAATCAGGTGGATATAAACAGTCTGCCTCGCAAGATAAAACAAATCTCGTTTTACATTCTCTTAATGCTATCTGCACTTGCCTAAACATATTAAACCCTGAAACACCAACATCACCTACCACTATGTTCTTTCCAAAGTCTATGGGTTTGTGCGATACACTTATAATCGGAATATTCCCGGCATTTTTAAGGATATTTTCTCTAACCCTTCTTTCAAAAGCCGGATCTTCTTTATTAGAAGTATAATAAATTATTGTTACATCTTCCATAGTTTTTTTATCTCATTATAATACTCCTCCCAGACATCAACTGAATATTTAAAACAAGCATCATTGTTAGACGGATTTTCTTTCGTGCCGTTATTATGTGTTCTTGGAAAACTCCTGTGCTTATGCGCATGCCATGAGGCCTTAATGACCATTAATTTACCCCCTGCTTTCCATGTCTTAAAAACCATCTCATGTGAGTCTTGATAGAGAGGTCCATAACCCTCAGTCTGCAATTCTCCGATAACTTTATCCCACCACGACCTTTTCATCACCCAACAAGATCCCTGCATGGCCATACTTTCTTGGATCATCTCTTTATCGTTACCTTGTCTTGCTACACCAGAGAATTTTTTGCCATTCTCATAATTACCTAATTTCAAAACCATAAAATCAACAGGGGGTAGATCCATGACCTCCCATCTGACAGTATCTAAGAAAAAGCGTCTAGGTGTAACAATCCAATTATCCTCACAGTTATCAGTTAAGATCTTGTCATACCCTTTACCGAATATCTGATGTTCATCTACTCGCATAAGAAATTCACCTTTAGAAGCACGAACTCCTGTATTAATAGCCTCTCTCATACCGACATTCTTGCCTAGATGTATATAGTTTACTCTCTCATCATCTACTATCTGTTCTGCTGGTACCCAATAACCATCAAGTACAGCAATAATCTCTATATCGCCAACAGATTTGTTTAACAAGTCTTTAATTGTCTTTTCTAGTAGAGGATCTTTATAACTTGGAATGATTATGGACAACATAACTTTATTTCGTTAAATTATTAATTCCCCGATTTTAAGTCTATATCTTTACTGTGTATTACAGCTTTTTTAATCTTCTTCCAAATCGGTATTAGTTTTTTCTTTTTCTTTTTCATAGCTTTAACGAGAGGACAATAGGATTATCCTCTCTAAAAACTTAGAAACCTGTCAACTCACGAGCTGCCAAAGGTTGAACAACTTGTCCACCAATTCTTGCAACAACTCTGATAGCTGTCATATCCTGAGTGAATGCTTGTGTAGTATCTTGTGATATTTTCACAGACATTCGTTTTCTGTCTCCCAAGAAGTATGTTCGCTTCATATCAGCGAAGTACATAGTCCTGTCTGGAACCCAGTCAGAAATTATAACAGACTTACCTTTCAAAGTAGATGGTGCGCCATCAGCGATACCGTCTTTCCATAGAGGTCGGTTATTGCCGTCAAGCAATAATTCAACATTTTGTGCAGTAGTATCATTCATGTAGAACTTAGCGTTATTCCTATATTTACGAGGAAGTGCATGAAGCAATCTCGTAATGTCGGTATAATCACCAACTCCTACAGTCGCAATAGCTCCGATAGTTCCGGCAGTATCAATCCCTTGTGGTTGAGTCGTACCGTTACCCACCCAGATTACTCTTTCTTCTTCATCAGCGATTGCCTCAGAGAACAAATTAATGATCAATGAAACGACATCGAAGATATCACTATCTTCAATTAACTCATCAGAAGAATAAAGAATTGCAGCCACTTTGAATGCAGTAAGTGTAAGTTGAGAGAAACGAGCTGTAGTTGTCGACTTAGTTGCATTTTCAGAAGTCCATGTAACTTGTGGTCCAGATACCAAATTTGTGATGTTCATCACATCCCTCTTCATAGGGATAACACGAACTTCATTTCGCATTACATTGATATTTGGAATTTCCTTAACCATTTCCGTCATGAATTCGTTAGGGAATAAGAAACCTCCGTCAGCAGGTGTACCTTCACTAAGCGCCTTTAGAGCAACTTGGTTATCAGTAACAAGTGCATGATAGAAACCGACAATCTTTTCCTCTTTAGTAAGATCTGCGATATCCTTAATAAGATCTTTCCCATTAAGAATTTCCTTCAACTTACTATCTTCAGGCATTTGATTTTTCAAAAGTGCGTCAACTGTACTTTGCAGTTTAGTAACTTTATCATTATCAACATTGATACCAAGATTATCAGTTATAGATTTAGCAATAGTCTCTCCCATAGCCTTAGCTTCACCTTCAATTTCTGCCTTCTCTTCTTCACTAAGACTTTCATCAGCAGGATCTTTAGGTGGATCAACAGGATCAACAGGAGTTTCAGGTTCGTCATCGTCCTTAATGTCAGAGTCTTTAACTTCAAGCCACTGCCCATTAATTTTAACTTTTTTACCCATATAACTATTTTAGATTAATTTTATTAAGAGCAAAGTTTATTTGCTTTGCCGACTCTTTCAATGCTGACCTTGCTATCAGTAGTTTCTTTTCACTGCTTGAGAGTCTACGACCTTTAGATTTTCCTATATCCACAGGAGTGTCTTTTTGTTTCTCCTCTGGCTTAATCTCATTATTTTTGACCTCGTCTGCCTTTTCTTCTATTGACACATCTTCTTTATTGTCTTCTATCACTGGTTTTTCTTCTTTTTCAACCGACTTATCCACAGTTAAGAAGTCTTCTATGTCTTTTTTCTCATCATCTCCCATTTGTCCAGCTTCCATTAAAGATTTAATTTGCTGTGCATTTGGGTTCGCAGGTACAGTAACAAGAGAAACTTCTATCAATTCATTCCTTGGTACTTGAATTTCCTCTCCATCTGCCCCAGTTTTGACATCCATGTGAGGTATAAATCCAACCGATACAGTATTTAGAAATCCTTTCTTTACCATCTCAGATACTTCCCTAGATAATCTTGTTATATTATGAAAGACTGCTTTCATCTTCAGGCCGGGATTATCTGTTGCTTTATCTATTCGTACATCAGCCCATTTGCCAACAATATTCTCTACACTATGCCAGTGATCTATAAGCATACGAGGTGCCTTCAAGAAGTTTGCTAAATCCCAAGACTCTAGAGTGATAACATCACCATGTCTGTCTTTTGTTTCATCAGAGGCTATAAACTCTATACTGTCGCCCTTTGCTTTTAAATCTAATTTAATATATTGTTGTTTCATAATTTTATTATAGCTATTTTTTTAAGCTCTTACAACTGGAACTAATGTACACCTACAATTAGTATGTAGAGGTGGTCCAGATATATTCTCATAGTCTAAATTAACATCAAAATCATCGCCTCGGAAAGTATCACCTTTTTTAAAGTAATCTTGTCCTAATTTCAATTTTCTACCATTCATAGCAATACACTCTGGATCAGTGCGTTCATCTATAAATGTTAACCATTCCTTTAGTTCGACAACATCTGAAACAATAAAAGTTTCTTCAGTAGCAAAAGAAGTAGCCTTAATAATCTCTGTTCTTGCTATTCTCTTTGCTCTATAACTCTCCATCTTTGTAAATGACTGTGTAATTCTCTTAGCAGTTTCATTAATGGAAACCTCATCTTTAATTGCCTTAGCTATCACCTTACCAATTATCCTATTCGTTTGTTTATTAACATCATGAATGGTTTTGAAAAATCTCTCGTTTAAGAAGTAAGCTGTTGGATCATTATTGTACTCAGTGATCCTATTCTTGTCTTGTCCAAGTAATTGCATTGTTCTCTGTGATTGTGTACCCACTACAAAAGATACAGTCGGTCTTAGCTGTTTATACATCTTCTTGGCTTCTTCGTCTATATCTAGTAAAGGTTCTTTACTGGCTTTCTTCTGTGGTAATTGATCTGTAACAGTTTTACTCTGTTCTCTAAAGATGACATTAATCTTAGTGATAAATCTTTTCTCAAATTCTTCGCCTATTCTTAGTTGGTCTGATTGAAATTCTAATTTCATCTCCGTGGATCCATCAAAAGAGTCTTGGTAAGATTTGATGTCTTTAGCCTTCTTTTCTTTCTTGTCTGCCTCTAATTTCTTGCTCTCTACCTTAGACAATAATTGAGAGTATAAAATAGGCTTTAATTTATTAGTTATTTCCTTCTGAATAGTATCGATAACAGCTTTAGTCTTTCTTTTGACCTCTGATCTCTTACGATTAGCCCTTAATGCTGTTTTATTTATGGGTTCTTTCTTTTCTTTGCGAGTACCAACACCGATAACCTTTGGTTCTACATTTGGAGTAGCAGGAGAAGCAACATCATCACCACCCTCAACGGGATCATAGCCTAATAATGCTCTAGCCTCATTAACAGTTAGAACTCCTTTAGTAACACCCTCTGTTGATATCTTTAATTTAAGTTCATCATTTTCAGGAACAGGATCTTCAAAATCTAAATAGACATTTCCACTACCATCAAACAACGGTACAAGAAACTCATTAAGCATCTGTACAATCTTTTTCATCTTTGGTTTGATAGTCCTCTTTGCAAAAACATAATCAGAAGCCTCTGCATTTGCTCGGTTTACATCTTCTGTAATTCCCAAGACAGTTTTTGGAACTCTGAAAATCGCCATGATCTTATCACGGGTAAATTTCATTGTTTCAATAAAGTCCATCTCTCTCTGCGATAGTGCCATTGGTTTCCATTCAAGGCCTCCCTCTAATACAAGAGTTTTGTGTGCATTATCAAAACCAGTATGTTTCTTTTCAATTTCCCTTTTTAATTTTCTGACAACCTCTTTAGATAATTTCTTGTCGGTACTCAATACGCTATCAGGTGTTGCTGAGTTATTAAAAAATTGTAAACTAAACTTCTCTGATGATTGGTCCATATCATAGGTCGTAACCGCGGCCTCGAGAGTTCCTTTACCACGAAAGGGTTTAATTGGATCAGGGTATTTCAAAAAGATAACTTCATAAGGTTCTAGTGGGATCTCTTTAACTCCATTTTTATAAACCTTATATGTATAACCACCGATTATCTCACCATCTTTCTTTGGTGGTTTTATAGTAAGTCTGTCTGGTCGTAACAAAAATATATTATGTGGTTTACCTCCTTTAAATTCTAAAAACCAAGGTGCCTCACCAGCAAGATCTAAATATTGTTGTGTTAGATAAAATAAATCAAATTTAGTAGTAGTATTATTCGCTCTTGCTAACAAATCTAAAATAGGACTTTCTTGTATTTCTTCTACTTCACCCTTTGATGTTGTCTTCATCAACTTAATCTGAATACCTGCTACATCATTGGCGATGCTATCCACACAAGCATAAACCCAGCCAATGGCGGCCGCAAGATAGTCTGCTATTTTCTTTTTTGGAGTTACACCTAACCCCATTATAGTTGAGATATCAGAAGCCATTTCTTCAATAGTCGCTTTCTCAGTTGGCTTGATGTCTCTCATTTCTTGCTCTACACGATTATTCAGTTTGTTAAATAGTGTCATAGATTTTTACAAGATTAATTAATAATAATTATAACATATTAAAGTACAGTTGCACTAATGCCACCACCTCCATAATCCATTAAAGCCATGCACATAGAAAAGAAACTATCCCCATGTCCCTCTGGTGTTTCAGGAGCCTGTAAATCATTGTTAACGATAAGTATCTGATTTCTCTGTCTAGTTTCAGGCAAGAAGACTATTTGTTCGTTAGACAGTGCTTTATCAAGTCTTGTGGCCATACTATGTTTTGATTTCATTGAGAAGATCACTGGTTCCATAGCCCCCGGCAAATCTCCTGCCTCATCGAATGCCTCAAACTCTGCTCTTGTATTATCATAATAGAGTGCATACATATCAAAGGTGTCACAGGCCTCTTTCAGATAATCTAATTGATCAATGTAATCCCAACCGTCCATCCACTTACTATGTATCTGTACATATTTTTTCTTCTGTATGTCATATTCTAATATAACTAGGTGAGAAGGGTGAGCTTTTTTACCTATATCAAAACCACCAATGACATCTTTTTCTTCTTCTACAGCTATTGCTCTTTCTTCTTTAACCTTGATCCACTCTGCAAACTTATAGTTCTTAGCATCATTATTTACACATCTATCATATCTATCAGCAGACACAAAGGCTTCTTCCGAGTAAACAGGAGAACACATATATTCTTGATTAAAGATCCTCGGTCCTCTTTCCTCTCTTTTCATCATTAAATCATCAAAAGACATCCACTCTGGCCATAATACAGTTTTCTTCTTCTCATCAATAATGGCAGGTAATATCTTTACAGAGAACCTCTTAATAAAAGCTGGATCAAAGTAAAAGTCATGATTAGTCTGAGGTGTACCAGCTATGTGTAATTCGTTCTGCCACATATCCATAATCTGAGTCTTGATGATATCGTTTATCTTAATGATGACAACAGGAGCAAGTTTATTAGAAGGGTCTTGCATGGGATCATCTACATAAATATCAGGACAATGAATACCCCTCTTAAACTCTAACAAGCCTCTAGGTGTAACTTTAAACTTATGAGTGCCGTCCCAAGAATAAGAGATGATACTATCTGCTGTTCTCTTCTTGTCTATTATTTTATTAAAAAAGGGATTACTGTCTATGGCTAACTTAATCTTCTGTGTGTGATAAGCCGCCATTTTATTATTAAAAGAGAAGTATTGTATTTCATGGTCTTTGTCTTCATATCTAAGTAACTTCCACATTATATGAGCATAAAAACTCATACTCTTAAAGTGATCTCTAGCAGATACACGAATAGTTGTTTTCTTATCCCCAAGCCAAGCAGATATCTCATTAACATAATCACCGCCGGTCCATTTACCGTCTTTCAAGACTCCATAACTCTGTGAGAATATCTCGTTAACGAAGTAAGTAAAATCAGTTTTTGCTCTCCTCCTTACCTTCTCCTGAAGTAACTCCGTCAATTGCAGTTTTGAGTTGCTTAATTCTTTCGTCAATTTGGTCATCTGTTAATGTTCTAAGTGGATCATTTAACCCACTTAAATTAATATTGTCTGGGAATATCTTTTTAAATATCTCAATGAGTATCTTGGTATCACCACCAATACCTTTGGCTATAAATATATCCATTAAAGAAGTGTTACCCTCTTTGATATATTTCTTTAGATCTTCCTTATTAATAATATCAAAAAACATGCTATGCAATGTATTAGCATCGGCTTTTTCTTGGAAGGCAGATTTTCTACCTCCACCTTTATTCCCTAGTGCGTATTTATTTCCTAATGGTGCTCCCATGATATTAAAAGAGTTTAGACTCTAATGGTTGTTGTATTATCTAACAAATTCATTATAACAACTATTTTTCATTTTGCACTAATTCCATTCCGTAGTTGTCTATGCCTTTCTTTATGTCTATGTCTTTCTTTAGGATAAATTCATTGTTCTCAAAGGGCTTATAGTTGACTGAGTGGTGCCATTTGTTAAATTTAAACTTAACCTTTACTACATCAGGGTGTTGTTTCAATAAAGAGGTGGCCATTTTCAATCTTCCATCTTCTATTTTATACAGATCTTCTGTGTTACCTCCTTTCATGATCATAGTTCCTGTCTTCTCTTGTTGAAAGGTCTCAAAGAGGACAGTGCATAGACCGTCTTTTAGACATCTAAGTGATAAATCTGTGTCTTCGTTATATCTACCTCTCCACCTATGCTTTATGTCATTCTTTATTAATATGCAAGAGTAGATCCTAGTGTTTATTACTATGGGGTTATGTTTGTACTTTCTAGGGACAAAATAGTTATAGTCGGGACCTGCCATAGCAATATTCTCATACCTATCAACGAAGTCCTCCATTACCCTAAAGAATGTAGAGGATAGCACCCTTCGGACCTTATTCTTATTCAGTCGCCAAAATCCTCTTATATTATCATCTATAATCCAATGTCTTTCTGCGCCGATAGACAAGGCATGATCCCAAACCCAATTTCTAGCAGGTATGCTCCCTTCACCAAGATTACTGAAAGGCAAGACTAAGATCTTATTTTTATCTATAACCTTCTCGTATTCTTCAACCTCCTGTGGCTCTATAACAATATGATAGTCAACATTCATTTTTTCCAATGCAATGCTAGTTTTCCGGCTCTCCCATCTGCCTTTTGAAATTATATAAATAGGGTATTTATTTTTCCTCATATTTTTCACTATCTCTTACATCTTTTACTTCCTCTGGGAACCAATAACTCTTATTCTTAGGCGTTACCCTCTGGCTGATTAATTTAGCAAATCTCTCTACATCTTCATCATTTCTAAAATGGATAAATAGAGTTCTATGGACCAACTCATCTTGTTCAAATTCAGGCATCCCATTATACATCTCATTTACCTTGTCTTTCTTCTGTTTATTGCTCATTTTGTTGCCAAAAAAGCCTAATTCATACTCTTTAAACCCAAAATCAAGCAATTCGTCTATATCAAAATCGTTAGCTAATTTATCAAAATCCCACTGGCCAGTGTTTTTATTCAGTCTGATGTTAAGTTCTTTCTCTTTCTCTATATCTAAATCAAGATAAAAGACAGGAACCTCAGCCATGAGCATATCCTCACAAATCCTTAATCTCTGATGGCCACCAATCACTATATTCTCTCTGCCCTCATGTTTATTTACTATGATAGGATCAACCATACCAAATTTTTTGATTGAGTCTTTTAAGTCTTTATTCTGCGTTTCTGTCATCTCACGAGGATTATACTCAGCAGACTTTAATTCACTTGTTTTAATTTGTTTTATTTCCATCATGATACTGTAAATAGATCCTCAAAATAATTTATGACGGTATCTATATTCTTAACTAATAAATATGCACCTCCTGCCTCTTTTAACTTTTTCTCAAAATCTTCTTGATTTGCACTTTGTCTGCCTGTTGCACTCTTACATTCTATCCCTATAAACCAACCACGATATACACAGATGATATCTGGACTTCCTTTAAAACCAAATTTAACAAATCGGTTCCCTATCTTCAATGCGCCTGTGTTATTTCTCCAATGAAAAATATCATGGAGGTAAAGCCATTCTATTATACTACTCTGTAACTGTGCTTCATCTTTACTTTTGTTCATTTTAATAATTTCCTTGCTAGAAATCTTTTAATAGCAAATCTCCTCCAATGATTACATTTATTTAATGGAATAAATAATTTATCTACCATTCTTGCTTCTTCATAATTATCTATAATCATTATTTCTTTACCTCCCTTTAGTACTATATTTACAGGTCTTTTATCGTGTCCGCAACAACTTGCTAATGTCTGTAATCCACTATCATTAAAGAATTGTACTAATTCATGGATACAAGGATCACAAGATTTTTTTCTCCCATCAGTTAAAATTATTCCTTTTTCTTCTCCTTGAATACACATAATTATTTTTTCTCGTCTTGTATTTCAACTATGAAGTCCTTTAAATCAATGACTGATTGTTTAACATCATATTCTTTCTTTACTTTTGTTAACTTTTCTTTACTTTCCTTTACTCTTGCCTCCTCTGTCATAAATTTATCAATATCAGTGTCAATCTCGGCCACAGGTAATCCTAAAGCCCAAGCCTGAGTAGTTTTATTATTAGACTTAAATCTAAAACGCCCTTTAGTATTTTTTGGATTTATAAGAATGTCACCTTTAAGCAAATCAGTTATCCAATTATCTTTACTCCATGGATAATTTGTAATCTTAATCCCTTTAAATTGTGTCATTGGTATAAATGACTTATTAGATACCACAATAATTTCTAGTCCTCGTTTCATTATCGCAGGAATTGCTGGGTGTAATACCTCAAAGTTATCAGCATAGCCAAACCATATTACTTTTTCAGCAACCCCTTCATGTTTTTTAGTTTCTTTTATTGTATCAAAATCAACCCTATCAGGAATTACAGCCACAGGTTTATCTGTCATATTTAATACAAATTTTGCTATCTCTAGCGTTGAGCATGTTATGGCATCGCAATATTGCATAGCCTCTTTAATCCGATAAGTCCAATTTAACCAGTCTGCATCGCACATATCAAGGATTTTTATACCCTTGTACTCTTTTACAAACTCTGGGAAATAAACCTTCTGAAAAATTATAGCGTCATACTCTACACCATATCTATATTCTTCTGCTGTGCCTAAATCCACACCTGCCTCATTCCAATATTTAATTAAATTTAAAGCCCTAATACGAGAAGATCCTGTGTTAGATCTCCCATGGAAAATATCAAAAGTGAGAAAAGAAACACGCATTTTTTTATTTTTTTTATTTATACCCATATTATTTCTTAAAATTATCTACTGTATCACACAAGACCTTGTACCATTCTTCATGATAACGAGATTGTGCAAATACTTTTTTAGCTGTTTCTTTTCCTGCCTGTCCGACCTTAATACAAGTTTCATAGTCATTTAATAATTTCTCAACAAGATCTGCAACAGCTTTTGGATTTCTCGGTACTCCTGTTTTCTGATCTCCTATAATAAAGCCATTTTCTCCATGCTTAATGAAATCACCTGCGTCTTGCCAAGGTGTAGTAAGAACACAACAACCACTAAACATGGCCTCAGTTCTTGCTCTAGGCATAGGACTTTCTTTTGTTGGATTAAGATAAATCAAAGATCTACCTAAAAATTCTCTATATTCTGTCCAGTCTTTTGCTCTCCAATCAACAGTAATGTGACAATGATAAATTCCTCTCTCAAGTAATTCCTCTCTGATGGCCTGTAAGAAATCTCTATCATAATATTTGTCTAATCCCCCTGGACTTATCATGGTTACAACTCTAGGCTCTTTAGGTAAATCAAACCATTCTTCTGGATCCATTCCATGTTGAATTGGAATACCCCAACCAAACTGTTCCGCCGCCCTTTTTGAATTAGTTACCATTGTATTATCCCCAACCAATGCTCTCACTTTTTCAATGATTTCATCTTTACTAAATTTCTCAGGATAATATGGTGTTCCGTGCATGATAACTATCTTAGGAATATCAGTTATAACCTCATTTAAAACACGATATAGACTTCCTTTTCCTCTTTCTAAAATCTGATCTTCTATACATTGTTGATCTAGATGAAGAAGTGCAACATCATATTTACCCTTCTCATAATGGGTAACCCACTTCCCTGCCATAAAATCATTACGGCTCTGTTTAGAATAAGGCCTACGACATTGAATTAAATACTCCCAATCAACGAAGGGTAACTTAGATAAATCATACTGATGGGCTAAATGGCTGGGTTACCAAGGGTGGTTGAACACTTTGAAATTCCTAGGATATTTCGTGTCCGCCACCCCTGATAGTATCTTTGTTTTATTTTTTTCCACAAAAATATTTAATTACTTTTAATGAAACGAGACCGACTATCTCTCGTTATTTCTTTACTATGCAATTTAGAATGTTCTGATTTACTCATCAACTGCAAATTTGAAAGCTTATTGTTTAATCCATTTCCGTCAATATGATGTACTATTTCATTATCTTTTAACATTCTTCCTAAATGGATTTCCATCACTCTTCTATGTACTGGAATAGTAATACCTATATATTTTACTTTTCTACTTCCTGACTTATTCTTTACTACTCCACCTTTATAATTCCAAGGTACTTTTTTATACATCGGATTTTTCTCACCAAACTTAGACAGAGAATTTCTATTAGCATTTACCTTGTTACTACAAGCTCTAGTGCAATATTCCCTTCCCTCAATTTCTGTCTGTGAGGCGAGAAAAGAAAACTTCAAACCACACCCTTTACATTTTTTATAACATTTTTTTCTCATACTTATATTATATCATATTGATGGGCTTTAGACATATAATTTATATAATAAGTTTTTCATTTTAATAATAGACTTTCTCCTCTCTGGACTTCTTCTACCAGAAGATAACTCATCAGCATGAGCGTCTTTTACGAATATTGTTTTAAATCCCTGTGAATTAAATCTTTCTCTAAGTTCTTGCGACATACCACCATATTCAGTAATCCTTTCATTCATCATACCTGCCCTAATAAATTTTTCTCTATTAATAAAACTAAAATTCTCAATAAAACTTTCTTTATCAGCTCTTGCTTTATTCCCAAATAGCCAATATTTAACACCATCTTTTTCAGGTAATTTACTCCTATCTAAAAATGTCTTAATAGCTTCTTTTTTAGGGTTGAGTCTACTATCACAGAACATCAGATATTTACCTCTAGCCTCAACAACTCCCATATTACGAGCCATGGCTAGATTATAGCCTTCTTTGCCTGTGCATAATTCTTCAATAGCAAACGGATAATCTCTTTTATTACACTTAAAAGACTCATCTACTTCGTCCCATATTAGAATAACCTCAAAGTTTTTATAGGTCTGTTCTTTCAAACTATTTAATATTATCTTTACCTCCTCAATTCTGTCATAGGTGGCCGGTAAAATCACAGACACGAGTTCTTCATCATAAATTAATTCAGACATAGCCACACCAATTTTATAGGCTCTCATTTCATGATTATATCCCCTTATGGTATCCCAAGCATTATTTCTTAAGGTATTCCTTAATGAAACTGACTCTACAAGATTTTTTACCTGTGCTTTCAAACTATCAACATCATCAAAACCAACGACTAGCATATTTTCTTGATCTTCTCCTATATCAGCTGCTATCCCAGACGGAGTGGTAACACAAGGCACACCAGAGGCCATAGCTTCAATCAAACCGAGAGGACCTGTTTCTCTACCGCTACCTGAGTTACCTACATAAATATCTATGTGTTTATAAAATTCTGCTACATCTTTATCTTCACAGTCAAAGAAAGACCAATCAATTATTTCTTTGTGTTTATCAGGAATTTCAGCATAATAATTTGGTTTATCCATTCTTCCCATGATCATTACTGTGTAATTCAATTCATAACAGACTTTTAAAACTTCTTTTAACCCCTTCCAAGGCACTATCCTACCGACATATCCAACGACAGGTTTATCATTCTTAGGTGGGTACTCATTGTTAAACATAAACCTATCAGGATTGAAACTATTATGAACTGTAAATATTTTACTATCAGAGTATTCTTTTCTTAATATATCCAAAGATCTAAATGTCGTTGTCATGTGTAGATCAACATAACCCCATTCCTCAGATAATATATTCTTTTCATTATGATGTGTCATCATGACTTTTTTATTCTTTAGTTCAGGGATCAACACAGCTAATTGTGAGGCAGTCCTCCAATATTGGAAATCAATAATATCAGCCCTTTTAATAGCTTCTCTGATAGGCTCTAAGTCAATTTCATTTCTTTCAAGCCCTTTAGGGTGTACAGCAATTCTTTCCCAGTTATAGCGTTGATTACTTTCAACCACACTTCTTGAAAGTTTATCTATTGCCCAACCGAATGTATCACAGATTTGCAGTATATTTTTCATATTTTTATTTTATTAATGGTTCACAAATATAATAATCTTTACCATTCCCGTGATCTGTGGTTTTTCCTTTCTTTACAATACTAAATTTCTCTCTAACCATAGCCTCAATTTCACTTTCTGTTTTCCAGTTGTTCCATTCTATGATTGCAAGATCTTCAC
>Ga0222673_1000675_pt1 | contig 13892 bp, 21 predicted proteins | sample AntAcemetagen801_FD_179845 | JGI IMG/M metagenome (GOLD analysis project Ga0222673, IMG submission 179845) | Saline water microbial communities from Ace Lake, Antarctica - #801 | ecosystem: Environmental > Aquatic > Non-marine Saline and Alkaline > Saline | place: Antarctica: Ace Lake...
AAACGATGCGTAGAACTCGTAGCATCACGAAGATTCTGAGGTTCATAATAATCGTAAGACGACAAAGAATGACGCCCAGACGCATTTAAAACCTGCCCCACAAAAGGACTACACCACGTCCCACTAATATTGCTACTCCCAGGCCGACGATAATTTTTGAGGCTATACGGTTGCCCAATCATCGATCGTGCTTTCGCCAGCATCGCTTGGACCTCAGATGGCGAATAAGGAGCAACAGGCACGTAGTAATCATTGGTCGTACGCCTTTTATAGTTCTCAATCGGTCCGACTTTAGCACGTGGCCAATCAGACTCATAGAGCCTTCCGCCAAGGATTATCTGTGAATGGGTATACTGATCACCGCCAGTAATCCTTTTTGCGACTCTGCCGACCAAGCCCTTTTTAGATGAAAGAACTATCGTCCCATCGGGATATTGAGCACAAACTGTGCCAGTAAACACACACAACAACAAAGCAATTCGTAAAAACATATCAGTCCCCCGACTAATATCTTTTTACGAGGGTATTCTAACTAAACCACCGAAGAATACCAGACCTCGGCTTAGGCTCGACCTCCGCCAGATCTTCTTGACCGCATTCCCGGTAGAGTTGGGCAAGCGACATTGAAGCCAATGAAGCCAGATAATATTTCGACCCAAAATAAAATAGGAGAATCGTTATGCAAAATCTATCTGATGTGTTACAAAACGAAATAATTGTAATAGGACACCATGTCAATGACATGGAAGAGGGTCTGAAGGATGGCAATATTGATTACGTTGAACGTGGTCTTCATGACATCAAAGAAGCTCTTCAAAGGTTACAAACATTCGTCAAACCCGAGGACAGGTCTGAGATTGACAGAATCGCAGACCTTATGGACTAATATGAGAAACACATTAGCGATCATCGTCCTGATTCTTTGCTGTGGGTCTGCAAACGCCGGATACCCAATATATTACCCATACAATAACTGGTCGCCACGCTTTAGGGTCCCGGTGAACCCGCCCAATTATCGCACGGGTTATATGTATAATAGGGCTTGGCAGAGAAATTGGCCGTCGAATCGAGTGACGGGGCAGATGCATCGCAGTGCTCGGCCATCACAGTGGACACCGAATGTTATGCCGGGTCCTGGTGATAAGATGGAGAATCAGGCTCCACCGGTTACGTGGAAGCCTAATATCTTACCTTAAAATTGCGAACGGCGACCCACATTTAACCGACTTCAACACAAGTTGCGATCTTGTGCAGGTGGGACCAAGAACTTCCCGACCGGTACCATCCCCGTCCTTTACCTCGTGCACAGGCACAGGTCGGGTTATCGCAGTGGTAGAGGTAGGACTTGAACCTACGAATTTGATGACCTAGGATCATCACAGGGCGGACACTATCCGAAACCCGCCTGCCGCGTGCAACCCACTCGCCTCTCTACCGTTTTTCGAAGTTAACGTGTTCAACTTCAGAAGCCAAACACGTTTTGCCATTGTCTAAGCATAAAATGTCATCAAGACCATTATTGATTTCATGACATTCGGTGACTCTGTGCCATTCGCCCATATAGTACACTGAGTTGCCGACGTAAACTATACGCCCCATCGGTATACTAATTCGGTTGTCGACTAGCGGGATTTTAATTTCCATTGATTCTTTCGATACTTCTTCCAAGTACGATTATTCCCCCAACCGACCATAATGTCATCCCAAGAATCGACAAGATTTGCCGCATTACGACGGGCTCTGATTTTGACTAGATAACCATCAATTTGAATGTGGCTACCACGACTCTGACTAGCACGCCTTTCGGCGGTAGTCTTAGGATTTCTCATGCATCCCATTGTCTCTTCTCCTATTAGTGTAATAAACTAATAGAAGGCAGTCGATTCTCTGATCATGTCGTGAGCCTTTCCTGGATTCTCTCTTGCACTAAAGCAATCGCCTGGGGCGTCGGGTCCCATTGGCCCATAAGGGCCTCGGGGATACCTTCCCAGGCTTCGACGTAGTCTGTTACTTGGTAGTTTCGACGCCAACATTCATTTCTAATGCTGATATATCTATCGCGAAGGTAGCCAAGCTTGTCATAGAAGAACTTGACGTGACCAGTACCCAAACGGAATGATTCTGGGATATTCTCCAGTCGCACGCGGCCCTGACGGACTGCGTTTGGGATTCTCTTGATTTCACGATGCTCCGCGATCAGATGTTCGCGGGTCAACGTGATCGGCTCGACGCCAGCATTCACTCGGGTCATCGCATTTCCATCTGTTCAAGGGCTGGATCATTTTCCAACAACATTTTTAATACAAACGCATGTCCCATGATCCTGTCCGTCTTGTTCAAGACATCAGACAACGTATCACAGCCGTGGCGATCCATCAGCCACCCATCCCAGTCACGGATAAACAGGTGATCGGATTCATTGTATAACCGGACAAGCTCATCCCAACCTTCGGTTCTCTGGACGGCTTCTGCATAACATGGGCCGTATATCTGCTTGCGGGCGTCGATATACCCCAGTTTTTTGCCTTTCCACAATGAATAAAGTGGGCGGGCTCCCTTACCCATCGGGTAGCGGACGGCTCGTGGATTGGCCCATCCTTCGCGTGCCCATGCCCAATATTCTTGGGTCGGATTACCGTTCTCATCCGCATGAACTTGGTACACTTTGGCATACTGCCACAGGTTTTCCATGTTCAACGATTCGATCCGGAACGGCATCTCATGCTCTGGTGTCATTGTGTCGTACAACCGACATGGGCCGATTAGAAATGGAGATAGGTCTGCTGTCCATCCCCCACTGCTCGTGGCGTCGATGACTACTGTGCCGCGTTGGTGCTGATTGGGGACACTGTACCATTTGTGGCAGACGGTGACGATAGCTGGCATTTTTCTCTCCGGACAGTGTGGCGAATTGTACACCACACTGTCACAGCAGCCTTACGACCGTTAATTCAGCCGATTTTGAGATAATCGAGTTTCTGATCGTCTGACGTACGTCTGTTGTAAGCCTTGACGAATTGGAGCAGCAAGCATTTGTACCGGCTGTAACCAGCACTCTTGCTAAATGCAGCATTTTCGCGGTCTGCGATGGTGACCAATGTTGGAAGATCCTTCTTACTAAGACGCTTGATGAAGATTTGCCCATCAAAATCCGCTGAAAACTTCCGCAGCATCAAACACATGGCACCCAGGGCGGCATTTCCATTGATACCCATTGTCTCGGGCCATGTTTTCGACAGAACTTCAAAGATCTGCTTCATTCCGTTGATGCCAACGTATTCGTGCATCGAACGGAGCATATTCGGACAACCGATCTGATTCCAGCTAGACGCTGCATCGACCACTGTGTAGCCGTACTCGGAGATTACCTTTTCGATAGCCAATACTTTGGGGTCTTCGGCCACGACATCACTACGCCAAGTGTCGATAGCTGCCATCTTCGCTTTGTCATTGTTCACAGAGCTATAGATGGCGGCTTCGTGTTTTGGCCCCCGAGAATCGAAGACACAACAAGGCACCTTCCGAAATTTCCGCAATTTAGCGGCGGTAAGTCGTTGTTGTCCGTCGACTACCCAGAAGGTGCCATCAGAACGCTTACCGACTTGCAAAGCCCCGAACTTTTCGGGGTCATAATTCTTGGCGATCTTGGGAGCGATTGATTTCACATCCCTTTGATAACCATCTTCGTCTTCTGTCCATCGGCAGATGTTCAATTCGCTGACCAACAGATGTTCAAACCACGGGCGTTTCGACATAATTATCCCTTTTAGATAATCGAAAAAAATAGTAAACCTTCGATCAGATGCGTGTTACACAAGAGAATGATCTGTTAATTTCAACAGTTCATCATGTCGATAGAGTATCGATAATGCGTCTGGGTGCCAATCGAGAAAAGGACCAAGATACTCGTCCTCTTTCATCTTCCTGATCCTCGAACACGGCTTCCCAGGTGCCAAACCGTCTTTGTGTTCCCTTGGCTTGAAAACACTTAGAATCCGAGGCATCACCGATGGTTTGATGATCCTAAACTGATTCGGATAAGCCTTAGCATAATAAAGGATGTAGGCATTATCCTCAATACAGGATTTCAAAGACGTTTCTTTGATATCAGTAAACTTGGTGTGATAATTAGGAGTCGTCTTGATCTCCAAATTGAAAACGACTTTTGGGCTGCTGAATGTCTTGTCAACATGATGGTTCGGAAGTGCACCTTGAATAACAGCACCAGAATTATCGACCCCACGGTCAATAACTTCGAACTTAATTCCCGCCACCCTGTATAAATGAAGCATGTACGCAAGGCTGATAACATGTTCTTCGCGATGACCGTGTTCCATGGCTTCCGCAAATTCTTCAGGCGTCCTACTATCCATACGATAGGCTAAACTCATCACACGTTACCTGTTCAAAGAGGAATACGCCCTCAACTCAAATAGGCATGGCTACCATGCCCCAGATCATTTAGGCGTCGACTAATATAGTAAAATTCATGTCTTAAAACGTCAATGGTCGATTGCTTCAACACTTCTGCGTGTTCGCCAGGAACTCCATGACGAAGCTTGGCTTTAGTACATTCTTCATCTAAAAAGCCTGGATTTACATGAACTTGGGGCCTATATTTCTCGACCACCCTTTTGATGGAGTTCGGCACTAGTTCGAATGGTTCAAGAAATCGCAATATCCAAGAGTCGTAATCGTTCCACATTTCTTCGTAAGTGATTAACACCGAATCTTGCTGATATGAGATCTTGATTAGGTGGTCCATCTCTGCGACCAGATCTTTGCAATACCATAAACAGAACTCATCGATCGTCATGGCTTGATACCGCTGTCGTTTACTTTCGAAAAATTCCAAACGATTCGGGTCCCCAAGATAAGAGTGGTCCCACACTATCGAATTATATCTCGATATAATATGGTCCATCGGGTCTCGTAGCTGGACGACGTATTTCCATTCTCGTATTAATGGAATGTTGCTGCGGTATGGTCCAATATAGGCATCCTGCTTTCTTGTGCTGCTGCTAATCCAACGTGTGCTGCTGCTAATGCAACGTAGCAATCCACCGATGAATGAAGAGCCTGCTTTGGATGGCACTACGATGACTATGTTATCGCTCAAGATAACCACCTTCGCAACATGAAAGCTGTTGAATGAAAAAGGCGGGAGCCACAAGCTCCCCTTCCCCTATGGCACCGGCCAGGAATCGAACCCATCACCGTGGCTTGTGGTCCACGGTGCCCACCAAATCGGGCGTGTCGAACGTTATTCAGGGAAGTTAGCCAGAATATTAATGTGCTGCTTGGACTTCAAGTACAGACGTTACTGCGAAAGCAGTGTTTTCTTTAGTCACCACATTGAGACCTCTCAACATGAGTGTGCGACTATCGATAAATATCCCGTCGAAAATCATACAGACAATTTCGACCGTGCCGCCATCATCTAAATGAAAGGCGTAATTGCGACCGCGTCGTAAATTTTCGGGATGCCAATTCTTTGACACGTCAGACTCCAATCCAGGTTATATAAAAAAGAAAGTGCAACTAGAGTGAATCGAACACTCGTCTCAACCTTGGCAAGGTCACGTAATACCATTATACCATAGCTGCATGAACCGCCCTTTTATTCACGTCACTGGGAGTAGCAGGCTAGTTCCCAGGAGCGGTGAAGGCGGTATGTTTATTGTGCTTTGAGTTTCGTGTTCCAGTACACGTCGCTCAAGAAATTCTCCCAGCTACTAAGAACCTCACCATCGTGGAATGATGGTACCCAACGCGGTTGTTTAGGTTCTTTGAGAAGCTTCATCCTTGCTTCCTTGGTAGTACGGTCTCGTTTCTTGCTGTTACAAGGAAAACAGGCAACGACACAATTCTCCCAAGTCGATGTACCACCTTGAGCACGTGGGATCACGTGATCAAGAGTAACGTCCGGACGATCGAGAGCCTTGGTGCAATACTGACAGGTGTACTGATCACGCAGATAAATGTTACGTCGATTGAATGTAACACTAACTTTCGGGATCTTGTTATAGCCCGTCAAAACGATGACTTCAGGAACCTTGATAGCAAGATCCATCGCTCGGATAGCGAATTCGTCTTCGTCGGGCTCCATACACTGCCAATCTTCCCAATCGTATTGCATATACGTGATCGGGTCGACGATGCGTGCTTTACCATTGACTACCTTAGTCAGGGCCTTCACAACATTCCGCACGGTTACGGGTTGCCAAGACTTGTTTAACACCAAGGTTGGTCGTTCTAATACGTTAGTGGTCATCGTGATCTCCTTCGTAGGTCCTCGATTTGTTCGAGCCATTGAGCGACAATACGGCCCTCAATTACTTAATTCCAACTTTTGATCTTTGGTTCGAAATGATCGGCAAGCCATTGTTCCACTCGTGGATCAATGGTTAGTCTTTCCGGGCTTCGATTGCTAACAGCAATAACGGTCCCATCATCAACGACACCAAGATCGTTGCAAAGGTTCGCACTGAATTTTTCGGGTGAAGCTACCAGATCATCAAAATAATACAGATAGAATTGGTTCCCGTACGCTTTTCTCCAATTTCTGATCATGCGAGGGTAATTGGATCGCTGTGCTTTAGCAATCCGTTTTGCACACTTCAGCATTCTATCTAAGTCACTAAATCTAGCGATAGTATACGGGTACCACATGACGTTCGCCTTAGCCACAGAAATCGCTCTTTCAACCGGATTCCGCAAAACCAATACAATCTTCGCGTTAGGAATATTCTCCTTAACTCGTAAGACCTCTTTCTTTGACAACAAACAATACGCAGGGGTACAATCAACATTCAGACAGTCATTAGGAAAATGGTTGAAGTACCACTCCCACCCTTTATCAAAAAACTTATCAAAAAAAGTGAATCTCTTTCTTTTGATTGCCGAAGTCTCCACTCAAGAATCGAAAGATAGAAGTGCTTCCACAACGTTGACCACCGATTCCTATTATATCAGGTTTTTGAACCATCTTTTTTCTCCTTGCTTGTTTTGAAAGCTAAATCCCAATTCTTATTAAATTCTTTCTTGGGAATTGTTAATGGCCGATTCTTATTATCTTTGCCGTTTTGCACTGACTCAGTTCCTTACACGAATATAAATCAAGACTCTGAATTGCGTATAGAAATTATTTACGTCAATCCCACAAACAATGAAAACCATATCTCATGAACAATATTATATGTTTCAGTGGCTACTGCTTGGATCTCGGGAAAAATCATCGAATCCAAATTCGAGAATGGTTTAAAGAATACTTTAAAAACGACTTCCTAGTCATAGGACACGTTTGCGACTCAGAACACAAGTCAATCTTGAAAGAAACATTTCCAAATGCAATCGTTCAAGTCGAACCAAATGTGCCAATTCGAACGTATGGAATGCCGCCAAAACAATTCAAGACCGGTATCCAGACATACTTGCAGCAAATCCATTCTTACAGGAAAGTCAACGCTCTAAGAAAAACCATATTAGAACCAAATGATTCTGATCGAATTGTTCGTTGTCGATACGACATCAACTTCTATACCAGCCCGAATCAAGCAGGAATAGTATCCAACAATGAAATTGGAATACCAGATTTCCATCATTGGGGAGGATATAACGATCGTATGGCAATCATGGGCGGAGCTGTCGCAGACCATTATTTAGACATTCTTACCGTGATTCTGAAAAATAAATCCAGATGTATCCATCCGGAGAAAAATCTCAAAAGAGTCCTATCCGAAGCGGGTGTTAACATCAAAATGATAAACATCCGCTTTAATAGAATCAGAAGCAAAAGCCTAGAACTCAACGATTGTAAAATCGATCAGCCTTGGCGAGTTTGAATTGCTGTATTATTGGTCTGATAATATTATCTCCCAAAAATTTAGAAGCCAGCCTTACACCCAGTCCTTGTCTTTGTGTTATTTCGGAGGCCGAGAAGGACCTCAAGTGGTCCTCAAGACTTTTAAGCCCCTCAACATGCTTTATCACCATAGAGCCCCAAGGAGAACCTTGCGGAAGCTTTATGTCGTCGAATATCACGGGAATACAGCCAGATTTCAAAGCTTCCCAAAATCTAACAGTGCCTACTCCCCAACCTCTGGGACACAAAACGAATTTTGAACACTGTAAAGAACGTTTAAAAGCCCCATCTTTCGAACCAGCATATGATTCATGATTCCATTTGTCTCTATAAATCATCATAGAATCAAGTGGATGTTTCATTTTCGACAACTCTTCTCTGATTGGACTATTAATCACCCCGACAAAAGAATACAAAATCGGCCTGGTTAAGATATGAATTGGATTACCGACACAATTAATTGGTTGATGTGCGATTGGATGTGCCCTAATTGAACCGATCTTATCAGAATCACAATGTGGTGAAAAGACATCCGTTATCCCCAGCTTTTCAAAGGTCTGAATGAATTTTCTCGGATTAGAAAATTGGCACATAGTAATAGACGGAAACCTATTATCAATCCTGGGAACTGTTATTTCGCGACCTTCTCGCTCAATTCCCGTCCATGGTATTTTGTAATAATTAATTGAAGATAAATCGAAATACTCTTCCAAAAGATTCCCGACCTTACGCTCCACGAATGGGCGACATCGATACCACAAATCATTGTGTTCACTAATTATCATACTGTTTCAACATGACTGACCAGAAATTCAATAGGCTTACCGCTTTAATTAGAGTTCCAAAGACTGGATCTACATCACTTATTGGCAGTTTACAAGAAGTCGGCATTAATGAAAAGAAATCCACCACTAAAGAACTGAATGAATTGTGGGTCATCAACAACGAACAAATATACGACATCAAACCCGTAGATCTTGAAAAACATTATGTGTTCGCCACAATTCGCAACCCATTGACTAGATTTATAAGTGGTTGGCGATTTTGTCTTAGAATGAAATGGATACCAGAAGGTCTTACTCCTCTAGACCTCCTCAAAACAATCAGAAACGGTCAAGAGTCTACCCTTTCTCGCGAAATATACTTTCATGTGGTTATGCCACAATCAAGATGGTTGTTTGCTGACGGGAAGCTATTGTGTGATAATATCATCAAATTTGAACAACTTGGTGACATCCAACATCTTGTGAAATACCTTGGCGTAGACAATTTTCAATTATCACATCTAAAAAATAGTAAGAATAAATACTCTACTCACCCTGGCACGGATTGTTATTACATGATCAAATATCCCAGGTTGAGCAAACTGCATCGTAAAGTATTCGAAGAGGATTGGCATCGATTGCCATATGAATAAATGAAAGGATATTTTAAAGTTCTGACCAAACATCCCGTGATCATCACGCGGGCTCTGCATCTGAGCGAATATTTTGTCAATCATCTTCCGGACCAACCAATCATACACTGGGTCCAAATACCCTTCTATTTGAGAAATCCACAGTCACTCATTGAAGATAGGAAGTATTTTAGAAAGAATAGACCGAATGATACTCTCTATTATTTCTATAATGAGTCTGCAGTATACTACCATCTTAAAAATAGCGGATTAAATCTTGTAGATTCGCCATTAGAAGCAATGTATGACATTGACACATTTCATATCACCACTCCGAAGCATAAAAGTCACGACGCACTGATGGTCGCACGTGCCACCTATATGAAAAGACTTGAATTAGCCAAGGATGTTAAAAGTCTAAAAATTATATCCAGCATAGAAGACCATGATCATTTTAAGCAGTTAAAACAGATTTTCAAAGGTCGCCTCTTGAACCTGTCTCTAAGCAGAGAAGATTTAAACATAGCTTATAATGCAGCAAGAGTCGGCCTCTGTTTGTCAACTACTGAGGGTGCTCAGCGGGTGATTCTGGAACATCAAATGGCCGGTGTTCCGCAAGTATGCACCACTAGCAAAGGTGGTAGAAACAGATTCATAAATCCTGAAACATGTCTTATAGTTCCGCCAGATCCACATTGTGTAGCGGAAGCAGTGAAACACCTTATATCAATGGATCTTGACCCACAAATGGTCAGAGAAATCATGTTTAGGAGATTGATGGGTTACCGCCACAAAATATTCGAGCTAGGCGAATCTATCCTAAATGCTCATGGCAATTATGATTTTGCGGCCAAAATGAGGATGATCATGAAAAAACAGTATTGTTTAACACCGTGGTGTTATAGAATAGAGAGAGTCCTCAACGCCGAGTTCGGCCTTAACATCGAAGAAGATACTTATTCTGATTAGATGTAGAACTTGCCAAAGAACCCGATGTCTAAAATCGTAATATCTCCAGCGAAAGTATCGGCAGGATTAGTACCTCCTCTGCTGACTTGGAAGGAAAACAGTTGACCCTGCCTCAGATTGTTAGCTCCAAAGCTAATCTGAAGCCCTTCGAGCTGGTCGGCAATCGTTGGTGACGAAAAGTCGCCAGCGATAATCAACGTGGCGTCAGAATCGAAAATGTTCTGTTTGGTCCGAGGAGCATAACCAACACTCTTGTGTTCGACCATCCCATATTTCTCAGCATATCCGGGTTTCGGGCCATTAAGAGTGGTCCAACGACCCGGCATCCAGCCACCAGTTTCGATGCCATGAAATTTAGCTGCGTCAAGCCCAGCTTGATCAACCCCCGTCTGTCCGCCAGATATTACTTTCATCACACCCTCGAAGTAGATAATTAACAAGCACTATTTTAAAACGGCGAGAACTATGACACTAGTGACCGATTTCGACCAGCCTCATTACGCCAGAATCAACAAAGCCCGAGCAGACTGGTTGAATCGAATCCTCGATAACATCAAACCAAAGCTCGAAACCGCTAATGACGTCGCATGCGGGGCTGGGTATTTTTCTAATGCCCTAGCACAACGAGGTATGAAAGTCACTGGGTTCGACCTACAAGAATGTAACCTCGAAACCTGTAGAACCCTATACCCTGATTCCATGTTCGAACAAGTCGATCTTGATGGACGTTTTGAACTACCAGAAGCTGATTTCACTTTGATATTCGGGTTGTTGTATCATCTACAATCACCTTATTTGACGATTTCTCAGATTGCACCTAGTATTGGCAAAGTCGGTGCGATCTCGACCATGGTTAACCCGGATGACGGCTTAACGTTCAAGCCCTATTATGAGGCGAACGGTCCGACTCAGAACCATGCCTCAGATGTGAGCCTTGTTCCGAGCGAATCGGCTGTCAAAGAGTGCTTTGCTTTCCTTGGCTTCCATGTCTATCAACCAGGGCTGGTTGATCATGAACAGTGGATAATGGGTAGAGCTTTTCCGAAAGCAAAACGTGTGTCTTTTGTGGTCAGCCGAGAACCATTAGAGACTAAGTGGTCTGAATATCAAAAGACCGGCTTCCACAGAAAGTGGAATTAAGCAGAGGTTCTTTCTGCTACGAACGTTACTCTGATTCCTTTTTCGTAGTCCTTGATATCTGTCCAATCTTCAATGTTTTGACTGTGCCAATCATACATCACGAACTTTGTAAAACCGAGTTGGCACAGAAACATTTTTAAGAGATTCAAAGAGGGGACGGAGACATATGTTTCCGGTTGTTCCCCAATAGCCAGACCCACTGAGTCTGTTGATTCTTGTCGGTAAGAAGCGACTGGGTAATCAGATTTATAGATCGCAGTATCTATAATCATGTGTTTGACACCCGTCTTAGCCACTTTTTCCAGAATTTTATATTGATCTCTTGTATGATAGAGAAACCCAAGGATCAAGGCTACGTCGAATTCACCTTGGATCTGTTCGTTCTCTACGTCGAATTTGAGTAGGTCATATTTCTGTCGACTGAGAATGTACTTCTGAAAGATATCGAGACCTTTGTCGACCATATTTTGTCGACCTTCGACGCCAAGCACGTATTTGGCCCCAGATCTGATTGCTGCTAAGGACATTCTACCGTCATGTGCCGCGATATCTAGGACCCTAGCACCATTAAAAATTTCGCGGTTTGGGGCGATAATGGCGTCGTATCTCGCACATAGCCTTTTTCTTGCGTTGCCGACTGCTGGCTCATCATAGAACTCTTTGTGTCGGTCGAAAAAGTGCATATTGTAACTCTGAATTAGAGTGCCGAAATTGATCTATTAAGTAGGCAATAAGGGAATCGAACCCATGACGTGATCGTGTAAAGATCCTGTGATACCATTTCACCAATCGCCCATATGTCTGCTCAGGGCGGGACTTACACCCGCAAGTGTTCCAGGTCATGACCCTTCCCACCGACCTTTGGTTAGCCTCACCAAAGGATGTCTATAATTCCATCACCAGAGCGTATTAGTAGTGTGGAGCGGATTCGAACCGCCAACTAGAAGTTCTTAAAACTCCTGCCTCTACCATTTGGGCCACCACACCTTGTAAAAAGATCGGTTCTCCTGACGCTACCCTCGGGGATTCGAACCCCTTCACGCCTCTCGAACCGGTCACAGCTCGCTATCGCGAAATTGCGAGCCGATCGCCGGGTTTGCAGCCCAGCAATTCAGTAGTGACGACGAGAATCGAACTCGCAAGCACCTGATCCTAAATCAAGCGGCTCCCCATATGGCCTACGTCACCATGTTTTGATTTTGTTGAGGGATCGACTCGAAGTTCTACGGTGTTCGCGGCACCGTATTCCTAAACCGCGAAATAAAAGTGAGCAGGCGGTACTTTGCTTTTCTCGCCTTTCAGCCCATCCCCAAGTAAACCCCTCAACAAAATCAAAGTGATCTAGGTGGGAGTCGAACCCACAAACAATTCACCACCCCCTCAAGATGGCCGCTTTACCAGATTGCGTACTAGACCGTGTATCTCCTAGACAAAAAATCAATCAACCTCTTATTGTACTCATTAGCAAGAGCCAACCCCCGCTCAAGCTCAAAACCATTCCTCACCTTTAAAGACATAGCCACTTCCATCGGATCTCTAAAACACGCAATAAAATGGGGACGCTCAAGGTAAGGAAGAAAAAGCTCAATTGTCAAAACCATCCTTGGATCTTTGAAACCCCATAACTCCTTTTTAGAAACGTCAACAGTATCACGTATCCTAGAATCGAATTGATCCCTAGTAGCGAGAATATCCTCACGACTAGGCGGACTTGACCACATCCCACCAGCTGCTTTAAGAATCTCCCTGTTTAATCTAACAAAGACACGATTCTCATAAAAGCCTTTTGGGTTGCCTTTGGCGGGGCCTAATAGGTCTTCACCAATGTGAACTCCCATTGATTGGACACCACCGGCCACCAAACTAGTCGCCGAACGATGCATTCCCAAAATAATGAAAGTTTTCATTTTCCGCCTTTACGATGTGTTCGTAGCGTTTTCCCTTTTCCAGAATGGTCTTTTCTGGGTGCTACTGACGAGTTACCAACGTACCTGAAGTATGCTTTATCGGCACGGCCTGGCCTACCAACAATGTCTGGTTTGTGATAATTCGTGCAGCAAGCGTCTAGTGGTTTTGGTTCGGAGTAATTGTATTCGTGATCTTTTTCGTAGCCCATCAGAAGACACCTCGAAGCAGGAGTTTCAAATCACTATCGTATTGTTTCAAGGCTTTTTCGATTTTAACCTGGCAATCACCACAAATTTTATAGTCATTGATAACCCATGATTCGTCAGTCACTTCGGCTTTGCAATCGGGCACGGCACACGTTTCTTTTGTTTTTGGGGATTTTTCAGTCATGGTCGTTTTCATCCTAATCAGAAACTTCCAGTTTATTACGATTTTTGTATGACAACAAAATCACAAACCATGATTTTCCAGAAGAATCCGATTCTCAAGTGATGATGGTCCGCCCTGAATTTTCTGATGTTTATTGTCCTATTGATGCAGAGCACTACGCAATAGTAAGGAATCCTGTTGACAGGTTTATAAATGGTTGGAACTTCGCTAGAAAGAAACAATGGA
>Ga0222673_1000678_pt1 | contig 13796 bp, 16 predicted proteins | sample AntAcemetagen801_FD_179845 | JGI IMG/M metagenome (GOLD analysis project Ga0222673, IMG submission 179845) | Saline water microbial communities from Ace Lake, Antarctica - #801 | ecosystem: Environmental > Aquatic > Non-marine Saline and Alkaline > Saline | place: Antarctica: Ace Lake...
TACACCCATCCCGCAAGAGTGCATTGATTGGTGCGCTTGGTATGAAAGGACATACGGCTAATGTCGCAACATGATTTAGACATTGCCAACGCTGATGGGGCAACGGTTCGCGCCGATGTTAACGCGGCGTTTGATGCGATAGCCACGCGGCATAGCGGCGCGACGGCACCGACTACAACGTTTGCGAATATGCCGTGGTACGACACCGCAACGTCATTGATGAAGCGACGCAACGCAGCTAACACCGCGTGGGTTACTGTCTTTGATGACTTAGATAGTGAAGTTTTGATTGGCGCGGTTGGGGTGTTTATTGGCGACACCGCCAACAGTAAAATGACCGTTGGTCTTACGATCAATCAAGGGTCTGCTGATAATGACATTCTAACCTTCAAGTCTAGCGACGTAGCACATGGGCTGACTAGCCTCACCGAAACAGACACATACGCCTATTTCAAAAAACCCAGTGGGACCCTGGGCGGCATGGCAATAACGGCTATTGCCGAAGCGACCGCTGAGCCTGTTTTTTCGTTTGAAGTATACGGCGGCGATTGGGGAACCGCTAAGAGTTCATCGGCACTTGGTGCGTTCGTCTACTACGCCACGGAACATGACGGCGCGAATGGCACGCGAACCCCTACCAGTGACGCCAACGTTTTTGTTGTGCGGGCGAATACAACCGCTGGTGTGCGTTCATTGTTTATCGTGGCGGAAGACGGCGACATTCACGTTGACGGGTCTGCAACGGTCGGTACGTTTGATGCCTGGGATGATGCGGTTGCGTTGCGTTCGTTTGAACGCTGGCGTCACGGTGAGGCTGATGGCAAAATGGATCATATGGTTTTGGCGTCACGCTTTGATGACAACATGTATTCAAAAGAGGAACTTGAACAAACCAAAATAATTCAAGTTGTTGATGATGATGAGTGGCTAGATGGCAACCGGTCCCTAGTCAATGCGGGCGCTCTTGGGCGATTGACGACGGGCGCGATCTGGCAGAACCATGAAATGATTGACGCAATTCTTGAAGCACAAGAAGCCGCGTTTGCATCGCTTGGTCTTGATAACTTCCAGACCGACTTTGTACGCCCGTGCTTCGTAAAGCGTGGCATACCTACTCAAATTCTGGATTGGACCGGCCCGATACCGGCCAACCTACAAATCCCTGACCTAGCACCAAAGGCATTCAACGCATGACGACTAATCGACGCGCACGACGTGGGGCAGCAAAGACAACCCCGCCCGCCACCGTGACCGTGACCGCAGCGCCAGCACCACCGGCAATGGCATTGATCGCCGTAGCCGATGCGCAAGCCTTGCTTAACTATTTGTCACAGCGTCCGTTCGCGGAAGTGTTTGAACTAATACCGCCGCTGATGAAGTTGACACCAACCAAAGACTAGGACCACCACAATGACTAGACGCACGGGGAATGGATCATGGGATACTGGCCCAACAATTGGGGTGACGAAGTTATGTTGAAGCGGGTAGACGGACAACTTCAAGTTCATCCGCTGTTGCGTGTCGCGGTGGTCGTGGTGCCGCTATCCATCGGCGGTCTCTATGCGTGGTGGGACGTGACGGCGCGGGCCGAAGGTAACACCGCCAAGATTATTGAAGTTACCGAGACGGTCGGGGAACAAAGTAAGACGCTGACCGAAATCAACACCGGGCAAGCGGTCTTAAAGGCACAGTTTGACGCCAAGGCCAAGACTGATGATGAAGCCAACCGGCGAATAGAGGCGCAGCTTAACCGCATCATCATTCGCCTAGACCGGACTAACGACTAATGTACGCAGACCCACAAACGCAGCTATCACCAAACTTCAAGTTGCATGAGTTCACCGCGTCAATCATGGCGCAGCGTCACAGCATTGACAATCGCTTGCCGACTGACTTGCTGGCAAACGCCATGCGCACGGTGACGCATATTGCACAGCCGGTACGTGATCACTTCGGCATCCCGTTTGGCTTTAGTTCCGGCTGGCGGTGTCTCGCGTTGAACCGGTTGTTGAAGTCAGACGACACCAGCGACCACCTTAAGGCGCAAGCGTGTGACTTGGAGATACCCGGCGTTGCTAATTTGATGCTTGCCCATTGGATGGCCGACAACTTGCCAGATTTTGACAAGATCATTTTTGAGTTCTACGACCCCGAAGACCCAGCCGGTGGATGGGTGCACGGCCAGTACCGTAACGCCGCCACTAACCGCAACCAAGTCTTGACCTACGACGGTCAATTTAAGTTCGGTCTACCGCCACTAGGTGAGTTCAGCTAATGGCCCTGCCCCTACTCGCATTGCTGCCCGCGCTCTTTAAGGGCGTTGAGACCGCAACCGCTTTGTTCAGCGCCGGACGCGAGACCGTGGCCGCGATCACCGGCAAGCCAAGCACCGCGAGCGACGCACCCGGCTTGATTGCCGAAGTGTCGGCCATGACCCCTGACCAACAGGCGAAGTGGGCCGAGGCGCAACAGGCGGTGACCGATCAATACGAGGCTGAGACCCGGCGGCTGATGGTTGAGCAAGGCACGGTAGATGCTGCCACGCTGGACGCCATAGGAGACCGTGCGGGCAAAGTTGCCTACTTGCGCATGGCGACACGCCCGCGCATCGTTTTAAGGCTATCCCACGTCGTTATGCTGCCGGTCTATGTGTTCGCCATTGACGGGTCATTGATGCTGACCAACATCATTCTAAAGGGCTTTGGCACGCCGTATGAGTTTGGCACCTTGGCTGGCGACATGTTCGGTGACGGGTCGTTGTACCTTGAATTATATAAGTTCGCCGCACCTACCGCCGCGTCAGTGATCCTGGGCTACATGGGGTTGCGCGAGATTGGCAAGGCCAAGGGGTCAACGGATGGTGACGGCCTAGGCGGTGCGGTCACTAAGGCGACGGGTCTTGTCCGCCGGTTGCTCAAGCGTTAGGGGTCATGACCCCTGGGTTGGCCCTAGGGCGCTAGTAGTTTCTTAATCGCCGCCAGATACCAAGCATAGTTAACGTTGCTCCACTGGAAGTCTGACGCCCGGTTGCACACCGCCGTGTCCCATCCGGCTTGTATCTTCATGTACCGGTCAGCGTAGACGCTCTTGTTGCCGGTGTGTATGTGCTTCGCCCAGACGTTGCCGTTGGCTTGGTGCCACGCGAGGTAGTCACCGCGCGAAGTATTCTGACCTTGCTTGAACCAACCCGGTGTCTGACCGATCACGGGCGGACTGACCTTGACCAACGGTGCGCCCTGCAACGCGACGTAGTACCGCGTCGTGCCCTGTACCGGCGCGTCACCGTGCATGAGTTGCGATGCGTACGGCACCTTGGCGCGTAGCATGAAGTCGAACGGGTCAGTGTGCGCACGTAACGCCGTCTCAGCGTCCGCCCCGTTGACTATAACTTGTTCTGCGATCTTCGGCACGACCATAGCGCTAGTGTCTTGGTACCAACCTATCGGCGTGCGCTTGTCGGGCGGCTGGTTTTCATACGCACCTTTGCGCTTCACCTTGCCGCGTTCGTCAACAGCTAAGTAGTTGTTAACGTCACGAATGAACATGTGTTTATAACGCGTGCTTTCAAGTTCCAGCCCCGTGGCCGTCTGCCACGACTGGCACGCTTCCTCAATCAACCATTCGTATTGTCGCGGTACCTTGATGGTCAAACCGTCAGTGTTGATCTGTACCATTTCAATGTGCGGTATCATCATCAACCGTTCAGCCAACATGCAAAGCAAGAGTTGACCGTTAACGGTAATCGCCATTGTGTACTTACTATCATAGAACGGTGAATACGAATTGTTGCTATCGCCGTAGACGCCGTTTAGCGACAACTTCAACATGCCGTTAATCGCCGTGCCCTTCTTGTGGTGCGTGCGCTGCGTCTTAACGTCGGCGTAGATATCGCAGAACAATTCGCCAAGGTGTTCAGGGTGTAACCGGTTCGCAATTGCAATGGATGGATAAAAGCTAGTCACGTCAAGATCAATCAGACTGTGCGTTGCCGTCTCGCGCGGATGCTGCCACGCCACTGACCCATGAATGCCGCCGGCACCAAAGTTGAACGTGAAGCCGTCAACGACGCACGACACGTCGATTATGGCACCCTTGGTGTGATAGATCGTTTCGCTAAGAAACCATTGGTGCACGCGTTGAAACTCTGGGTGATCAAACTTGATGTAAGGCAACACCACGTCACGTAGCGGGATGCTATCGCGGTATGTTTGCACCGGCCTACGTGGTCGGCCAGTGAAGCACGAACCGGGGCGCGCTTCCTCAAGTCGCATCACAAAGTAGTCTTTGCCAATCTTGGTGTCGTTGTGGTTTAGGAAGTCGCGCCCGTATTGCTCGCTGATTTCGCGGCGAAACGCGATGGCTTCAAGCGACCGGTTTAAGAACGCCTTGATTTCGTCAACGTCGTGTTCGCCGTACCCACGTAGCACGTCTATTTCGTCATGGGTCAAGACCTTGCCGACCGGAAACGGTAAGTCTTCAACGGACGCACTGCGCATGTTGAATTGCAATGACTTAAGCGACGTTGAGCGCGCCACGTTGTCAAAGTGATGGATTTTGAAAAGGTCTATTTGCGGTATCCAACGATCACTAGGCCACACGACGTGCGCGAAGCGTTCACCTTGAATGATTGCCGTTGCCTTTTGATACAGCGCTTCAAATGTCGCGGCTGCGGGGTTGGCTAGTAGTTGATGGATGACAGGATAGTCAAAACCGATGTTGTTAAAGCCCACCATTTCAATCTTGTTGGTGGCGAGCGTGTGAAGCCAAGTAACGAGGCTTTCAACATCGTTGCGGCGGTCGCTTATCTCCCACGTCGCGCCGTCGTTGGTGTCAGCGCCACGCGCCGACAAGGTGAAGACGTTGGGGAACGTCTCTATGTCATAGACAATCATGCTAGACGTTCCCCGTGGATCTTCCGCCCTAGTTAAGCTACCGGCGCAACAGGCGGTTGCAAGATCGCCGGGTGTGGCTGTACCAAGTTAGAAGGGGATGCAGTCGTCGGTACCGGAATAGGGACAGGGGCGATCGGTTGGATGGGGACAGGTGGGGCAACGACCATCAAGCACGCCGTCCGTTACCGGGCTGGCAGCGACGGCGGCAACAACAGGTGCGACGGCTACGGGCATTGCTGGTGCATAGACAGGCGGTTGCAAGATCGCCGGGTGTGGCTGTACCAAGTTAGAAGGGGATGCAGTCGCCGCTACCGGAATAGGGACAGGGGCGACCGGTTGGGTGGGGACAGGTGCGGCAACGACCGGCAACGGTTGCGCCGCCGGTACCAAAGGGACCGCAGGGGCGACCGCTAGGGGCGGTGCGACGGCTGCGGGCATTGCTGGTGCATAGACAGACGGTGCGACGGCTAGAGGCACCGCAGCCGCGGGCGCAGGGGCAAGCGCTGGTGCCACAGGGGTAGCACTCGCACCGGCCGGTAACGCGACCGGTTGAGCGAAGACAGTAGCCGCGTCCGGGCCACTCTGGATCGCCTCACCATAACCACAGTGTTGGACCATTGAATGGCTAACGTAGATGCCCGGCTTGTTGGGGTCATCGTTACCCTTGACGGAAATGTACGCCCGCACGAAGTCACCACGCTTGCACTGCGCCGGGTCAACGATTTGTTGATTGGCTGAGTTAACAACCTTCGGCGCGAAGCCTGTTGACATGCGCACGATGTACTGTCCGACACACTCAGGCTTGCCGGGATACTTCGCGTCACCGTCAATGACCTTCCAAGCGAACGTTGGCAATTGATACTGACCGGCTGGAAAATCGCGCATGCCAACCGCACCAAGTGCCGCCCAAAATTCGGGCCACATCGGATCAGTCTTAGGGATGGCAAGACCGATGAACCATTGCGTGTTAGGTTGGCCGTGTTTGTCAACGCGCGGACGCCCGGTGCTAAAGTCTTTGTCGGAACCCGTGAACGCGTCGCCCATTATGAAGCGACCGACCGGGGTAAGAATGTAAACGGCATCACCGCTCATTGTTCACCTATCATGCCCATTGTTGAATTGTCTACCGTGTCCCTATGGGCGGTCGAGGCGGTAGATTATTTGAACACCGTTGCGGCGACTTCACCAACGTCAACCGGCACTAACTTCTGCCCGGTCTCAGGTGTGTATGCAAATTGTGCGACCAACTTTTTACCGGCCTTGCCGCCTAGTATTTTCTCAACCTTGGACGGCGACAACGCTTTGGTCTCGGTGAGTGTTTGACCGGTGAGTGCTTCAAGTATCTGAACATCACCGTCTTTGAACATGCGCCGCGCTTGTGATCGCTGCAACGACCAACCCGGCACCATGCCACCGTTGCCGAGAATTGACTTGGCGGTGCCTTCGGCAGCGTCAAGGCGCGCTTTGATCATCTCGTACCCGCGTCGCAGTGTCGTTAACTCGCGTCCGATATCTTCACCGGTTAACTCTTGTCGCGTGCCGACCATAGCAACGTCAATGCTGTTGAGCGTCGCACGGTTAGCCGCTTCACATACGCCAATGGCGCGACAATAGCGGCAGTGCGTGCCGGTCTGTGTCACCGCGTCAGGTGCTTGGGTTGCCGCTGCCGCGCGTTCGTACATGTGGTATAGCTGGATCGCTGCGGCGTTGGTGATTACCCAAGTTCGCACACGACCCCGCCAGTGCCAAGCGCGTGGCTGTACGATGTGAACGGCCACGGTTTGCAGTTTCCATTCATGCTTGATGAACAAGCCAACAGCGTATGCGCCTAGCTGCCAATTGTTGACGGCTTCAATGATGCTATGACCGTACTTAAAATCCCATATGTTCGCGTTTAGCTGATTGATACGCAGTGCGTCCGGCGTTCCGTCTTGCACACCGGGTGCGATGGGCAACGACTTTTCAACGACGACCGGACCACCGGCAACGTCGTTGATGGTGTCGATGTAGAATTGCACATGCTCCACCATTTCACCGCTTATGATCGTGCCGTTGGGTGCCTGTCGGTCGGTGAGTTCTTCAAGTGTGAAGTGTTCGCCCAACACTTGTGCCGCCGCCCAATGCGCAGCGCCGCCTTTCTTGGCATCTTCGCCTCGATCTTCCGGTATTAGTTCCTCAAGAAGAACGGAACCGGCGCAAGGCACCCAACGATCAGCGGCACTTGGGCGGGGCAACACTAGAGGTACAACGCTGCGATTTGGGTATTGACCACGGCAAGAATTGCGTCTTTGCCTTCACCAACTAAGTCTTGCGCGCCAGTGACACCGCATGTTGCATAGAATTGTGCAACGGCGGCGGGTAGCAACTTACCGGCTGTAATCGCGGCGGTTAGTGCCGCAACGGTGCTTTCGTAAGTGTGAATGCCGACCGCTGCAACATGTGCGGGCGCTGGCGTTGCCGCTGCGATTGATGCGGCGGTTGCGGCCGCGAGTATCGACGGGACTTCTAACGTGTCTTCATCATCGCCACCGGTGGGCGGTGCGACGGGTGGTGCTGCGGGCACGGGCTGTGCCGCAAACCGGTCAACTTCCGGTATGGCTGCGGTGGGTGCCGGTGTACCGGCTGCGGCGGCGACAATGTTCTTGCTCGCTGTCAACTCAGCTTCAACGGCGGCTACGGTGTCATCCGATGTGTTGCGACGACCGCGCCATGTGCCGTCAGTCTTTTGTTTCTTGTTGCTTGAGTGGATGCGTTCATCCCAGGGGAAGCCGCGACTATCAAGCACGCCGTCTGTCACCGTGTCGGCTGGTACAGGTGCGTCAGCGACGGCAGCGGCAACAGGTGCGGCAGCGGCAACAGGTGCGGCAGCGGCAACAGGTGCGGCAGCGGCAACAGGTGCGGCAGCGGCAACAGGTGCGGCAGCGGGTGGTCCGTCGTTAACTATTCGCAACATTTGTGCGCGTGGGTCGGCTAGGTCTTTCAACATGGCCGACATGTCGTGAATTTGCGCAATCAGTTCAGCAACGGTGGGTGCTGTAAGTGTCAATGAGAACATGCGGTGTGATCCTGTCCAATGTGTGGTGACTAAAGCGGACGTTAGGGCCTATTGCCATTTGTGTCAATAGTGGCTAATAGAACCACACATGGTAGCCGTTCCAATCTTACGACCTTATCAATCAGAAGGTACAGCGAGCATCTTAGCGGCATGGCAGACCGTGCGTAATGTGCTGTATGTGCTGCCGACCGGAGCGGGTAAGACTACCACGTTCAGTGACATTCTGCGCAACCATGTTGGTGCTGCGTGTGTCATTGCGCACCGTCAAGAGTTGGTCGGCCAGATATCAACATCACTCGCAATGTTCGGCGTGCCACACAAGATCATCGGACCACGCCCCGTCATCAAACTAATCTTGGAGTTGCAACGCATCACGTTGGGTCGTCACTTCTATGACCCCAACGCGCAAATTGCCGTTGCCGGTGTTGACACACTGGTACGTCGCGCCGCGTCGCTTGAACAATGGCGCAAGCAAGTCAGTCTATGGGTACAGGATGAAGCACACCACTTGTTGCGCATGAACAAGTGGGGCACTGCGGCTGAAATGTTCCCCAACGCTCGCGGTCTGGGTGTGACTGCCACGCCTGAGCGTGCGGACGGTCGCGGTCTTGGTCGTCACGCTGACGGTGTGTTTGACACAATGATTGTTGGACCCACGATGCGTGAGTTGATGAACGATGGATACCTTGCCGATTACCGCATCTTTGCACCACCGGGCGACCTTGACCTTACGACCGTTCGAGACAGTAGCGACGGCGACTTTAACAAGGATGATGTGCGTACCGCCGTGCGCCGTAGTCACATCATCGGTGATGTTGTCGGACACTACTTGCGGATTGCACCGGGTCAGCTTGGCGTCACGTTTGCGAGTGACGTTGAGACCGCCGGGGACATAGCCGACAAGTACAACGCTGCGGGCGTACCGGCTGCAATGGTGAACGCGAAGACGCCCGGCGCTGACCGTGCGCGACTGATTGCCGACTTCCGACGCGGCGACCTTAAGCAATTGGTGAACGTTGATTTGTTTGGAGAAGGCTTTGACGTGCCGGGCATTGAGACCGTCAGCATGGCGCGACCGACGCAAAGCTACGCCGTCTACGGTCAACAGTTTGGACGTGCGTTGCGACCGCTGCCGGGCAAGCAACACGGCACCATCATTGATCATGTCGGCAACGTCACGCGTCATCGTCTACCGGACGGCGTTAAGAACTGGACGCTAGACCGGCGCGAGCGTGGCGCAAAGCGCAAGCGCGATCCTGACGCTATCCCCGTAACGAATTGCACGGCATGTTTCAGAGCGTATGAAGCGACCACCGCGACATGCCCCTACTGCGGACACAAGCCGGAACCGTCAGGGCGTTCAAGTCCGCAACAGGTTGACGGTGATCTATGCGAGTTGTCACAAGAAGCGCTTAAGGCGTTGCGTGGCGAATTGGTCAAGGTGGATGGACGGCCGCGCGTGCCGTCTCAATTCATGGGCACGGCGGCGGGCAAGAACATTGAGAACATGTGGCGCGAGCGTCAAGAGGCGCAACACTTCTTGCGTCAGTCTATTGCGCTATGGGCGGGACACAGGCGCGCGGAAGGCATGGCGGACCCTGAGATATATCGCCGGTTCTATTTCAAGTTTGGTACTGATATCCTAAGCGCTCAGTCGTTCGGACGTGGGGAAGCCGAAGACCTTAACGCGCGCATTGAAGGTGATATCCAGTAATGGCAGAAGGCGCACTACAATCTTTGATCCGTGTTGAAGCGGCACGCCGGGGTGTCTTCCTATGGCGCAACAATACCGGTGTGCTGCCCGACCGTCGCGGTATACCGGTGCGCTTTGGTCTCGCTAATGACAGTCCCAACATTAACAAGGTGTTGAAGTCAAGCGATCTAATCGGCATCGCGCCGGGCGGTCGGTTCGTCGCAATAGAAGTTAAGCACCCAGGTTGGCGCGGCGTGCGCACTGAACGTGAAGTTGCACAACAAGCGTTCATCAATCTTGTAATAGAGACCGGCGGGCGTGCTGGTTTCGTTTCTGACATATCGCAACTAGATGTGATACTTGCATGATCCGCATTAGCGTTCAGTTAGTCAGCGCCGTGAGTGATGAACGGTCAAAAGAAATTGCGCGAATGCACATCTTTAACGACGCAACGGGCACGCCCACGCAAGGCATCTACAACGGCCACACGGTGCGTGGTCGCGGTAAGAAGATGTTAGACCGAGGCGATACAACACGAACGTTCACCGGGTTACGTCACGCGCGGTTGTCGCTCCACATTTGGCATCTTGTCGCAAAGGCTCTTAAAGAAATGGGGTATGATAAATGACGCGCACACGGATAAGAACGCGACTGACCAAAGAGCATCGCAAGGCGCAGTTGATTGACGCCGCGCGCAAGATCGCCTTTGAGCAAGGGTTGTATCAAGTCAGCATGAACACCGTTGCGACCGCTGCCGGATGCACACGCAGCAACGTTCGGCATTACTTCCCAAGCGCGGTGAAGCTGCGCAAGATCGTGTTGCGTAGAGCAATCAACGACGGTGAACTAACGATCATCAACATGGCTCTTGCGATGAAAGACCCAATGGTTGACGACCTTAACCCGGCGCTACATGCCCGGTGCCGTGCGCACCTTGGCGAGTAACCCCGCGCGTTGGGTTTACAAGACGGCGCTATGGCAAAGGCTACGCGGCGCGCAATTACGTGACCAACCATTGTGCCGGTACTGCAAGGAAATGGGTTTGACTGTTGCCGCCACCATCGTTGATCACATCAAGCCGCATCGCGGCGACCGCAACCTAGCGTTTGACCAAACCAATTTACAAAGCCTCTGCAAGCCGTGCCATGATATGCACGCCGACGCAAAAGACCGGGGCAAGACTGTTGCAGGGTGTGACGCGGACGGCTACCCGCTAGACCCAACGCACGAATGGGGAAGTGCTTGAATGCGTGACGTACCGCAGTGGATCAATTGGCGACTAGAGGAACGCCCAGGCGAACCCAAGCCCGCTAAAGTTCCGTTTAGTGTCGTAGGTCAACACCGCATCACGCCACACGATCCGACGGCGTGGTTGTCATACGAACAAGCGATTGCATTAGACCCTGAACACATCGGCTTTGTGCTGACCGCGATCGACCCATACTTTTGCATTGACCTAGACCACGCGTGGAACGGTAGTGAGTGGTCCGCCATGTCGTCTGATATCCTTGCGCGCTTCCCAGGTGCATACGTTGAAGTGAGTTACAGCGGCGACGGGTTGCACGTCATAGGTCAGGGTAACAAGACGCCCGGTTACATGACACGCGGACCCGGCGTTGAGTTCTACACCGAGGCGCGCTTTATCGCGATCACCGCGACCGGCGCATACGGTGATGCCGACGCATACAACCACACCGCCGGGCTTGCAGCGTTCGCACCGATGTACCTTAAACCTGAGTTGCCCAACGTGCCGGGGTCGGTGACAGAGTGGACAACGGAAGCGGTTGAAGGTGCATATGGACCCAACCTGACCGATGACGATTTGATTAAGAAGATGCTGAACGCGACGCCTAGCACGGCTGTTGCCTTTGAAACCAAAGCGCACGTCAAGGACATTTGGAACAACAACGCCGTAGTGTTGGCGGGCTTCTACCCACCGGACACGCCGGACAAGCCGTATGGGCAAAGCGAGGTTGACGGCGCGTTGGCCGGTCACTTAGCGTTTTGGACCGGCAAGGATTGTGCGCGCATTGAACGTCTGATGCGACGCAGTAAGTTGGTGCGCGACAAGTGGAACCGCAAGGGCGATAGCTACATGGTGCGCACCATCGTTGGTGCCGTCGCCAAGTGCGGCAAGGTCTACACCGGACCACCACCGCGCACCGCGATACCGGAAGGCGCAGACATTACGCTGCGCACCGGTCATCAATTCTTTGATGCGGTGAAACAACATGAAGTCTTCGCCGGTTGCGTCTACATCATGGGCGCACACAAGGTGTTTGACCCACATAGCCCAACGCTCTTGAAGCCTGAGCAATTTAACCACGGTCGGTTCGCCGGGTATGACTATGAAATGGCGGACGGCAGCGGTGCCAAGCCCACGCGCAAACCGTTTGAAGCGTTCACGCAATCACGCATTACAAAGTTCCCAAAGGCGAACGCTATTTGTTTTAGGCCAGAGTTGGCAACGTCGCAAATCGTCGTTGAAGGCGGGTACAGCTTGGTCAACACATACGTTGCGCCCAACGTGCCAATGATCGCGGGCGACGCGTCACCGTTTTTGCATCACATGGCGCTGTTGTTCCCCGACCCAAACGACTGCGCAATAATCATGTCGTACCTTGCAGCGATCAAACAATACCCCGGCGTCAAGTTCCGTTGGTGCCCGTTGATCCAAGGTGTAGAGGGTAACGGCAAGGGTGTTGTCGGCAGCGTCGCTGAACAAATGGTGGGTGAGAACTACACGCACAAGCCGTTAGCAAAAGAGTTTGGCGAAAGCGGTGTGAAGTTCACCGGATGGCTTCAACGTAAATTGTTGATCATCATTGAAGAAATACACGCGGGCGAACGGCGCGAATTCTTGGACGCCATCAAGCCACTAATCACTGATGACCGCGTTGAGATACAGGCGAAGGGCGCTGACCAAATCACAGGCGAGAACCGCGCCAACTTCATCTTAACGAGTAACCATAAAGACGCGTTGATGGTGACGGCTGACAGTCGCCGCTATGCCGTGTTCTTCACGGGCCAACAGTCCGCCGCTGACTGCGTGCGCGATGGTATGGGCGGTGACTACATGCCCAACCTTTGGAAGTGGTTAAAGGGCGGCGGCTATGCCGTGGTTGCTCACTACCTACAAACACTCGCGATCCCCGACGCGCTCAACCCGGCAACCACGCTGCATCGTGCACCACGTACATCAAGCACCGACAACGCCATTGTGGAAAGTCGCGGACTAGTGGAGCAAGAGATTATACAGGCGTGCATTGATGGCCGTCAGGGCTTCCAGGGCGGGTGGGTATCAAGCGTTCAGCTAACGCGCCTGTTGCACGACATTCGCCGCACGATCCCACCGCGCAAACGGGGCGTTGTGCTTGCGGGTCTAGGTTACATTCCGCACCCGGCGTTTAGAGCGGGTCAGTGTAATCAAAAGATCATCCAAGAAGACCACAAACGACCGACGCTCTACGTGCTGGCAGATAGTCCCGCTGCGTCGCTCACAGAAGGCGTTGACGCCTTTGCGGCCTATATGAATGCTCAAGGATACATTGACGCACCCGCCGCGCCTCTGAGGGTCCTCACGGGGTCACAGTAGCGGCCATGACCGCCGATTTGGCCCTAGGGCCTTGGTATCTCAGCAAGGCCAGCGTCGTTGATCATGTACGTTCGAACCGTGCGCGTGCCGTTAATGTTTTTGCGTGCTTGACGATCAACCAACCCGCGCCGATACAGCTTGTCCAGAATGTCACTGTGCCGACTGCTTGACGTGCCGCCCACGTCCATAGGTCGCACCCACGTTGGTTGCTCACGTAACGCGTTGAGTATGTCGCGGTCTTCGTCGGTGAGGGGTTTAGGTAAGGTCACTTTGCACCCTTCCATGCAAAGCACGCGAGTATCGCGAGTTCAATAACGAACACGCCGGTTACAATGATTGCCGATGAATAGCTTGACGCGTTTTTAATTGACGTGTTGAGGATGCCAAAGAAGCCCAAGAGCGCAACGACGATGACGGCAGTAATCACTAGCCATGTGTCGGGGCTTGCAGGTGCGATGGCGGACGGTGGGTCAAGCGATGTGCTGGTGTCGTCGTGTGCCCACTCCACGATTTTTGCGCATAGTTCCGTGTCGCCCGCAACAGCAAGTGCAACTATTTTAT
>Ga0222673_1000684_pt1 | contig 13677 bp, 15 predicted proteins | sample AntAcemetagen801_FD_179845 | JGI IMG/M metagenome (GOLD analysis project Ga0222673, IMG submission 179845) | Saline water microbial communities from Ace Lake, Antarctica - #801 | ecosystem: Environmental > Aquatic > Non-marine Saline and Alkaline > Saline | place: Antarctica: Ace Lake...
AAGATATTTTCTTTTTTATATCAGCAGTTTGGTTATCATTAGCATTTATTACTTCTTGAGCCTTTTGCTGGATAGGGGTTTTTTCTTTCCCCTGTGCCTTATTCCAGATGTCGGTGAGTTGGGATTTGGTTTCTGTTATTTTTATTCCTTTTTCAGGTGCAGTGTATTTATAATAAATGTCTGCCCTTCTGCCCATAACTTGCGGATGAAGGTCATCTCGTATTCCTTTTATATCTTTATCTACAAAATATTGTTGTATTTTCTTTCTATATTTCCTTGTTAAATCCTGTTCGGTCATTCCTTTAACTCCATCAACGACTAAGACTATATCTATATCGCTTCCGGGTTTTAATTCTCCTTTTGCAAAACTACCTACAATATAAACATCTTTTATATTTTCTTTATTCTCAACTAAAGGATGTTTGTTGACAATATCTACAATCTCATCTTTTGCTGGTTGTTTAGCCACAAACTCGGCAGCAGTCTTAAACTTCTTGGCTTCGGCTATGAGAGGCTCTACAATAGGGGTTTTTGAAGTAGTAAGTGCCTCAGTTACCTCAGCTTTGTCTTCTTTTACTTTAATCAATCCTTTATCAACAAACTCTTTGTGTAGTGTATCTAGTGCTTCTGCTTCCTTAGGTGTTAGTTCCTCTCCAGAAGCAGCCTTGACTATAAGTTCTGCTTTTGTTCTACCTTCTGGTGATGGTTCATTTAGTTTCAAAGATAGTTCGTCTTTCTCTTTTTCATTAAGATTATCTAATACTTTACTAATATCTTTTTGTGACACTCCCTTTCCAGTTAGATGGTTGCTAATCATTTGAGATGAAGCCCCCATACCACCATATATAGCAAAAGCTCCTATTTCTATTGACGCTTGCTCCCACCCCGGGAAGACAGCTTCCTGTAACTTATCCATAGTAGATATATCTCTGTCATCTACACCAATAATAGTTTTAAGCAATGCACCAAACCTTTCCTCTCCATATTCTTCTACTAATCCGTCAAAACCACCCTTGCTAAGTAGGTTCACTATCTTACCCTTAGGTATTTTCTTAGATATGGCTTCAGCTATCTTAGTGAAGACTTCTTTAGTAGCCTTTGGAAGTCTTTTAAGTATTCCTCTTGTAGCTACATTTCCTATCGGTTTGAATAATTCTCCTCCCATAGTTTCACTATAAAACTCTACAAAAGTATCTCCATACGCTTTCATAAAAGTAATAACAGGTTGTTCAGCTGCTTCATTCGTTAGTCGTATTCCTTTGTCTGTAATAGCTAAATGTTCATTGAGACTTTTTTGCCCATAGGTAGCTAACGCTCTATGTGGTAATACTGTAGTTCTTACCGCGCCGACTACAGCCTCTCTAGCTAATACTTTTGCAGCTTTTGTAACTAATAACTTTTTCGCACCCACAGCAGCAGTTTTAGTAAGAGCTGCCCTTGTGACAGAAGCCAACCCTTTTGTTGCAGCAAACTCCAAAGCAAATGAAGGAATATTAGCTACAACACGGTAAACATTCTTTCCCCAAGTAGACCCTCTTATCATGGACTCTTCTTTCCTTAACATAACATCATATAGAGTTTGTTCGTCAGCTTCTTTTCTTTCAGGACTTGTATACTCATCATCTCTAAGCCTACCTACTAACCCAACAAGAGACCCAGTACCTGCTACTTGTCCATAATAAATATCGCTAAATAGTGTCTTTGTACCATACTCCCACCAACCTTCTGGGCCTTCGGCTAACCAAGTGTTACGTTGTTCAGGAGTAGATAGTAAGAATTTATCTTCTCCTGCACCAAACGTATCAACAGCTACAGCACCATCATCCAATTCAGGATTTGGTTTCTTGCTCTCAATAGGTATCAATCCGCTCTTTGCTTCTACTGGTACTAATGGCATATTATTCTTTTTTGTTTACCCACTTGTAATGTATCCCGTCTACTATAACTTCTGTACCATCAGGAAGATTAGCAGCCTCAACATCTGCTTCACTACCAAATGTAGGAGTCTTTCCCTTAACAGCGGTAATATCTCCTTGTTCTAACACGTCATTCCTTCTTCCTGTTTTAATCTTATCAGCTATGTCTGTTGCCCATTTTGTTCTTTCTTCTTTCTTAGCATCAGGATTTTCTGTTTCTTTATAATAGAAGTCCCTGACTGCACTATATCTGTCTTCTGGATTTAACACTTTTTTGAAATACTTATCAGCATCTGATACATCATATGTAAACCACTTATTAGCTATTACCTTTTCTGTAGCTTGTGCTGTAGTCATATCATAAATTTGTTTAAATAATGTATTTGCTGTAGATTTGGTCATTAACCCATCCTTTAACCCATTATTTATCTCTATGCTTATATTGTTTACTCCATTTAGGTAAGACTTAGCATCTTCAGCTTTGCGGTTTTTCTTTTCTTTAGACTTATACCCAGCAGTAATATCGGCTATCTTCATTATCATACTATGCTCAAATTTATCCATCTTATCTCTAGTGACACCTGCTACAGAAAGAATAGCTTTTTTCTTCGCCTCAGCCCAGTTATCACTAAAAATACCAAATTCTAGTCCATTGTCTAACTCCTTTAGGGCTTCTCCTAGGCTCATATCACCAAGTTTATTCTCAAAATCGCCTTGAGCTGTTAGTTTACCTCTCAAAGAGTCTATTGTTTTCCCTTCAACCATTTTCTTCAAAATATCTTTAGCCGAACTAGCTAACTCTATCTTTTCAGCATCGTCTAATAAATCAAACATCCCTTCTTTATCATTATTTATTATGTCTAAGAACTCTTCTGGATTAGTAGTAATTAGATAATTAGCCTGTGCTTTAACTAAATCTTTTTCAAACTTCCCGGGGACACCATCCTTCCCCAGTTCAAACTCTACAAACTCTTTTAAAATTATACCCTTGCCGTAAGCATCTCTGAGAGATTTACTGTATTCGCTTAAAGCAGCTACTTGGGAAGCATCATTCATACTAGGATAATCAGTTACTATTCGCTCTCGTTCATATCCTATACCAGCTTGTGCAGCTTTATGTTGTCTATCTAAATGTAAATGTTTAATCCCCCACTTAGCGGCTATGTTTTGAGATTGAGCATTTAAAAGAAACTTCTCTCTACCTGATTTACTAGTTATCAGTTTAGAGGCTTCCGTAGTAGCTTTATCATACATTGCTTCGTATTCAGTAGGGTTTCCGTCAAGGTCTTGTGCGAATAAAGAATTTATCTCATTCCTACTATCACCATTTACATTGCTTGCTTCTGTGGACTCTTTGAAATCCCTGACATCAAGCATAGCTCTCTCAGCTTCTAATAAGGCACTGGCAGCTCCCTCAAGCCCGCTAGAAATCCCTCTGGTATCTACAACAGAAGGTGTCGCCTTAGGAGGGGTGAACCCCGGAGCATCTTGAGATACCCCGACTTTGCTTCTATATTCTATTAGTTTACCCATCTATTTTCTCCCTTCTTTGTCGAGAATTGTATATAAGCTTGTTCCGAATTTAAGTAGTGAACTTCCTGCATCCGTGATTGCCTGAGACCCAGCTTGACTACCTTTTAATCTTTCCATACCTGCTGAGACTCTAGTAGTATCTACATCACCATACTCAGCGTTTATATTAGTATAGATTATATCGAGTTCAGCTTGTTTAAGACTCTCTTTCATAACTGCTACTGGGGAGCCTGATAGCCTGACACCTGAAGCAGCGTAAGTTGCTCTTTGTGTTCCGTATATTGCCATACCTTCTCTACGGATTCTCTTCACCTCTACCTTGGCGGAGAGTTTTCTCTGCCTTTGTTTAATGGCATTCAGTCTGCCTTCAAACTCAAACATTCGTGCATTGAACTCACCTGCTCTCTTTGTGGAATGGGCACCGATGATTCCTGTGAAGATATTAGTCAAGGCTGAGGCAGCTCCCATCGCGATAGCACCTGTCGCCGCTCCACTTATTCCCCCACCACTTGTTTTCGGTAATGGTCTTGCTTCAAAATATGCCATATTAAAAACTCCTTGACATTATTAGTCTATTTGATATAATATAGTTGCTTACAGGGAACGGATTTTTTATTGCAAAAACAAGCCTCTTAGTAAGTGTTAGAAACTTAACCGTTTCTTGTAAGCACACTGAACAGAGGCTTTTTAATTGGAGGTTGATATGCCTTTTGTAAAAGGACAGACTGGTTGGAATAAAGGATTGACTAAAGAAACTGATAAAAGACTTGATTACGCAAGACCTACTTGTTTTAAGAAAGGACAACCCTCTTGGAATAAAGGAACTAAAGGAATTATGAAGCCTACCTCTGGTAGTTTTAAAAAAGGACAATTTGGTGAAAAAGCTGGACATTGGAAAGGAGGTAAGTATAAAGATACAAAAGGATACATTTATATTCACAGTCCTCAACATCCTTTTTGTAATAGTGCTGGCTATGTTCTTGAACATAGACTTGTAATGGAGAAATATCTGGGAAGATACCTTATACCTAAAGAAGTTGTTCACCACAAAGGCATTAACTACCCTCTTGGTTCTGTTGAAAATAAACAAGACAATAGAATTGAGAATTTGATGTTGTTTGCTACTAGTTCTAAACATATGAAATTTCATAATCTTAATCATTAACTTCAATTTTTGGTACAATACTTAGAACGTGCATCGGGAGGCAGTCCGTCTGTTCTATTATAATCTTCTTCACTCGATCCCAGCCAGCAGGGAAGTGCACCTCTTTAAACCCTGTGAATATCGGTATCATCTGGTCTGGTAACATTGCTGAAGTCCTGAATATAATGTCATCCATTTGTCCTGTCCTTCCTACCTTACCACCTAAGGTTTTATAGAAATTGATATTAACTGTAGAGATACTTTTATATTTCCCGTGAGCTACGAATTTATCTGAGACCTCTAAATCATTAGTCTTTATCCTTCCTGTATAACCCAGTCCTACGTGAACCTCTGAATAGGTATCAGTGAGAGTGATTGACCCACTGGCTACCGTCCTATCGGGATGTGCTGCTCCGTCTACGAGGACTTGAACCACTTTGCCTTCTAAATGGTCTAAGCCTGAGATTGTGGTTGTGCATTCTCTGACCTCACCATCGGAGACGTAATCTGTATAATCTGAACCATCTACTACGGCTGAGTCTAAGTCAAGAAGAACAAATGCGTTCGCTGAAGCACTGCCTACGATATATCTACCTTGATTTAATTCTGTCATCCCTTCAACTCCTCTGATTCTGACAGTATCAGTGTTCGAGAAGCCGTGAGAGTTCGCAGTAACTGTGATAAGGCCCGTCCCCCCTGTTAATTGTACTATGTTAGTAATCGTCTTAGGAGAGTCTAGGGTAAGTCCACTATGGACAAAGAAGGCGTCCTCTTGCTCGTCAAACTCTGGGGCTACCATATACTCGACGTAGCGTCTGGTAGTTCCGTCTATGGTCCTTTTTACTATAAACCAGACTTGGTCATAGGAGTCTTTAGGGATAACTGATACGCTTTGATACTCCCCTTGAGTATCGTGTAGAGTCCAAGCTGCTACTTTCTGCTCTACCTGTCGGGTGAAACAAGCTAGTTTTCCGTCATCTCTTACACACCATAGTAGATTCAACGGAGCTTGCTGATAAGCCATATCTATAATCCCGCTTTCGCTAATATGTTCAGAGAATGCTGTAGCTTCATTAGCTTGGTAGTTATCTACATCTAAAGAGTACGCATACTCTCTTAAAATCCGGTTATACTCTTGCCAGTAATAAACGTTATTTCCTATCTGGACTGGTTTAATACTAGAAGTTCCATAAGTTGTTTTCTTCTTACGTCTAACATTGGTCGGAGTTATTGGAGAGGTATCACTGCCTGTTCCGAAGATATGTAATCCTCCTGCTGTTCCTGTAAGTAATTCACTTGAAGGGAAGAGCCATTTGATTACCTCTACTTCGTTAGTGTCCATTCTAAAAGAGAGTCCGTAATCATCATCAGTACCTGCTTTGAAATTATCATAAGAAAAGATTTGAGAACCCCAGACAACCTGAGGTTGGTAAGCCGTGTACCCGTAATAAAGTCTACCTTCGTGAATACCTACAGATTTAGGATAACCTCTGTATTCAGACCAAGCAGGTTCAGACCATTCTTCATTCGCACCTGTAGGGAGAGTACCGCTATATAGGACATTTGCCGTAGCTACAGTCTTTAGTCCACTAGTAGAAACAGAAACAATCTTAGCATACCCGTGGGAGGTGGAAAGAGAACCAATAGCCCAGATAGAGCCAACGTGGTCCTCATCGAATACCGCCACTGAAGCGGTAAGGATTATCCCATTACCTGCTGAGGCTGAAGGGGTGATTGTTGTTGTGGTTACATTCTCATCCATTAAAGCTGGTCGGTTACTTCCGGTAGAATAGTCTATTTCTGTTAATGTCCAAGAAGTATGTCCGCTACGAGTCAGTTTTGATTGAGGATAATCAGGATGAGTTATATATAAAACATCAGCAGTTTGAGAGAATTGAAGTTCCCTGATTACACTTGTAGGATATGAAGTCGCTAGCTCGTAAATCTTCTCAGACTCTCCACCTGAAGAATAAGCCGTGTATGTAGTAGGGTCTATGTAATTACCGTCTATATCTTGTAGGAAGAAGTGGTCAGCGTATTGTCCAGCTACTAGGAATCTTTTATTATTGACCTCTGTCCTACCGACTACGTCTGTGATTTTTATAGTATCAAGATTTGAATATCCGTGGGATACGCAAGTTACCAAAGCTCTCGCAGATGAAGTGGCTAGACCAGTAATCGTCTTCGCTGATTCAAGGATAGAACCATTCTCACGGAAGAAACGCATATATAGATTCCCAATTTCTATTACATAAGCCTGAGTATCAGAGAATACAAATCTCTTAGATATTGTATCTAATGAAGAAGTCTTAACCTCTGCAGCGAAGTAAGTTCCCGGAGCTTTCTTAGCACCACCGTAGAACTCAACTACCATATTAAGAAGTTCTGCGGCGGATTGATAATATTGTGTTATATCGGTTCGGCCCGAGAGACGGGGCGAGAGCTCCCCAGAAGTAAAACTATTTATTATCGTAGTGGTTTTCAAATCATTCTCCTTTATAGACGGCTATTTAGAAAGACTGTAGAAATCGGCTCATCCAAACTTTGTTCCATTCCGTTACTAGAGCGAGCAGCGTTATTCTTTAGGTTAAACTCTGCCCATTTAATCTCTACTAACTTTTTATCCCCTGTTATTGAATAGCATAACTCAGCTGCAATCTTCGCTGAGAAAGCTTCTACAAAAGCATCGTCATAGCTGTTAGGGTCTTCATTGAAATAGATATACTCAATGCTTAAAGTTGTTGAATTACAATAAATCCGTCTCCCTTTTATCTTGTGAGTATATCCATCTTCTGTAATACTAGTCTTTAATAGCTTGATGAAATCTGGCGGTAAGTTAAAAACATAGGCGTAATCATCAAGCTCAGGGGTAACATCTACCCTAGATAGTGATGTTTCTTTCTTAGCAAAGTTCCAAGGATGTGAACGAAGATAAGCTCTTAATAAAGGGTCGTAAACAACTAAGACCTTCCTTCCTACTTCATTACCCTCGATAGGCAAGGCAATCGGTTCAGCCCTTAGACTTACTAGAGCTACATTTATCATATTAACTTTTGAGCTCATCCCATCCTCCTTTAAAAAACTAGAGATAGGGTTTTTAAATCCTACCCCTAGTTAAAATTCCACTATCCCTTTGTAACGTAAGTAACGATAACCTTAATTGTTCCAGTTCCTGCGGTTGCTCCAGTTGTATGCAAAACCAAAGTCTGTCCTGAACCAGCTACTATTTCGTGCCCAGCTGTTGCAGATACACCATTAATCTTCATACAGAACATATCAGCACCAGTATTATCTACTGCTGCCATCAATGCTGCCTTAGAGTCGCTTGTTCCAAAACTCAAACCTGGGATGTCGTTAGCGTCAGCATCAATAACCCAATCTATAATCCGAGCCTCTGCAGGTAAATCCTGTCCAAAAAGCACGATTGTAGAATCGGCTGCCAAAGCTGAAGCTTCGTAAGTGTCAATCAAAGTCTTGACTAACCCCCCTACTTCTTCAGGCTCTATACTGTTTACTGTTCCTGTTCTTTTTAATGTTCTATTTACTCCATATACATCAGCCATAATATTGTCTCCTTTCTTATACTACCTATAAGTAGTTTATTCTGTACATTCAACTCTAACAACTCTCTTCTCTTCTAACCTTGTTGCGCCATAAGATTGTCCTGCATAAATCTGAGCTGAGAAATGTCTTCCAGGAAGTTCGTCAATAGATGCTTTCATATCTAGCCAAGTTCCTAGAACCATTCCGTCTCTGTGGTAAGCGTGGCAATACTGAGTTGTAGAGGATTTTTCCAATCTCTCGGTTTGTTTAAGCATAAACCCGCAAAGAGTTCCTACCTGGCCATTAACTAAAGCTTTAACCTGAGCGTAATCAGCGCTTGTTACTTCTGAGATTGCAAGTAAATCTTCAACTTGGTCAGCACTAAGAGCTAGGTATCTGTTGTCATCTTCAACTTCATTAGAGTCAAGAATCTTCTTAGCTTCACGAATCTTAACCATATTCATACCAGCAGAGCTATGAACTATGATTTGTGTAGAAGGTAGGGAGACTGAGGAAGTTCCAGCTTTTCCATAATATGCTAATGCTGAGAAAGCTGTGCAGACTACTTCGTCTTTAGCTCTTGCTAAAGCGCCTGCGTTGTTCATAACAATAGGAGAGGTAGGGTCTTTAGCCATCATAACCTTATCCATATTGTCAACTAAAGGTGCTTTGTAAAAGTAACGTGGAACTATCTTTCTACGATCATAACTAGGGTCAGTATTAACTACGACCTCGTTACGAGAAAGTTTTTCTTGTGCATCGGTAGATGCTAACTGCTCTTGGAAAGCCATCTCTCCAGCGCAATCAGGTTTCTGAAACACTGTGTTAGCAATCTTAACTAACTTTTGCTGAACAAGCAGTGTTATATTGTCGCTGTACTGCCTAATCAATATACTGTCAACACTCATTTTCTCCTCCTTGTAATTAAACCTTGAATATAATGAGCTTCAGGTTGTCCTTACGGGCCTTGAAAGCTGTAAACTTTCGGGCCTCTTATTAAGAGGTTGTCCGTTGTGATTAGTTATAACCAGCGTAGTAAGCGGGGATTTCTCTTATCCGCTTCTATGCTCCTGACATCTTATACAACTCTTGCATCCTTCCTGTAGTCTTGGCATCACCTGCCCAATACTTGTGTTCTGGATGACTTGCGTCCATATAAGCGTGCTTCGGGTCTGCCATTACTCTCTTTATCTCCATAGCTGCAGCATCAGGGGTAATCAATGTTCCTGAGATACCTACCTTGTCTAATCCTTCTTCGCTTAGATTCTCACCTATGTTCGCAAGTAAAGCTAGCATATTAGGGTCATTCCCATATGCAGCGGCTATTGCTTTCCCTTGTTCCTTATCTCCAAAGGTGTTTAATACCTTATTTGCTAGTGCTACATTCTGGTCATAAGCAGCACCCCATTTACTTCTTAAAGCCATTGAGGCATCTTCTGACGCTTTATTCTTAGCAGTGGTTGTCTGTTGCTGTCCGTCATTAAGAGTGCTTGCTAGTTTATCCATTACGAAACTAAACTGATGAGGTAGCATTCCTGCCTTCTTACATTCAGCTTTGAACCCTGCTACAAACTGAGGGTCTAATCCTACACCGTCAGGGAGTTTAAAATTCTCGCTTGTCTTATAATCATTAGCATCTTTGGGAGCGCCTAAAGCTCCAAGGACTCTGTCTAATTCACCGTCTGCGTAAGTACCGTCTGAGTTCTTACGAGGGGCGGGGATTTTATCGTGCCCCATATATTTCTCTATTTCAGAATAACCCTTCATAACATCACCGGGCATCTTCCAACCCTTTGCTGCTAATGTAGCTTTCTGGCTATCGTCTAAACCTGATGTCCATTCTGGGTTCTGGGTTTTTCCAGCTAGTTCGTTATGACCTTTAATCAAATCTCCAACGTTGTTATACCCTGCCATACTTGCATGCTCTAACGCTTCCTTTGGGATACTGTCAATCATTTCCTGTGGTAATCCTTCTAAACTTAACGGCATTTTACTTCACTCCTTCGGACCCCTGTTGCCCAATCGGTTGGACAAGGGTTGCCCATGCTTTTTTAAATACTGAACTCCATCTATTCTTAGGGACTTTAGATAGGTCTATATCGGATATAGGTTTTATCCTATCTTTCTTATCCATATCAAAGTCCACGAAATCTCTTCTTTTGTGTCTCTTAATGTAATTCCCGTCTCTTAAACAAACTATTGCTGTGTGGAAGTTCTCTCTTATTAACTCAGCGTTTTCTGTGAAAGCTCCTACTAACACCCTCATTTCAACCCCTCCACTATATCGTCTACTTCTCGGTTGAGAAGGTTTGTAATATATACATAGATACTTCTTCTACCTTCGTTCATTGCCATTTTAACCGGGTCAGGGTCGTAAGTAGTTACCTCTACGAAGCAACGCCTCTTTAGGTCGTTTAAGACCTTCTGTCCCTCTTCCCCGTCAAAAACTCTGTGATAGACATTCTGGTTCTCAGTGATAGAGGCTACTAATTCCTTTTCGTGTGCTTTGTTCTTTCTTGTAAAATCTATCATTCTCTTATTTTACCTTCTTTGATGTAGCCCTTGATTTTTTATAATATTCAAAGTATTCTTCCCAATCTGCACAGCATTGGTTATAACCACTTATTTCCCCTCTCTCTCTTTCACTTAATCTATCACAGACCATAGGAGAATTAAATGTCATCTCTGGTTTTTTTAAATCTCTATCTTTGCCTATCATTCTTGTTCGTTTATCCTTTGAAGAGTTTTTAGTTCTCCACTCCAGTTATTCATGCAATCGTTGTTTAAAATACCTGCTATGGCACAGGCTCTAATCCAATTACCCTTGCCGAAGTATGTAGCAAAGTTCCCGGTAATCTGTTTTTCTTTTGGTAGTTCATAAGCACAGACAAAGGTTTCACACCTACTCTCAACTTCTTTTATCAACTCATCAAGTGGGACTAATGGTAAATTTAAAAACTCACTCATATTTATTCTTTACCTGCTGCTTCTGCCATAGCTAAATCTTTATCGGCGGCTGCTCCTTCTCTAACTGTTTCTGTACCAGATTTCACCATTTCCAGCTGAGCCATCATCTGTTGTTGTTCTGCTCTACCTTCTCGGATATCAGCAACTTCTTGGTCATCGCGGATAACTTTCGGGTTAGTGTAAGTAAGTTGTGCGATGTAGTCAACTGTTGCATCGAAGTCTATCTTATCAAATACCTCTGGTTTAACCTGTCCTAGACCAGCTATAATCTCAAAGGCTTGGGTGAAGTTCTGTAACTCTAAGGACTTCTGGGCTCTGGCTAGAGGTGATAAGTATTCTATTTGATAATCCTCACCCTGTAATGAAGGTGGTAAGGGAGGTAAACGGTTGCTACGAGCAAGGATTGAGTAAGCTCTTTCTATAACCGGGCTTAACTTCTCTCGCATTATATTACCTATTGCCGAACCTAAGAGTTGCATTCTCTGGTTGTTACGGACATTGACTTCAAAGGCTGTCATCTTGCCTACTTGTTGGAATAGGATAAATAAATCATTGTATAAGGCTTTTTGTACTGCCTCTTGTTTGTATTTCACATATTCTAGTCCTAGATAGACATTAGCCCCTGTGTTAATAGGGGTGATGTGTTCATTAGGATAACCACTGTTTTTTAAATTCTTTCCACCGGGATTGAAGTTGTAAGGTTTTAAGAACGCCTCATCTGGGATTTCAAGTGGTGGTAGGATAGAGAACTGAGCGCCTAGGATGTTAGTCTTTTCAAGCTGATTAAGCATTTTAATATCAGGTAATATATTCATTACCGGGGATGCGCCATAAGGGGAGAGTTTCATCTTGGAGAATCTGGTCCCGTGGAATGGGAACTCATTATACCCCTTCTCCCGGACTATTGTCTTGAACTCTCTATCTATCCATAGAGCGGCGTAAGGCATATTCTTAGCGTCCTTCTTGTTAGGATTGTACACATCTCTAGGGAAGACACAGAAGATATAACGGAATTTGGTATTGAAGTCATTCTTGATATAACACTCTCTGGGTTTAGAACCTGCCTTCTCACCGAACTTGTTGATAGCCTGTTCACAGTTGAACTCATACTCCATATAGGCTTTGTTAACCCTTCCTTGGGAGTCAGTATCTATGCAGATGTTTTCCATTGGGACAGAGTCAAATCTAATCCCATCCTTCTCGTCTATCTCGGAGTACATGACATCAGTACCTATCGAGCCTAGATTAAGATAACTCTCTACGTCCTCTTGGTAGAAATTAGAACCGTTGATTAAATGATATATCTCATCCTCTACGTCTTTAAGGTAGTCTCTTGCTTCTTTGTCTCCTGCGATTAGCTTCTGATTCCTTGAAGTGATAGAGAACCATTTAGTCTGAGGGCTAGACATATAAGCCTGCATACCTGCTGCGAAGTACGAAAGACCTACAATTGCGGTAGAGTCGTATATATCAGTAGGCATTTGGTCACCTATGTTCATAACCTTCGTAATGTACGCTTTACGGGGTAGAGAGTAATAAGTCAAGTCTTGCCAGTAAGCCTCAAGAGAAGCTCTGGCTGATTTCATATTTTCGTATATTCTAATATGTCGTGTGCCTAAATCTTCTGCCATATTTAACCCCCCAATAACGATTTCTTCCCGACTGTGGCTTCATCACTCAGCCCTAGTGGAGAGGTGAATACTGTCTTAGTAATAGCTTGCTTTCTTTTCTTCACAGTATCAGCTGCTGATTTGGTAGCCTCTGCTTCTGAGAGAGCTATTTTTGATTCAGCTTCAGTTTGTTTCAGTTCAGCCTTCCGGACTTGTTCGTCTTGATAGTCAAGTAATAGTTGTTGCCTAGCACCCTCCTTTTTGGAAGCATAGGCAGATGCTCCTATGGTTGCCCCGGCCATTAGCAAACCTGCTACGATTACTGGCATAAGACTTTCTCCTTCTTATAGAATATCAAGTTATTTCTAGTAAACATTTCCTCAAACCCTAGTTTCCTACAAGCTATTTGAATCCCTTTATCCTTAACCCGTGCGATAGTAAATACCTTAGACTTCTTATCTAGTAGGTAATCCACGAACAGTTTGCCTACTCTTATTGAGAAGCCAATACCTATACCCTGAGATAACGTGGTTCTCTGGTCTTTAATTGCTTCCATATAATATTCGTCTTTGAGTGAAAGCATATACATTATAGCACCGACTCTTACTCCGTCCTTCATAACTAGCCAGTAATGCCCTTGAGCTCTATTCAGTATATCTCTTGTCTCTTCTCTTGTATAATCTTTGTCCTCTTCTTCCCGAACTATATCACAAACATAATCAAAGTCTGCTTCAGTCTCTACGGGTACAAAAGTGTTTTCATCTAATCTTATCATATCCAAGGTCTTACTGGGTCGTGATAACCTGAGGCTACCTTATCCGCATATCTCCCTGTTAAGGGGTCGTATCCTGTAATCTCTCTAGCCATTCCTTGTGGTCTATCTGAGCTTGATGTTACTGGTGGTTTAGCTATTTGATTCTGCATAGCCAGAGAGTCTATTAAATCAGTATATAAAGACTTGAAT
>Ga0222673_1000688_pt1 | contig 13656 bp, 16 predicted proteins | sample AntAcemetagen801_FD_179845 | JGI IMG/M metagenome (GOLD analysis project Ga0222673, IMG submission 179845) | Saline water microbial communities from Ace Lake, Antarctica - #801 | ecosystem: Environmental > Aquatic > Non-marine Saline and Alkaline > Saline | place: Antarctica: Ace Lake...
ATCTAAGCGCTATGTCTGGTATGTTTACCTGCTTCGCTCTTAATAATCCTATCTGTTCTCGTTCATAGTGTGATAACTGCGTATACATAGTTGTATCTTAACGTGCAGTTGGGGGTTGAGGGTGGCAAGTAACAATATTGACAAAGAATGGATTTGGTTTATTATAAAGACCCAAATCGGAATTGTATTAAGCAGAAGTGTTTATGCAGTCTCATTAAGGTTTGAGATTTATTCACTTTTGTTTAAAACACTATGGAACAAGGAACTATCGCTCGTTTAAATAACGGGTACGGATTTATTTCACGAGAAGGAGAAGATAAAGATCTTTTCTTTCACGTAAACGAACTCTCAGGAACAGCATTTGATGATCTACGAGAGGGAGATAAAGTATCTTTTGAAGTTGGTGAAGGCCCTAAGGGACCAAATGCAGTAAAAGTTAGTCTGGTAACAGACGCTCCAGCTGAATAGTCAACTGTATTAAGATAAAAAAAGCACCGCAAGCGGTGCTTTTTTTTATATATAACAATATATTTAGTATAATTTAAACATGGAAAAGAAGCTTTCTTCAGGAACTGTCCACAAATTACCTGCCGATTTTAAAAAGGTGTTAGTTTCATCATAAAAATCCAAACTGGACGAAAATAGCTATTAAAATGTCTTTTTTGTTATAATGTAATAAATTAAAATTTAAACTTTAACCATGAATAAAATAAAAGTAGAGCAAGGGGGAGGATGTTTCTTCGTTTGGGTTGCGGGTTGGTTGTTTACTATTGGATATCTAAACTTATCCTTCTGGAGTGGGGTACTAGGGCTAGTGATTTGGCCGTATTATTTAGGAGTTTCATTTGCTGGTTAAAAATCAAATATAAATATGAAAAAAGAATTTACCACAGAGGAGGTGAAGGAGATTGGAGAAAAGGTCGGCATAGATTTTTCAGAGTACTCACTTGAAGAATTTAGAAAGGGAATGGCAGTAGAAATGGAGCATGGTAGCCACGATCCAGAAACTAACGTAACTAATGATGACGAAGAGTTGACTGCAAAAATTACTTGGGCTCACCTAAAAGAAATCCCAGATTACTACACACGTCTTATAAAAATGGAAGAAGAGGCTGGCTCTTAATTTTTCACTAACCTTTCATTTCAGGTGTATACTTGGATTATGAATATATTACTTTACATAGTTGCGGCGCTTGCATTGGCTGGAGCAGTTTTTTTCTTTGGAGCTAGTGGTACAGTAAATACCGAGCCGACAACAAAAGACTTTGACAATAGTACTCAGATTAAAGAGGAATCAGTTGAGACCACGCAAGCTGGCTATAATAATGAATCGGAGATAAATTTGAGAGGACAAGGTCTTACAAAGGTTCCTGAATATGTATTTTCAAAAAAGGACACAACAGTGCTAGATGTTTCAAATAATAATCTAGAGGGTTCACTTCAGGCAGAGGTACGGTTAATGGAAAGCCTTCTGGTACTAAATTTAAGCGGAAATAAGTTTACAGGTGTGCCAGCGGAGGTGGGGCAGTTGTCAAAATTAGAAATCTTAGACCTATCGGGTAATCCAATTACCGGACTTCCATACGAAATAGGTAACCTGAGTAATTTAAAAGTACTTGATTTAACCAATACTAATTACTCAGTCCACGATCTGGAAATAATAAAGGAAAAACTGTCCAGTGAAGTTGAGATAAGAATATAGTCGACCACACGGTATTTATCAGTATCTTAGTTCCTCCCCTTTTCCTCTATTTGCAATAGGATAGGGGGTATGCTATAAATAAGAAATGGAAGAAAATAAAAAAAACATCGTTAATCACATAAGTCGTTTGGAGGGACAGCTAGCTTCAGTAAAGAAAGAAATGCAGAAGTCTGAACCCGATTGTGTCAAAGCTAGTAAAACTCTTTTGTCAGCTTCGAGATCTTTTGCTGGACTGCGAGAAAATTTTGTAGAATCATTTTTACTAAAATATTTTGTAACTACTAAAAATGTTCGTGATCGAGAAATTTTTAATCAGTTACTTACTTTGATTAAAGGATAAATATTGAAAATATGAAACACGTTACCGTAAGTACTTTTAATGAAGTCATTTGTTCAGAACATGACAATCCGACAGTGGATTTTATTAATGTTTGTACTCCGATTGAGTATAAAGAGAAATGCATTGATAAGGTGCGAAATGTGCCACTTGATGAACTTGAAAGTCATCTCAGTGAGTTTGCTGACAAGAGAACTGTATACGTGCACTGCCGCAGCGGAAATCGTGGAAAACAAGCAATTGAGAAATTAATCAAACTTGGAGTAACTGCTGATTTGGTGAATGTGGAGGGCGGCTTGCTGGCCTGGGATGAGGCTGGACTGCCAACTACTTCACAAACTAATCGCTTACCATTAATGCGACAGGTACTCCTTGCTGCAGGACTACTTGTACTTGTTGGGTATGCTCTTTCACTTTTGTTTCATCATTTATTTATTTTAGTTAGTGTGTTCGTTGGTCTTGGACTTAGTTTTGCTGGTTTGACAGGATGGTGTGGAATGAGTTATTTGCTAGCAAAGATGCCCTGGAATAAATAAAGCTTTAAAAAATTATAGTAGTTAAGTAAATAAATAGTATGGAGAAAAATTACAATAAATTTTTGGAAAAAAGGCCTATGGTGCAGGGCTTCTTTGATACAAGAACCAACACTATTAGTTATGTTGTTACGGACCCTGAGACTAACAAGTGCGCCATTATTGATAGTGTGATGGATTTTGAACCAAATGGAGCCACTATCTCGTTTGAAAGTGCTGATTCGGTCATAAGTTATGTGAAGGAAAGAGGTTTGCAGGTGGAGTGGATTCTTGAAACTCATGTACATGCTGACCATCTTTCTGCTGCTCCTTATCTGCATGAAAAATTAGGTGGCAAATTAGCGATTGGAAAATACATTATTGCTGTACAAAAGACTTTTGGAAAAGTATTTAACGAGGGAACTGACTTTGAACGAGACGGAAGTCAATTTGATCGACTTTGGGAAGATGGCGATAATTTTAAGCTTGGCAACATTCCTGCTTTTGTGATGCATACACCAGGGCATACTCCAGCCGATATGGTGTATGTAATTGGAGATACTATCTTTGCTGGTGACACTATGTTTATGCCAGATTTTGGAACTGCGCGTTGTGATTTTCCGGGTGGCAGCGCAGACATTCTTTATGAGTCATCTCAGAAAATATTTGCTTTGCCAGAAGAAATGAGAATGTATATGTGTCATGACTATTTGCCAGAAGGACGTGATGAGTATCAGTGGGAGACAACTGTGGGAGAACAAAAGAAAAACAATATACATCTTAAGGAAGGCACAGACCCTAATAGGTTTGTACAAATGCGTGAAGACCGCGATGCTACTTTAGATATGCCAAAACTAATTATCCCTTCTATTCAAGTAAATATGCGAGCAGGGAAGTTGCCAAAATCTGAGGGTAATGAGCATGTCTATCTAAAAACACCAATCAATAGTGTGTTTTCTAAACATATGAATAACTAGTAAGTTTTTAATTGCGTAATTAAAAACTGCGTTATACTAGGGTGGTAATGTCTGAAAAGCATAAGCAGGAGGAGGCAGCATTTAAAGACGCGTACGCGTCTTTAAATGCTGCTCAAAAAGAAGCCGTTGATACCATTGAGGGACCAGTAATGGTTATTGCTGGACCTGGTACAGGTAAAACACAGATACTTACTCTGCGGATTGCTAATATTTTAATGAAGACCGACACTGCCCCAGAACAAATTCTCGCCCTTACTTTTACTGAATCAGGTCAGCAGGCGATGCGTAAACGTTTGCGTTTATATATTGGTGAAAGGGCTTATAAGGTACCGATATTTACTTTTCATAGTTTTGCCGAGCGATTAATTAAGGAACATCCTGATTCCTTCCCGAATATTATAGGTAGCCGAACTCTTAGTGATCTAGAGAGTGTTTTGGCTATGGAACAATTGCTTTCTAGTTTGCCAGTTAAGAAATTACGTCCAGTTGGTGATCCAAATTATCACGTGAAGTCAATTCTTAACGCCATTAGAACAATGAAGCGTGAGTACAAGGACCCAGATGCTTTTGCTGTCTATATCTCCAAACGAGAAATAGCATTGCAAGAAATACCCAAGATTCACGAAAAAGGTGCTCATAAAGGAAAAGTAAGAGGTGAGTATAAGAAGACTGAGGATTCACTTATTAAAGACCAAGAGCTTCTGCTTGTATACAGAGCCTATGAGTCTTGGCTGCGGACTGAAAGAAAGTATGACTACGAAGATATGATTGTTGAGGCAGTTCGAGCCTTGGAGAAAGATGAAAATTTACTCCTTGAACTTCAAGAAAATTATCAGTACATCTTGGCTGATGAGCATCAGGATGTAAATGGTAGTCAGAACCGCATCCTTGAACTATTGGCAAATTATCACAGTGAGCCGAATATATTTGTGGTGGGAGATGAAAAACAAGCTATCTATCGTTTTCAGGGTGCTTCTTTAGAAAACTTTTTATATTTCGAGGATAAGTTTGTTGGCACAAAGACAATTTCTCTAACTCTGAATTATCGCTCAGGTCAAAAGATACTAGATACCGCCCACAGTTTGATTGCTGTCGAAGAAGGTCCGCTTAAGAATTTGCGAGTTCCACTTGAATCTGGAACAAATAAAATTGATCAGATATGCCTTTCTAACTTTAGTCATCAAGCGATTGAGGATAATAGTGTTTGCACAACTATAAAAGATTTGATTAAGAAAGGAACTTCTCCAAGTGAAATGGTGGTCATTTTGCGAACAAATCACGAAGTAGAGGAATTTGCAGCCGCTCTTAGAAGAGAAGGTATTAATGTAAATGCTTCAGCAGAGGGCGATATTCTTACTCACCCTCTAACCACGACAGTTTTAAATTTGATTGAGGCAATAGTTAGTCCAGAGTCAGACCCTGCGCTGTTTGTTCTATTACATGGTTCGTATTGGGATATAGAGCCATCTGATTTGTTTAAATTGTGTGGAGCCAGAAATGGCCGCCAGTCTTTGTCTAAAATATTAACCAACACAGAGATTTTAAATACTTTAGAATTAGAAGCTCCAGAAAAAGTTAAAGCACTGACTGATACCCTTAAAAATATTCGCGCTCGTCTTGAGATAGATTCTCCTAACCAACTATTGGCTAAAGCTCTAACTGAAAGCGGCTTGCTGGAGCATGTTCTTAAGGAAGATATAAAAGAATCGACCAGAGTGATTAGGCGTATATATGACGAAGTAGAGCGCTTAGTGGTGGAGAATAAAGAAGCTAGTCTTCGTGATATTTCTAAAATGATGAAAAGCTATAAGGAACATGGAATTGCTTTGGTTGCGCCGTATATTTCTGCTGGAGAAGAGACTGTTAATGTTATGACTGCCCATAAGGCTAAAGGATTAGAATTTGAACAGGTATTTATTCCACATCTAGTCGATTCAACTTGGGGTGGAAAGAAAGCTCGAAATAATTTTTATCTCCCTATTATTGAACATACTAGCGATGGTGTTTTTGATGATGACGACGACGAAAGAAGATTGTTCTACGTAGCTTTAACCAGGGCGAAGCTTGGTCTGCATCTTTCCGGTAGTGAAACCAATAGTGATGGTAGAACATTTAATATTTCGAGGTTCCTGGCTGAAGTTGATGACAGTTTGTTAGAGGAAGTGAACGTTGAAAAATTTGAAAACCAGTTTAATCCAGCAGCTGCTTTGAAAGTGAGTTATTCTCCAGTTATTAGTGTAGAAACGGTTAGAGATTTGTTTAAAGAAAGAGGTCTGTCTGCAACATCGTTAAACAATTATTTAGAGAGTCCTTGGAATTATATCTATAGAAATTTACTTAGAGTTCCGGAAGAACAGAGTTTGTCATTAATATACGGAAATGCTATTCATAATACGCTTGAGAAAGTTACTAGAGAACATACTAAGTTGGGCGAGTTGCCAACCATGAGCGAAGTAACAAAGCTTCTGGAGAAAGAGTTAAGTAATATGCCACTTTCAGTTGATAATTATACAAAGTTGCATCAGCAGGGAATTGAAGAGCTTGCTGTTTATTTAGAGCATGTTGAATCAACAATTACTAAGGTTACAAAAGAAGAGTTTAGTTTGAGAGTGGTTATGCCTACTGATGACGCTGATCTGCCAGAGGTAGTACTAACAGGAAAGTTGGACCGCCTTGATTTTAATGATGAAGGACAGTTGTTGCGAGTGGCTGATTACAAAACTGGTCGTCCCAAAACCCGCGGGGAAATTGAAGGTAGTACGAAGAATTCTAATGGAGATTATAAAAGACAGCTGGTTTTTTATGCTTTGCTTTTAGAGCTCTATGGAGATGAGAGATATTTTTGTAGAGAAGGAGTTCTTTCTTTTGTGAGAGCGGATAAGAATAGTGAGATTCGTGAAGAAGTTTTTATTATAACCGACACTGAAGTGGCTGATTTGAGAAAGGAAATAATAAGGGTGGCAAAAGAGATCGTTTCTGGTGAATGCTTGCTTGAGCCTTGTGATGCAGAGGTGTGTAATTATTGTCACTTGGCTGAACAGTTACAAGGTTAGGTTTTGTTATTAAAAACCCCTCGTGCAGATGCACGAGGGGTTTTTAAATTTTCTAATTATAGAGTTCCAGCCTCGATACCCTTTAATAGGTTATCGATAATCTCCTTAACGACAGCGTATGGCTGTGCGCCATTTATTAGTCCTTGTTCATCACCCACAAGTATTACTGTATGTGGAGTACCACGAGCACCAATGTCTTGCGCATTATTGTAGTCTTCTTCTACTGCAGACCTTTGCTCGCCACTGTCCAAACAGCTTTCAAACTCATCTTTGGAAACACCAGCCGCTACTGCAAACTCACTAAGGCGAGTGATGTCAGTCTGTTCGTTTGTTTCTCTCTCTTCAAAAATTTGGTCACTGAAGGCCCAGAAAGCCTCGTTTCCACCTAATGAAGCTACACATTCAGCTGATTCAGCAATGTGCGGAGCGCTAGGATGGAGTTGTGCAATTGGGAATTGCCGATAAACCCAAGCTATTTTTCCGTCGGTTCCATAATCGGCCATTATTCTCTTCATTGTTTCGTGAAAATTCTTACAGAAAGGGCAGTCATAGTCAGAGTATTCAACCAAAACAATCTGAGCATTTGGATTACCACGAATATGATCATCTTCTGTGACTGGATTGATAGCTTCTAAACTTGGAGCAGTGCCTGCGTTGGTATTGTCTCCTGTGTTTTTTACTACTTCTCCTTCGCCTGATTTCAGGCCGCTAAAATAAATAGCGGCAGCAATAAGCCCAAAGCCGATAATGATTGCGATTGGTGTCAGAATAGACTGACTGATTCCTCGTTGTCTTACTGTTTCTTTTTCCATATTGCAGAATTATATCATATGTAAAATATAGTATATTATTCTAGTATGACGACATTCGAAGCAATTGTTCTTGGTTTGGTACAGGGACTTACAGAATTTTTACCCGTTTCCTCTACTGGTCATTTAGTTTTTCTACATTCTATATTTGGCCTAAATGGAGTTACGGCCCTTTCCTTTGATGCTGTATTGCACCTAGCTACAGCTGGGGCAGTGATTGTTTATTTCTGGGGCGATGTAGTGATGCTTCTAAATACTGCTAGACGCAAAGTGAGTCGTCTACCAGTAAATGAGCGTGATTATAATTTACTACTTGCCTTACTAATCGGTACAGTCCCGGCTGTTATTTTTGGATTGCTACTTGAAAATATTATGGCCACATTATTTCGAAGTCCTATTTTAGTGGCAACGGTTTTGATTGTTGGTTCTTTCCTTTTTGTTCTAGCTGAATGGAAATATTTACATTCTAAGCGTGGAAAAATAATTACCATTAAAACTGGTTTGCTTATCGGTTTATTTCAGTGTCTAGCTTTGGTCCCTGGGATGTCTCGCTCCGGAGCCACCATTAGTGGTGGTATGTTGCTGGGGCTCAGTAGGGAAGAGTCAGCTCGGTTTGCTTTTCTCTTGGCTATTCCAATAATTCTTGGCGCTGGAAGTAAAAAAATGCTTGAGTTGATGACTTCTTCTGAAGCTGTGTCTTGGTTTGCTGTAGCTGCTGGAGCAGCTACAGCTTTTTTCGCTGGCCTGGCAGCAATTCATTTTATGCTTTCATTTGTACGCCGTTATTCTTTATGGCCCTTTATTTGGTATCGGGTTATTTTGGCGACTGTTGTGATAGTTTTGGTAACTATTTCTTAAAAAGGTAGGGAGTGAGTGATTGAAGAGTCCTCTTTTTTCAGCCACTTCGAAGTATCTAGAGGTATATCTTTCTTGCGATAACCATCTTTGTATTTAACGTGACCATGCTCTAAAGCATATTCAAAAACCTGTTTAGTAACTTTCACGTCTTGTTGACAGTATTTTTTTACTTCTTCTACTTTTCCTTCTCGCCACCAACGCACCGCCTGAATACCATCGGCGGATTTTTTTGCACCTATAGTTGCTTTGGCGATATTGTCTAGTCTTAAACGTCGGCCTAGAGATTCCTTTATGTCTTCTAAAATATCGATACTTTTTATTTGTAGTAAATCACCTGGATAGTATTTATTTAAAAGAGGGATATCAAAATGATTGCTGTTGTACCCAACTAATGCGTCTGCTTGCTCTATTAGCGGCCAAGCTTGTTGTAGTTCATCTACGCTTATGGTTAGGTACTTATCTGTTTCACTGTCATAGAAAGAGGCTACGGATATGTCTAAAGCAGCCGGGTCAGAGCTCCCAACTTCTTGAAAGAAGTTTTGTGTTTCTAGGTCGAATACTATGTAACGCATTATTAAGTTAATTTTTCTAGCAGCTCTGGTAGAGTTCCTGTCATTTCTGTTTTCTCTCCTAAGTTTTTAACAATATACTTTTCAGAATTTACTTCGTCCTCTCCAAGGATAAGTGCGTATGTGACAAATTGTTCACCAGCTGCTGATATTTTTTTACCAATTTTTTTAGTACTAATATCTACCGACACAGATAGACCACTTGGTCGTATTTCCTGAGCCAATTTTTGTGCTTTTATATTAAATTCTTCACTAGTTGGAATAATAACTAGGTCTGGTGAAGTGATTTCAGAAGTTAATAGGTTATGTGTTTCTAGGAAATCACGCATTGTCACATCTCCCATACCGAATCCAATCCCAGAGACTGCTTCATCTGCGAACAGTCCAGTAAGATTGCTATAACGACCACCTCCTAATAAAGCACGGTTATTTTCACTAGAGACATCAAATATTTCAAAAATAGTACCAGTGTAATAATCGAAGCCTCGCGCAATTGAACGGTCAATTTTCACATTTGTTATTCCCAGCTCCTCTAGCCCTTTAGCAACTGGATTCTTATCAGTTTTAATATTTCCTGCAACTAAGTCATAAATTTTACTCGTAGCTTCTTTGTCTTTCACAAGCTTTGAAAGAGCTTCTTTGTATTCATCGGCACTAATTTTATGAAACCGGTCGTTTAGTTTGGTAATCTCATTCTGAATTGCTTCATCGGCTATACCAAAATCTTCATAATATTTAGACATTTCTTCACGGCTATTGAGTCTTATTTCAAACATTTCTGGTTCTGCTCCGAAATTGAGTAGTGTTTGGTAGGCAAGTGCTATTAGTTCGACATCGGCTGAAATATCGTCGCTACCAAAAAGATCACAGTTTAGTTGCCAGTGTTCTCGCAGGCGACCTTTTTGCGAACGCTCATATCGAAAAAGATTAGGAATAGAATACCAGCGCACTGGAAAGGAAAGAGATTTCTGGCGTCCAGCAATCATTCTAGCCACAGTCGGTGTCATTTCAGGACGCAATGTGACCAAGCGGTCGCCTCTGTCTTCGAAAGTATAGGTCTGTTCATTTACCAGTTCTTCATTTTCTGCTCCTTTAGCTTTGTATATCTCCGCAGGTTCAAGTACCGAGGCGTCATAACGCTCATAACCAAATGATTCAGCTGTTAAGCTCCAGACATCAAAAATGTAACTCTGGACTGCCATGTCCTCCGGATAAAAGTCACGGACTCCTTTATATGGTTGCGTTGAAAACTTTCCTGTTACTCTAGCTCCTCTCTGACTGCCAGCTTCTTTTTTTGTCATAAATATTAGTTAGATTGTATGTGAAAGACGCGCTCTACACAAGCAAAATAATCCTAAGAGTTAGATTGAGGTAGAATAGATTATATGAAGATTGTATATGTTGGACCATACAGTGGTGAAGAGGAAATAGTTCAGAAAGCTTTTTTAGAGCATGAGGTTTTGTTTATTGAAAAGCTTGAGCATTTACAACCACCGGACTTTAACTCTGCAGAGGTTATTTCGGTTTTTGTTGATACTCCGGTTACAAGTGATGTGATAGAGAAAATGCCAAGCTTGAAGCATATTGCGGCGCGTTCAACTGGGTTTGATCATATTGACTTAGAAGCAGCAAAAGCAAATGATGTTGTAATTTCTAGAGTACCTCACTATGGGGCAGAAACAGTAGCTGAGTATGCGATTGCAATGATGTTTACTCTATCTAGAAATGTCTATCGAGCCTATATGGATATCCAAGACAGTACCACTGTCCCAAGCTTAGAGCCCTATGAAGGATTTACTCTTTCTGGTAAAACTATAGGCGTAGTTGGGACTGGGACAATCGGCAAGAATGTTTGCCAGATTGCTCGTGGCATTGGTATGCGAGTTTTGGCCTATGAAGTACATCCTGATGAGGATTGGGCTGCCTCGTACGAAGTCACTTATATGCCGCTAGATGAACTGTTAAGGGATTCGGATATTGTTAGTATTCATGTCCCAGCCTTGCCTGCTACTGAACATATGATTGGAAAGGAGGAAATCGCTTTAATGAAGAAATCAGCTTACTTAATCAATACTGCAAGAGGCAGTATTGTTGATACTGCATCTCTGGTAGTGGCGTTACGTGACAAAGCTATTGCTGGAGCGGCACTTGATGTTCTTGAAGGTGAACCAGAAATGCATGATGAACTCGAACTGCTTAACCAAAAAAATGTTAATCCTGAAATTTGGCAGCTTTTAGCTGCTAACCATGCTTTGATTGATTTATCAAATGTGATTGTTACTCCTCATATTGCATTTAATACTAAAGAAGCAAAGCGGGAAATAACTGATACTACTCTTGAGAATATTATTAATTGGAGTAAGGGAGGTCATTTTAATCAGGTGTCCTAGGTGCAAAGTTGTTAATATGGAGGCCATTATTTAGTTTTTAAAAATATGGTAACCTATTAGTAATATAATAATTTAAATCATTAATATGACAGATGAGACAAGAGTTGAAAATAATGTGGTAGAGACAGGAGGGAAGACTCCTGTATTGGGGTATGTTATTGGTTTTGTTGTTTTACTAGCCTTGGCTGCTGGTCTGTGGTGGTTTATTGGCAACAATAATGATTCTCCTGAAGGAATCAGTGTAGCTGGTGATGTGAATGCAAATCAGGGTACTTTAGAGGCAAACTATCCTGATGTTGTGGCTACTGTAAATGGAAAAGACATTACAGGAGAGCAAATGAGTAATAATGTGTTGCAAACTGCAGCAACTGCACAGGCTCAAGGTGTGGATATTAGTAATGCTGAAACTTTGGCGCAAATTGAGTCACAGTCATTGACAACGCTAGTGAATACAGAGTTGCTTCTTCAGGCTGCTACTGAAGCTGGTATTACTGCTTCTGATGAAGATGTTAATGCTCAGATTAGTGCCTTGGAAACTCAATTGGGTGGTGCTGAGGCTATGGAGGCACAAATGCAAGCATCAGGTGTGACCATTGATGCTTTGAGAGCTGATATGGATAGACAAATAGTAATTAATTCTTACATTGAGCAAAATGTAGACCTCGACTCAGTTGTTGTGACTGATGCAGAGGTTTCAGCCTTGTATGAATCTTTGATAATAGGAGTGGAAAATGCCCCAGCTCTTGTCGAAGTTGAGGCTCAGATACGTCAGCAAATCGTTTCTGAGAAACAGCAAGCTCTGATTGCTGAATTATTAGAAAACTTGCGTGTAGGAGCAGAGATCAATGTGTTGATATAGAGTTTATTAAATAAAAGACCAACACCCCAAGGGGTGTTGGTCTTTTATTTTATTATCAGCAACAGAGCCATTTAAGGGTATTTTATGGTATCATAATCGAGTTATTAAATAGCAACTATACTCATGAGTACAGAATTAAAAGCACTTTGCATGCGATGTCGAAACGAGGAGAATAAACCGACCATGCAAACTATGAACGATATTAAGATCGAAGAAAAGAATAATCGTTATTCTGCTAAAGGTATCTGCGCTACCTGTGGCGGAAATATGTTCAAGTTCATGTCAAAAGACAACGCTGCTGAGTACCAAGACTAATTTCAATGTTGTAACAATTAGTATAATTTGAGTTATACAATGATGAGGACTCAAAAATAGTTGCTAAGTTTAAACTAAGGACCAAAAAGCTCTGCTTTTTGGTCCTTAGTTCTATCTAGCATCAGTAAGTTTTTATCTGAAAGGATCTTTTTGCGCGTAAACTGACACTGTCCTGCGTTTCCGTGCTTGGCCCTTGCTTACATGTTTATGCGAACGATACACTTTATGAACAATGAATTTTTCTTCTAAAAAACTCACAAGCTCTTTTTCACTGTATACATGTTCAGGAACGCCAATTACAGGGTGAACATAAGTGTTGGTTTCCTTGCTCGGATACTCTTTGAGCAATCTTTCTGTGTGTTTATCACCATCTTGAAGGAATGTCTTCATAAATAGCCAGCCACCTGAATCAAGAACACGATATATCTCATCTCTAAGCTGAACTCTTTCTACTTCATTTAAAAAGTGAGAACTCATCATGTCCAAAGCTAGGTTTTGTGAATTGTCGGATAGTGGAATGAGATCTGCGATTGAACGGATATCATAAGTAATTGCTAATTCGCCACTTAATTTGCGGGCTGCAGCAATGGCGGCACTGGAAGAATCGTACCCAATACCAGTAACATCGAAGTTTTTAGCAAGAAAGACAAGATTGCGCCCATTGCCGCAGCCTAAATCTAAAACCTTTGTGTCTGTTGCCAAAGGCCCAATATTTTTTTGTCTTCCAAGCCAGCGAGTGAATTTTGCCAAGTCCTCGCTTTCATCGTCTGACATCTTTAAATTACTGGCACTAGTATATTCTTGGTCCCAAAATGCAGTGCCGTGACGCTTACGTTTTTGTTTTCTTATGAAGGGGCGCTTAGCCATAGTCTGTGCATACTAGCAACAAACACCATTTAAAACCAGAAGAATGTCTCATATGTTATTATTGGACTATTAATTTATAATTGAAACTGATATGAAATTTGTACTCGCAATAGTTGCTCTAGCTATTTTAGGTGTTGGTTACTGGCTTGTTACCAACAAGGATGTTGATCACTATATGGACGATAATGAAATGGAAGAAGCTATTAATATGGAAAGTAGTGACAATATGGAACATGAAAATATGAATGACGATGAAGACGGTCTTAGTGCAAGTGCAGAGTTAGAAGTATCTGCAGATGTTTCGTCTGGTGAAGTTAAAGTTTTTGAAGTAAGTGGTAAAAGTTTTGAATACGACATTACTGAAATTCGTGTAAATCAAGGTGATACTGTCACAATTAACTTTGTTAG
>Ga0222673_1000690_pt1 | contig 13653 bp, 11 predicted proteins | sample AntAcemetagen801_FD_179845 | JGI IMG/M metagenome (GOLD analysis project Ga0222673, IMG submission 179845) | Saline water microbial communities from Ace Lake, Antarctica - #801 | ecosystem: Environmental > Aquatic > Non-marine Saline and Alkaline > Saline | place: Antarctica: Ace Lake...
GTATCTCCTATTCTTATATATACAGGATTAGTAGCTGATGGATCATTTCCATCCATTCCTTTTATTGCTACTGTTAAATCGTCTGAAGCTACTGAAGGCACTATTTTTCCGTTACTTAAAAAGCCACGAGGTAAATTATTATGGAAGCCTGTTTGACCATGTTCAACTAAAAGCCCATCAACAATATCGTTTAAGTCTTTAGCGTTCCAAACCATCTCAACTACAGCACCAGATGAGTGTGCTTGGTCTGTTGTATTATCAATCGCTCTAGTGTATGAGGTTAAACCACTTCCGACTAATGTCCCTGTAATTCTCTCCATTTTACTAGAAGTTTCATTTCCTGATGAATCTACTCTATCTATTGTAATTGTTATCTCAGTATCAGTTGGAAGATTGGTAACACTACCTAAAGTTATTGTTTCACCTGTTCCTGTTGATATTGAAGCTGAAAGGGTTGTTGAGTGTAAGCTTTTATATTTTCTAAAATATGCCATATATTTTTATAATTAATTTATAATTTTTCAGAAGAAGGCGGGTTAATTCTTAATTTATTGCCTTCAACTATTAATCCTAAAAGGGTATATTCCGAATCTATTGAATCTGTTGTGATTCTAAACTGAATATCTCTTAGTTTTTTTCTAATTTTTATATTCCTTTGGTCTGCGGCATCTGAAAAGAAAGTGGGTACTCCTGCTGTATCTCCCATTTGAATACTCCCCATTAAATCATATCCCATACCAGTTAGTGAATATTGAGGAGAAATTGTTTTTGAAGCTAAACTTGAAAAACCTGAGTTTCTTTCTGCACCTGATACTTCAAGGGTTATTGCCCCTCTTGGTGAACCTAACTTTATATAGACCTTATCAACTTTCACAAAGTCTTTAAAAAGTTTACTCAAAGACCATCTTCCTGATATGTAAGAAGTTGAAAAGCCTGTCCCCAAATCTCCTGAAATATCTTCACTTAACTCAATAAGTTTATTTCCCGATACAGGAGTATATAAGAACTTAGTAGTCCCATCAGTTTCAGTATATTCTAAAAATTGTTTAGCTCCAATAGTCCAATCAACTGTCCAATTCATTCTCTCTAAATCATAAATAATCATTCTATTATTGTTTGTTCCTGTTGTTGTAATTGATATAAAAATCTTAGCATCTTTAAAATAAGCAGAAGTATTAGGAACTTGACTACCTATAAGATTTCTCCAATAAGGTCTTATACGAGATGAGATTTCATTTGTCCTTAAAATATTATAAAAATCTTTTTCAAATCCAAGTGAAAACCAACCTCGCTTATTTGGAAACATAATATCTTTATTTGTAGCAACTACTCCTAAAATTGAGTCTGTTCCTGATGATCCAACTACCTTAACAGCAGAGGGAATTGAAAATGAAACATCACCTACTGTAGCTGACGATATTTGTATCTGCCAGACAGCCCCTTGACCTTCAGGAGTTTTACATAAAACAGTAGCCCTGCCTTCTCCTCCACCTGACTGATAATGTTTAACAGAAATAGGAATTTCTCTGCCTCCTTTTTCAAGATTTATCCAACCTCCTCCATAAAAGTCTGAAAAGTTACCAATATTTGTTCCTGTGCCTGAAAAATAGACCTTATACATTGAGTCATCATCATTTGTAGCCCAAATACGATTACCTGACATGGCCATTGACTTAAATTTAGGTCCTGCTGTAGTATTTCCCAAAGGAGGAACAATATAAGGATTAATTGTTCTTGAGACATCGTCAACAAAAGAAGTCCCTTCAGATGAGCCTACTAACGCCTCTTGTCCTGACACCTCTGAAATATACCATTGATAAGCTGTAGCACCCACTACTGCACTACAAGTCCACTCTATAGAATCTGAAGCTGTCCAAACATCTCTTACTCTATTTAATGTAACAGACGCCTCAGTTGAACCTACAGTTTCACCAATTGCATTTACCGCAGTTGCTTCACAATACATATTATAACTCCCACTTGATAGTCCTGTTCTTGTAGCTGTAACTGAAGTTGGAGCACTCATAGCAGTATATTTAGTAAGAACTGAACCATCATAACGAGCTAATGGGTCTGTTCCATTTGCAATATAAAGATAACCTCCAATTTGCATAAAATAACATTGAGTTCCTGCTGTAAAAGTAGCTCCTGTAACTTCTGTTACAGAACCTCCATTAGAAGATGACCAAGCCTTACCATCTGCTATAGTTATAAGTTCAGTTGTTGCGTCATCTTTCATATACTCACAAGCCCCATCAAGAGTTTCTCCATGATCTGCTCCGTAATAATCAGTTCCCCAACGAGTTTTCCACAATCCATCTTCAACCTGCATTAAATTAATAGCTTCTTTAGCCTCATTTAATCTAATACGAGATTCAGACAACTGTTTATTTACTCCACCATTATATTTATTGATAGGTATTTGAACTTTTGTCTTATTTGATTTAGTATCTCCTCTAAGTTTTATCATATTATGTACCGAAACCTTCTAAATCGCCAAGAGTAGATTCAATAACGTCTGAAACTCCCTCAAGACCAATAATATTATTTGTTCTCATATTCTCTAAACGTGCCTCAGCTTCTTGAAAAGCCTTACTTGCTTTTCCTGACTCATTATCATTTTCATAGAAACGAGATAAAACAAAGTAAACTATAAAATAAGGGTCAGTCATCTCAGTAGTGTCTGTTATAGCTGTAAATTGAGTTGCTGCTTTATAATATTCATACTCTATTGTATGGTCTGTAGTAAGCGTAATTTTAGAATTAAAATTCAAATCAAAGCCACCCTTAATATTTCCTGTAAGATAACAGTATTTCCTGCTTATATCACCAACTAAAGAAGGAACTTTAGATACAGGAACTACCTCCCAAAAAGTAGGATTGCCACTTGCGTCAAGTGTTCTTACATGAGAAGATAATTTAATAAAATCAGTAGGGCAGTCATAAGACGAAGTTCCTGCTGTTAATGTAGTATCTCCATCAGCAGCGTCAGTAAGTTTTGTCCATAATTCTCTCCAATTAGTGCTTTCATAAAATTCCCAACGATTAACTGCAGCGTTAGCATATATTCTTCCTGCTAAATACTCATCAGTTGTTGTTGTCCATCCTGTTGCATCCCCCTCGTAAAGTGCGTAAACTGCATCTAATATGTTATTTTCTGTTAATACTGGTGAAGCCATAATTTATTGTTTAACTTATAAAAAAAAGACGTACCTTTCGGTACGCCTCCAAATCACTCTATTATTTGGTAAAGCTATAGTGCCTCACGCTTCAGTCTTTTAAGACGTTAGCGTCATGGAGAGTAAAAACTCTCTCACTATGTAATCTTTATATTAGACTTATTTTTGGATATTGTCAAGTCGGGTTGTTTAACAAAAGTTCTTCTTCCTATCTTAGCCCTCTTAAAAGAAATAGGAGATATTTTCATAAGAGGAGGAGTTGTTCTTTTAATAGTTATTTTAGCAGCTTTTTTCTTCTTTTTGCCTTTTGCTACAGTTTCTCTTTCTGCTAATAATCTTTGTAGTTGTTTCTCAGCCTGTTTTTCAGTTATCTGTCCTAACTTATACAAAGTAACAACATCATTCATTTTACTTGTATTCTTTCCTCTGTATTTTGATATAAGCTTCTTATCAAGCTCTGCGTTTCCTGTAAGTTCTGGAGGTTTAGGATTAAAAGCCAAGTCAATAGTCTTTATAGTGCCATTGTCTTTATAAAGAACGCTGTTCCCAAGTTGTGTTACTTCTTCATCAGAATACTTAAACATAAGTTTAGATATTTCTAAATCAGGAGCAACACCACCTTGTACTCCACTTGGTACTTTTCCGCTTTCAAGGTCGCTTTTAAGCTTATTTATTACTGCATTTTGTTGAAGCTCGCCCCTTCTTATTTGTAATAAGCCACGAGACTCTTTTTCAGTTCTTACGTCATACGGAATTGCATAATTTATTGATTCTCGTCTTGAAGGTTGACCAGTTAAGTCAGTATGTGGTTCTAATGCTTTAGACATAAAAGGAATAGTTTTTTTAATTTCACTACCAAATGTTTTTGATTTTCTATATATTGGGTCAATAATCGTTGAAACATACCTTTGTAAAGCACTCATTGGAATTACTTGTCCTGCTGTATAACCTAAGTTTCTACCAAGATTATAATCAACATCACCAGACGCTAACCTAACAAATTGATTTAACCCACTCATAAATGTTTGACCTGATAGAAATTTACCCATAGACATAGCAACTTTACCTATTTTCTCAAGTTGAGTATCTGTTAATACTGTTCTTGACTCATTATTATAATACTTAATTGCTGCTGGAATTGCTAACGCCATAGCAAAAGGACCTGCATACATCATTGATACCCATTTATTACCTATCTTAATAGCAAATGGTATTTTACCTTCATCATAAAAATATTTTTTCTCTTTTGAGTCTGTAGGAACAGCCCAAGTTGTTCTTCCATCTAGTGCCATCTTACCTCCAACTACAGAAGCTATTGAACCAAGTATTGTTTTTGCTAACTGTTCTCTTTTGTTAGTTGCCCCAATAATAGTTGACACTCCAGTAGGCGAATATTCTACCCATTGTTTAGCATAATTCATTGGAGTTCTAATAAACGGAACAAACCATCTAACTGCTTTAGGAGCTTTATACATCCATTTCGTAGCACTATCTATAGCATTTAATAATGCTCCTTGTCCTTTAGGACTTACAGTTTGTCTAAAAAGAGAATAAGAAGCTACTTCAGACGCTTGTTTTTGTGTTGCTCCTCTTGCCAATTCTCCTCCTTCAATTATAGCTGAAAAGAACTTGTCTCCAGCTTCCATTGCTCTTGTTGGAATAGTCATAAACTTTGGCATCTTTCCTGTAGGAGCAAAGCTAATATCAGGTTTTTCTATTGGCTTTATTCCCTTAAAAGATTCACTAAAAGCCTTTACAGCTTTGGGGAGTGATGAAAACGCTCCTTTATAATATTGTCCAGTTTCTTTAACCTTACCTTGAGCAAGTAGTGTTGCAGGTCTTGTAAAAAATGTTTGAAGCATATTAGAAAAAGCATTCCTCATGTGAGTTCGTGGATTTGAAAGCATATTATTATACCTATATTCATCTAATACATTAGTTATACTAGGTTTAACAAATTTTCTATAAAACTTAAAAACACTATTAGAATTATTCCAATCAACTTTTGCAGCTTCTTCAGATATTCTTTTAGTATTATCAGACGCTCTAGCAACTCTTTTAAGTATTTCTTGTCTTACACTTTCGTCTCCTGCATCTACAGATAAAGACTGTAGTTTTCTACCTCTATCGGTTGCCTCTGATGAAACTACTCTTAAACTATCAACTAAATCTGTTAATTTCTTTTTTAATATTTTAGGATTTTGACCTTTTCTACTTAACTGTTCTATGTCTTTATCAAGCGAAACTAAACGTTGTCTTGCTTTAAGCACTTGAGCATTAGCACTCAATGTTTCTTCTCTTGTAGTTACTTTACTTAAAATCTCACTTTCTTTGGCTGCTTTTAAAACCTCTCTCTTACTCATTGTTTTACCCTTTACATTCTGAAGCTCAGGCTTAATCTTGTTTACTACTTCATCTAAAACAGCCTTTTGCTTTTTGCCTAGTTTAAGTCTTTCTTTATTAATGTTGAAAACATACTTCTTATCTGCTATACTTATTTTTAATGGAGTATAATCGCCAATTTGCGAAGTCAATCCGCCAACTTGTTGAGAACTCTCAGCCTGACTCACGCCCTTTGTGGCTTCAGACACTTTTATTCCCTGTTTACCTAGTGGCAATCCCTGCTTTATTCTTATTGATTGTTGCGATAGGGGTTGTCCCTGTTTACCTAATTTACCTTTTATTTTCCCTACTCCTTTAGTAGCTTGTTTGTAGATGTCTGTGAGTTGTTGTTTTGTTAATACTATATCTTTGTTCAAGATAACAATTTCTTCAAACTGTTTGTCTAATTCAAATGTGGATTCCGTTAAATTTTCAATAACATCATATCCCTTACTTTTTGCTAGTCTTCCAGCATACGCTTCCATAACATCTTGGGTATCATAAAACTTCAAGTTTTTATTAGATTTCAAATCAGGAAAATCCCTAAATAGTATTTGTATAGCACCTTCTTTTGAAGTACGACTAAACTCATTAATAATTTTTTTACTTGCCAACTCTTCCAAAGTTAATACACCAGCCGATGTTCCTCTAATCCCCCTTACACCTTCTCTCCTACCTTTAGAAGAAACAGAAAGAACCCTTGCTTCTGGTTTAATTACAAATTCACTTTTTTTACCACCTAAATATGAATGTGGTGATTTTACTTTTGAAGGTGTTGTATAAAGTCCTTGCGGTTTATCAAAAGAAACTGAAGCACCTTTCTCCTCTATGCGTTGAACACCTCTTGCCTTTACAAACTCCTCCGCACTCTTATATTTCTTTGCTTCTTTAGCAAGTGGGTCTAGTTTTTTACCTATTCCCTCTACTATTTTAGGTAACTCAGTTCTCTTTAATCCTTCTTTAATAATCATCTGTAGTTTCTTTGGATTAAGTTTTAGTTTCACAATATCATCTGCTGAATAACCGAGCTTTCTTAGAGCATTAACTTGAGCAGGATTTACTTTTCCTGCTATTCCTGTTAATCCTCCAGCCATTCCTATAGCAGGAAATGTCATCTCCTCTGTTATTTTATCTATATATTGTTTTTTATTAATCTTTCCTGCACTAAATTCTTCTAAAGCAGTACCAATTCTACCTGTCTTTCTTGGGAACGATTCACCTAAAAACTCCTTCTTTCCCTTTTCATAAATTAAATTCTTATATAAAAATCCTCCTACTTTACTTTTAGGAGTAGCTTTTTGCAGAACTCCTTTAGAATAAGGTTGATTGGTTAAAAAGTCTGCTGTTCTCTGAATTGGTTGAGTAATCTTTTGCGGTACTTTTGGAGTAAACCCTCTTACAAAAGCTTCTCTAGTTGGCTGACGAGATAATGCTTGTCCTGTTTGCTTAAAAGAGCTAAGAATATTACTAAGATTTAAAGTAGGTTGTGGTCTTGGAACAGGAGAACGAACTTCATTAACTCTAGGTAAAGGCATTCTAACTGAAGGAGGAGTAAATCCTTTAACCCAAGTCTTTCTAGTTTGAGGTTTAGAAAGAGCTTGAACATTACCTTTCACATTAGACACGCCCTGTCCAATAATTTGTTGAACTCTATTTAAGAAAGTATCTTCTTGAGGAATTGGAGAATTGACTTTAGGACCAAATGTACCTTTTAACCAGTTTCCTATTCCTCCTAATGTATTATTCATAGTTTAGAAAGAACTGGTAATTAATATCTTTCTTCTTCATCACCTGAAAATCCTGTTCTATTCCAAGCCATATTTCCTGTAGGACCTGTTGATAATTGTCCCTGTATTCCTGGAGCACTTATTCCTGGTGATTGATATTGACCTACTTCAGATAGATTGGCTTTCAACTGACTTATATTATCACTATGATTTAACGCCCATTGGTTAAGTGCGTCTCTTTGATTTCTTGCGTCAGCTTGTGCTGTCATAAGTTGGTTTTGAGCCATTTGCAACGCTTGTTGTGATAGTTCAGCTAAGTTTAGACCTCTACCAAGTTGCCCTTGAGCTTTCATGTCTTTTATTTGTCGTTGAGCTTGAGAAAACCAATTAGCGATTGACATAGTTTTTTGTTCTGTTTGTTCTCTTAATCTATTTATTTCTGTATTATAAACATTTTTTACCTTAAACTCTCTATCACTTATCTGACTTTGGATTTCTTTAGTTTGGGTTAAAATATTACCTCTTGCCTTAGTACCCATTTTAGAAATAGCATAAGAATATTGGTCAGCAGCACTTGAATCACCTGCTCCTCTTGCACCTAATGTAATTTGCCCTGCTCTCATTTGATTTCTAATATCCTCTGCCAAGTCTTGTAAACTTTTAGTTTGTCCTGCTTCTACCTTTCTGCTTTCAACACCAAGATCAGCTAAACTTTGTGTCTTTTGCCCTTCAAGAGCACCTGTTGCTTCAGCTTGTTGACTACCTACAATTTTCTCTTGTATGCCTTTTTGTGTACCTATATCACCAAGTTGAGAATCAAGACTAGCAAGGTATTGGTCATATCCTGTATTTAAATCACGTCTTGCTTGTCCAGCCATATCTCTTTCTCTGTTTTGTGCATTTATATTATTTTGGTAATCTTCCCATCCTGTATATCCTCGTGAAATAGCCCAAGCATTTCTATCTTGTCCTGACATAGTAGAAAGATTTACTCCTTCATCTCCACCGCCTGATGGTTGAGTAGGTTGTGATGTTTGTTGCTGTGGTTGAGAAACATTACCAGCTTCACCTCCATAATATCCATAATCTGTTGGTGTTTGACCTGTTTGATAAGTAGAAGTTTGTTTAGGAGTTTGAGCTTGTGCATAAGGAACATTACCAATATTTAAAGACGTTCCTTGACGAAGTTGAGAACCTCCTTCTGAACCTCTCCCTTGTCCAAAAATGTCTCCAATCTTTTCTGTAATTCCAAATTCTGGTAATCCCCATGAACCCATACGTATAGCCATATATTTTTATATAAATTAATAATAAAAAAAAGCCTTCTCCACCTATAAAGGTTTCAAAGACTTGATTAGTAATTATCTAATTGTCAGTCAAAATAAATATAAACTATTTTTCTATCTGTGTCAAGTGCAAAACTCTTTAGGCGTTAGCAGAAACCCAAAGAGCTTATCAAAGACCTCACGTTTCTACGACGTCATGTAGTCTGCTTAGTGAGTGAGGTAATTGCAGACTGTCAAGGAATTGAACCCTGCAAGGCGAGATTTGGAGTTTCACCTGTGCCCAGCACACAATCTTGCGACATATTCTAAGGAATACGTCATTTTAAATATAACATTTTTAGTAAATGAAAGTCAAGTGATTCTGAAAATAGGCTCGTCAAATTCGCTGTTTAAGGCGTCTTAAAAAGATAAGACGTAGGGTAAGACCTTAAAACAAAACTCTCTTAAACATAGCTGCATACTTCTGAAGATGATCTTGTATCTGCCATTCTTTTGTAGTTTTAAAAGCTTCTTTCCCCATGCTTTCTCTTAGTTTAGTATCATTAATTAAACTTGTGATACTTTTATACCATTCTTCTTCTGTTGAAGCAAGATAACCATTAACCTCACTTTCAATCATTTCCTGATAAGGCCTGATGTTTTGGTATACTCCTGGTATTTTATAACTTGAAGCTTCTAAAAACTTAATAGAACTCTTACTTCTGTTATAGGTATTATTTATTAATGGAACTACCATAAAATCAGCATCATCCATAAACTTAGGCATAAGTTTAATCCACTCAAGCAAATCAATATGACCAAATCCCTGTTCATATCTAACACCCCACTTTTCTCTATATTTAGGAACAAACGCTCCAACTGACATAAACTTAAAGTTAGGATACTCTTTCATCACTCTATCCATTGCATTAAAAAAAGGTTCTGAATAAAGGTCTGAGAAATGAGTAGATGAACCAAAGTAAAGAGCTTTGTAATGTCCTCTATCTTTAAACTTACATCTGTGCTTATATAAATCTAAATCTATGTAATTAGGTAAAATACTTACTTTTCCTTCACTTTCTTTTAATTGAAACTCAAGTGAATGTTTAAGATGACGATTTGTACAGGTCAGATGAGATACATCATTTAAAATAGCCTTAACTACTGTTCTTCCCCAAGCTCCTGTCTTAAATACAGCATGGGCTGGATTATCAGCCAAAATAGTAAATAAGTCATCATCTAAATCACAAATCAGCTTCTTTTTAAACTTTTGAGCCATAAGCCCCATTATTGCATAACCTATATCATTATTAGTATAGTTGAAATATACAATGTCATAGTCTTTAAAAACCTTTCTCCAATCAAATGACTCATTTTTAGAGTGGTCATAAACTCTAACCTTAAACTTTACATCTTCGTCTTTGTAACCATTTAAGTATCGCATAGGCTGGATTATCCTTGCGTAGTCCACTCCTGATACTTTGTCAACAAATGTATGACTTGCTAAAGCAAAGACTTTTATAGTTTTCATAGTTATTTGAATTGATAAATAATTTCCATTGGCTGTTCTAACCACCACCAAAGAAAAGAAAACAAAATTATACACACTAATAGAAACAATAATTTATGATTAGTCAAAACCCAATTTAAAAAGTCTTGTATCATAATTGACTCCTTTCTATAAACTTATCTAACTTTCTCTCAAAGGTCTTAATCATATTAATATAGTGCTTTCTAAATCTCTTTGTATCAAGTTCTATTTTCTCTTTTAATCCAAAACTTACGCCCATCATAGTTGGCTCATATTTAACCTCTAACTCCTCTCTTGTAAACTTTGTCATTGAGCCTTCAGGAAAGAATACAACTCTACAGCCGCATAGTCTTGCAATTTCTACTAAAGCAGTAGGGTTCTCATAGGTATATAATACTGAACACATATTAAACAAGTCTGCTAATTGGCTTTGGTCAGATGATACAGTTCTATCTATTTTAATACTGTCTTTTGGATGAAGCCCCATATCTTTACCTTTTCCTACAAAGAAACAGGTATTGTCTCTATCTTTCTTCTGGTCTTTAAATAAATGAAGATTAAGAATAGGCAAAAACAGAATATGGTCATCATCAACCCCAAAAGTGTCATATAATTTAGAGAATACATAAATCTCATCATTCTTATCAAATGTAGAAGGACCTGGAACACCAAAAGAACTCATTACTCCTGGCTTATTTAAAACGTACCTAATTACTCTTTCTCCTCCTAATGGGTTTCCGTGTGCTATTTCAGGATAGATAGCCGTAAAAGGAGTTTGCCAGCGACCATTAGTTATTGCAAGTTGTCCCTTAGCCAAGAGCCAACCAAACAATCCCCACATAACACGAATGCCACCTGATAGTGGGTTAAACTCAGGAGTAAATACTGAATATGGTTTCATAATTAAAAAGCTGAATATCTAACTGATTTTCCATAATGATTTAAGGCATTTACATAATCTGCAACTTCTGTTGAGAAGCCTAACTGTTCAGGACTTGGCTTTTCTACGCCACCCTTTGAAACATGATATAAATGCACCTGTTCTTTTCTACACATAACTTTAGTATCTTCCATATAAAATTCATGTTCTCTGTTTAAGCTCTTACATCCATAATAACCTTTGTCTTTGTCTAGTATTTTAAGTTTCATTTTCTTAACCTCAGGGTCATTATAGATAACTAAATTCATTATGTCATTTTCTTTACACTTATACCTCATAGCGTCTTTGTTCTTTTCCTCCCAAATATCCCAGAACTTCTTATTAGTTGAAGCAACAAGCCCTCCTTGCAAAAACATGTCCTCAGTTACATTCCCGACACTTGTATTTTCATAATCGTTCTTATTAATAGGACAAGCTATATCATAATCCCCTTTTAATATAGCGTCTAACCTTGATAAAACAAAATGATCTGCGTCAATGTTTACAATAAGGTCATAATGAGGCATTAAGAGTTTAGCAAAAGTAGGCTTTGCCATATAAAAGTTAATCTTCTTTTCTCTAAAAACTCTGTCTATTGAATCTTGTCTAAAAACTACTAAATCTATATCGGGATGAAAACGCTTAAATGAATTAATAAACAAAGGAGTACCAACTGGATTATAGAACTTGTCATCAACTATTGTAAAGAAAACGGTCTTTAACATAGTTTTATTTCTCCTTTTGGGTTTCACTACAAATAATAATTTCTTTATTTAATAATTTACTTAAAATTAAAAATAATGGAGTAAAAGCTACACCAATCGCTTTTTTTAATACATCAGCCCAACTTGCTCCACGTCCTGAACATGAACAAAGAACAAGTTTTCCTTTATAGTATCTATTAATTTTTAAGTCTTTCATATTTTTACTCCTATAAATTCATGTCCAAATTCTTCTGTCTTATAACCTTTCCGAGAAAGTAATGAAAGGAAGTTGTTTTGATTAACATTTCCTACATGAACCTCTCCAATAATACAATCAACTGACAACTTCTCAAAGTCAATACTCTCTATAATCTTCAATTCTTCACCCTCTGTATCTATTTTAAGTAAATCAATATGTTTTATCCTTCGCTCTTTGCAAAAATCATTTAATGTCATTGCATTAACCTCTTGTGTTCCCTTTGAACTCAAAAAACTAGCTCCTGCCCCTATAGGTTCAACTCTATTAAACATTCTCTTTCCTGTTGAGTCTCCAATAGCTAACATATAGGTCCTTATCTTGTTTAGTTGGTTTTCTTTAACAGTTTTATTAATAGTATGTACTAATTCAGGTAAAGGCTCTATAGCATAGATTTGAGAAGCTATGTCATAAATATAAAATGAGAATGTTCCTATATTGCTTCCAATATCAATTACTACTAAGTCTTTCTTCTTTTTAATCTCGTCTAGTAAGAATTTATATTCTTCATCTCGCAAAACTTCTTCTACATATCGTAAACTATGTTGGTCATGGTATACCTCTGCAATTTGTTTATCAATACAACCTATAAGTATTTTTTGTTTCATTTTGTAAATAAAACTACAACTGCTGAACTATCATATCTTCTTGCTTTATAACCTAATCCAATCATATACTCAACAATCTTAGGAAAGTCTGGAAGATGAAATTCAACTTCAAGTGCTGAAATCTTGTCAGATACTTTCTTAAAGCTTTCTCCCATTAATATAGGTCCTTCATATCCTTCTATGTCAAACTTCATAAAATCAACCTTATCAATTTTATTCTCTTTAAATAAAGTCTCAAAACAAATAGTTCTTACTTTCTCTCCACCTTTCTTATAATCTAAAGCTAAAGAATGACAAGTTCTATTAGCAGGATTTTGATTAAGCATCATTTCTCCATCTTTCTCGGCTATAGCAGCTTTAATAGGAACAACATTATCCCATTTATTAAACTCTATATTCTTTTTCAATGCTTCAAAGTGTTCAGATGAAGGTTCAACTGCATAGACTTTCTTAGCAAAATCTCGCATATATTGAGTAACTATTCCAATGTTAGCTCCTATATCTAATACAACTAGGTCTGACCTAGTATTAAATATATCAATGTATATCCCTTCTAAGTAAATCTCTTTATAGATATAAGGAATGAATAAACTCTCAAACTTTATAGGGTTTTTCTTTGTCCCTGCTGGGTAAAATAGTGCATTTAACATAAGTGTTTTAATAATTAATAATTATATTTGTTCCCAACTTTTACGATTTTTATTATCTTGCCATTTAGAACTATTAGGTGTTTTCCAATCCTTACCATACCATTCTGAAAGCCACTTCTTAGGATTTTCAGGACAGTTAAACTTACGATCTAAATACTTTAAAGTTCCCCAATTCTTACTATCACAATTTCTAGGACTTGTTACAATACAGTCTGAATGAAGCATATTAATATATGCTGTGCCATTTCTTAACCAAAGAGGACTTACTGCAATCCAACCATCTATAAATCTTTGTCCTTTTCCCGCCATTGGTATCACTACCGTCAACATATTATCGTCTTAAACTTATAAATTGTGCTGTATTAACTTTAACCATTTTACTAACTAAATTAGGTATCTCTTTCTTGTCCATAGGAAAGTGTTGTTCAATAT
>Ga0222673_1000693_pt1 | contig 13589 bp, 20 predicted proteins | sample AntAcemetagen801_FD_179845 | JGI IMG/M metagenome (GOLD analysis project Ga0222673, IMG submission 179845) | Saline water microbial communities from Ace Lake, Antarctica - #801 | ecosystem: Environmental > Aquatic > Non-marine Saline and Alkaline > Saline | place: Antarctica: Ace Lake...
CACAGTTTGTAGTACAGCCTTGCCTGAATCAAAGTTATCACTTCCTCTTATTACGCTAGCCATTAGACTAACCCTTCAACAATAGCCTTTAACTCAGCTACACTCTTACCATCAGCAGTGTTAGTCATGTTCCTTAACTTTTGCTTGCTGGCTACGATTTCTTTTGTATCTTCACCATTTTCTGTTGCTCGCATAGAGTCAATATCAAGGGCTTCCAGTAAAGGCTTGCGGTATACTCTGATTGCTTTTTTTGTAATCTCTGTTGCTTTAGTGTTATTTACTGTAATCATTTTGTTTATTCCTTTTATCTGAATATTGAAACTGAAGCATGTAGGCTATCTACTGAGTTACCAGTACCTACCATAGTATAAAATCTATATGTTGTTGTAGTTGGAATATCTGCTAATGCTGAACATACATCAAAATTAATTCCTAATGTACCTCTTGTTGAAGAAGTATTAGCCCCATAGTTTACATCTGACATTGCCGTAATAAAATTAACAGTGTAATCACCAGTCCCATTGTCTGTAATACTACTAACATTATAGCTTGCCCTAATAGCCACAGTCCCTGTACCATTGAAATTCACCCATGCACGACATAACCTAGTTTCTACAGAATCACCACCTAGAGTAGGGATAGCACCTGTACTGGTTTCAAAGTTATCTGATACGACTGAGCTAGTCATTACGCTTTCACCTTCCAATCAGATACATCAGTTTCTTCCCAAGCATCCCTAAATGTTCTGTCAGAAGGTACGTCATTATCTTCTACAATCTTATACTTAGAGCCAACTGGCACATCCTTTACACAGAACTCTGCCGTGTGTTGTGAAGCTGGAACGATGACTCCAATAGAAGCTCCGTTGTCGTTTGTAATTAAAATTCTTTGTGCCATTTTATTTTCCTTTTATCTGAATATTGCTAATTGAACATTATCTGCATTATATACATTTACTGATGCTGTTTGACCAGAAATAGCTTTGCATGAAGATGTATTTATTGGATATGTTGATAATTGCCTATCACCAATATTATTATTGGCTGACCCAGCAGAACCAACAGCAGAGTAATTTGCGTCAGGCAGGGCAGTAGTGAAATTTATTGTATAATTACCTGTGCCATTGTCTGTAATACTACTAACATTATAGCTTGCCCTAATAGCTACAACTCCCGTACCATTGAAATTCACCCATGCACGACATAACCTAGTTTCTACAGAATCACCACCGACTGCTACCCAAGCCGATCCGTCATAAACTTCTGTTGAGCCTTCGGTGGAGTTCCATCGCATATAGCCAGCCGAAGGACTCCCATCTCTTTCAGCAGTTGTGCCTGATGGTAAAATAGAACTTCCTGTTGTGCCAGTTTCCACACCAAGATTAACACGCGATGTTGCAGCACTTGCTAAATCAGATAAATTGTTTGCAGCTAGTAAGTCACCAGCTGCATCTGAGGCGGCAACTGCTGGATAAGTAACAAATACGTTACTATCGCCTGATAGCGTGATTGGTGATGTGTTACCATTTGAGTTAGATAAGATTGTAGTTCTAGCCAAAGTAGTGCCAGAAGACGTATATGTTCCAACACCAACTTCCCATGCGGTACTATTTGTGATTGTATAATAAGTAGTATTTCCATCGCCTATTACAGTAAAATCTTGAAATCCAGTAACAGCAGATCCAAGCGTGAGCGTGCCTGTGCCTGTAGTTGATGTTGTAACCTGTACTCTATCTGCTAATACTAAAGCCATGTTATGCCCTTAACTTAACTGAACCGTTAAATTGCTTGATGCAATCTTAAATATGTCGTTAGTTTCAATTGTTTTAGCAGCATCTAAAGCTGTGTGATATAACAAATTACCGCTTGTAGAAGCGTCTAATATACCAATCCAACCAACAGTTCCCCAGTTAGCAGTAGCTGACGTAAATGTTACGTCAGCATCACTAGCAGATAAGCCGTCAGAGGGTGCGCCAAAAGTTACTGATTGACGTGCATAAGAGCCACCTGATACTTCTGTGCCTGTATTAGCGTCTGTAGGATCAGTTGTATACAAACCAACATAAACTGTCGCCGGGCTTATATAAGTAGTGTTGCGGATTGTTGCGTTGATTAGAGCCTGCTCTAGATAATTACTAATTTCAGCCATGATGTTTCCTCATCTTAAAGTTACGTTTAAAGCAGTATTGGGGAATTTCTTACCAATATCGTTGTTCATAATGTTGGATATAGCGCGTTCGTACATACTTGCCCATACTTGTAATCTAGCATCGTTCATCAAGTATGGTTCTGCTTCAGCTAATGTTGCGTATAAAAGCGCATCAGGATAGTTAGCTAGATATAAGTTACTTGATACACTTGGTGAGATGAATGCTGGCTTGTTGTAATAAAGCATTTGCAATACCTGATTGTTGTCAGGCGTTGGCGCAAATTGCATCTCATAGCCAATAATGGTGAAGTAATAAGGTTGTCCAGATGTCGTTGTTAAATGATTGCGGAAAAACTTATCAGGACTTTGATATTCTAATGTTACTGGAGGGTTACCTTGAAAATGAATCTCGCGCATCTCTAAGAAGTCAATTGGTAATTCTACAGTGCTATCAGTTGCAGTCGTAGTTGATAGTTTAAGCATCTCGCGTGTTCTTAAATCTCTAGTCATACGCTCTTGTGCTAGTTGTACAAAAGTAGGCACGATGCTAGTCAAATCACTACGTGCTAAGTAACTAGCGACTGTATCAACCAATTCATTGTAATTACTAAATGCCATTTTAATCCTTATAATTTTTTAACTAAAACAATAAAGCCATTATCCATCTCTAAATGTTTTACTATCTTAAATCTTTTATTAAATTTATCTTGCCACCAACTCATAGGTTCTTGTATTAAGTGCGCGTTGCGACCATCAGGTAATATCTTTACAGCAGGCTTAGTATGCACGGTAAACAATCCGTACTTTAAAACTAGCCTTTGCAGATCATCCAACACATCAGTTAAACAACCAGGTTCTATATGCTCTAATACGTCAATACAAGCCACCATCTCACATGGTTCAGGCTTCTTATCCCATAAAGGATTACTAGGTTCGTACGGAGTGTATTTAACGTTCTCCGTTAAACTATCTTTTAACCTGCATTTTCCTGCGCCATAATCAAGTAACTCTTTGACGTTGTAGTTTTTAATCACATCATCAACAATAGGTGCAAAAAATTGACTAGCAACCCCGTAACTAGGGTTTTGATGTAACTCCGCTTGCATAACGCGATACTCGTCTGTGATTAACATTGCTTTTCTGCGTGCTTTATAACATCAATCCATTCTTTATTGTCTTTGTAGATCAATTGCATTTTCTGATAGAACGGCATACTTGGTCTTGCATATCGCCATTGATGATGCTTAGGTACTAATGTCAATGTCTTAATCCCTAACGCTGCACTACAATGTAACGCAGTAGTAGGGACTCCAACCACCATGTCTAACTCGGCAATCAATGCGGCAGTATCATCATAATCAGGCGATGTCATTACAGTGTCAAAGTATTTAACGCCATCTATTTTAGATTCAGGTGCGTAATCCAATGATACTAATTGTATGTCTTTACGTTTAAGTAATGGTGCTAAGTCACTAGCTGATAGCTTACGATGTCTGGCGTGTGTTAGCTTTAATCCGCCATGTGTCGTAATGCCAATAACTTTTTTATTCCATGAATCAAACAAGGCACGCCACATTAATCGCTTTTCACTATCAGCAATTAAGAACGGCTTGTTTGGAAACTCTTTAGGATCGTTGCAGAAAAATTCAGGCAATCCACCAATAGGTATCTTTGCATTTATCTCGCTTACATCCCAATCTAGTGTCGGTGAGTGCCGTGTACCGTGTACTTCACAATCAGGGAAGCTACGTTTAAACAAATTCTCTAATCTAGCATCGCAGTCAATATAAACTTTAGCGGATAGCTCTTTAGCTTTGTGTACGCAACTTGCGTAGAATATCTCATCGCCTAAACCTTGTTCACCATAGATAACTAAATTCTTACCAGCCTCACCATTCCATGATGCTTCACCATTATAATCTTGGTCTTTGCGAAACTTAGTGCCGACTGATTTTTTCCACTCTTGCCAGCCCTCTTTATACGCGCCTTTAGCTAGTAGGCAATGTGCTAGGTTCAATTGAGCATTTAAATCGCTTATAGATAGCTCTATTGCAGTCCTAGCGGCTTTCTCTGCCTGTTCCCACTCTGATAGCTGAACTAAAGTAGCTGATAAGTTAGAAAATGCAAGCGTATAGGTCGGATCAAGCTCTGCAGACTTAATAAAGTATTTAATCGCCTCTTCTGGTTTATCCATCTCATGGCAAGCACGACCAAGCGAAGTCCATAATGATTTATTGTTTGGTTGCTCTTGTAACGCACGCCTAAAAATTTGGTAAGCCAGCGATTCTTGTTTAGTTTCCAGCCATATATAACCGAGAAAGTTTAATGTTGCCGCGTCATCAGGATATATATCTAATACCGAATAAATCAAAGGCATTGCGCTGTTGTAATCATTAGCTTCAATAAACTTATGTATTGCAAGCTGACATTCTTTCAATTCGTTTAAATCCATTATTTAATAATCTTAGTTGTTGTTTTTAAATATGGATAATTTTGATTTATTTCTTTTAACAATTCTTTTGTTTGGTTAGGGTTATTAATATCTATCCCCTTTTTCTTTAGCTCTATCTCTACTACCGCAGGTATTGTTGCGTAATGTGCAAACGATTCTTTCACACCTTTAGCCCATGCCTCAGGATTATCACGCTTATCTTTTATCTGTTTAAAAAAGAAATCTAAGTCTTGGTGCGATGTTAAATTTACATTTTCAGTAACTGGATCGTAGTCAAACGTTTGTGTGACACCAGTGTCTGGATTGTAATCAAAAAATACTGACATATATTAACCTTTAAAATGGGGAAGCCGAAACTCCCCCACCGTTTACTAAGCGCCTACACTTGCCACTTTTGAATGTGCATCTGGGTTTTGTACAACAAGAGCAAACTCTGTTGTGATCAAGTATTTGCTTGAGTCACCTGTTTTTGCTAACTCTACTTTTTCCATTGGGCGCAATGAAGCTAAACCAACGTAAGAAGGGTCTAAGCAAAGAACAGCAGTATCACGCATAAAGCGATCAAGTTTAACAGCATGGTTACCGAAATCTGATACGTAAATATCAGCAGCACCTGTGATGATAGCTTGGCTAGTAGTTTTTACTTCATTGTATTTAGTTGCGATACCTGCGAAGCCAGCAAACAATGCTTTGTTTTTAGGTGACATTAATACTAGTGATGTTTCGCCACCGTCAACCCAAGCAAGTTGTAGAGCTGATTTAAAATCTGCCTCAACAAATGTGCCTAGTGTGCCGTCAGTAGGTGCTGCAACAATACCAGCTGCGAAGCCTGGAGTTGTACCAGTAGAATTGCCTGTTGGAACTACAGAATTTGTAATCCATGATTCTACGCCTGCAGTAGTACGAGCTGTACCTGCACCGCCTGCGCTAGATGCTTGGTTACGCACAATAGCAAACTCCATGTCGCGTTTTAGTTCTTTACCAGCCTTCATTAGTTGATAAGCAACTTCTGATTTGCGACCGTATTTTTTAACTACATCGTATGTACCAGAGATTTGTACTGTTTTACGTGCGATCTGTGTGTAGTTACCTAATACAGTTGTTGCTGCTAATGTACCGAATGAACCGTCATCGCCCTCAACTTGTGCATTAGATCCTGCCGCTGTTAAAGCATCTGTTTGCCATTGGTGAAAAGTTTGTCCAGCAGTCATGCGTTTAGCTGCTGATAATAGTGGTGTATCTTCTGGCGAGATATCAAAGATTACGTCCTCAAAGGACTCTTGAATACCCTTACCAGTGTAGGTGTTGGTGGATGAAACTGCCATGTTAATTCTCCTAAATCATATTTTCAATAAGTTTTTGTGCATAATCCGACTTACCTGTTTTCCGCAATTGCTCGCGTACTTGGCGTGTAGCCGAACTTGCTTCCTGTTTAGTATCCTTAGAACCAGCTTTAACGACTGGCTTAGCTTGTGATACTTTATTCTTTACAACCGAATTCCCTTTTAACTTGCGCCATTGCATCGCGTCATGTAGAACCTTTACGTGTCGTGGATCTACAATTGTTCCGAGTTCATCGTCGTTAAATCCATAATCTTTGCCTGCTAAAATAATCTCTTGGCTGGTCTTTTGACTCCAATTAGGTATCTCTTTGGCTAGTATGGCTTTACCTTGTTCGACTCGTTGCTGCAACTGTGCATCTTTTTGCTGCTGCATTTGGTTAGCTTTAGTTGTTAAGTTTGCAGTCACTTGTCTGCGTTGTTCTTGCAGTTGGTTATGCGTAAAGAATAGCTTTTGTGCTTCTACAAAGTCATTGTCTGATAATGCTTGCCAATCTACATTTGCAAATTGTGCTAACTGGTTATCAATGGCTTTAATATCAGCGACTTCACTTAAAAAAGACTGTTGTGCTTCAAACTGACTCTGTAGGCTTTGCTCTTGGACTTTTATAGTCTGAGCGTAATCCTCTAGCTGTCTACGTTGTTCTGCGACCTCTTGTGTTTTCTGTGTGTAGTCTGCGCCCATTTGGGCTAAGCTGATGACTTCTTCTAGTGGTTTCTCAATTTCCTCACCTTTAATCTTTAGCTTAAATGTTTGTGGCTGCTCTTTCGAGTCCTCATCATCTTCAGCATCGGTTTCAGGTTCATCATCTTGCTCTGAATCTTCGTCTAGTTGCTCGTCATCTTCACTAGCATCTAGTTCAAGTTCAGGTTCATCCACTTCCTCTTGCTCAATTACTTCATCGGATAAAATTTCATCGTCAGCTACATCGAGCATTGCCATCAATCTGTCTTGTGCTGATGACTGCTCCATTGGGGCTTGGTCACTCATTGTATTACTCCTGTTGTGTTATCTAAATAACTTCCGTTTGTCGTTCACTTGCAGTGTTGCCATCTTACCTGTTGCTACTACGTCTTTAAGCTGTTTTTCTATCTGCGATAATAGTTGTAGACCAATAACTAAACGATTGTGCGTCTCAGCGTCACCAAGTGGGCTTGCCGTCATACTAGCAACGATACCATCACGTACTCTGCCGACGGCTGCTACAAACTCTGGGTTACTAAGCACATTATCTGCTTGCTCACCACGTTTAATCTCATTGATCTCTTTATCCATAGATACTTGTTTGTGCCTTAATGTTTGCGATAGCTAAATCTGTTTCCGCTTTAAGCTGAGCCTTGAATCTTTCAAGTTCTGCCTGCGATGCTATTTTTTCTCGCTCAATAATAATGTCGTTACGTGAACGCTCTTGCTCTTGTGCCATGTTAGCTTGAGCTTTTTGCTGTTCAATTTGCAACTGTCCTTGAATCATAATCTCAGCTTCACTTGGTTTCTGTTCACCTTGTGGTTGTGGATTATCAGCAGGATCAGTCCAGAACTCGTCAGGGTCTTTAAAGCCTGCGTTCTGTGTAAGTTTAGCTAATGCGTTGTAAATCTTATCAGGACTAGTAATTCCAACCGCTAACGCTTCTCTTTGTAATTGTAAAATAGATGTTAAGTGTGCTAATTGTTGATCACGATTGCCAGCACCTAAGCCTACTGAGATGGTTAAGTCTTTACGGTTAGCCCATGCGCGTGGATCAATATTAACCCATGTGTTACGCAATCTAACAATGTCAGGCTTAGTGTAAGAAGTTCTGACTAAGCGATGTACTAACTTAAACAAATCCTTAACGCCTGTTTCAGCAAATGTTCTAGCAACTAACTCTAGTCGTTGTTGCGATGCTGTCATAATCTGATTGATACCAGATGCAGTTTTATTCAGTGCGTTACCATCTAAGCCTTGATTGTAAGCAGTTACGCCTGTGCGTGATTCTTTCATCTTGTCCATATACTCAACCATGCCAAATGCAGAAGCTGGTAATGGTGGATGACTTAACGGCATAATAGCTGAGCCGGGTTCACCTTCAACACGAACAATACCGCCGGGTCGTGATGTAAGCATATCGTCTAGATTAACTCTTGAGCTGATAGCATAGCGACCATTGTTAGCCAAGTACATATTATCAAGCTGTCCACGTAACAATGTAGACTTGGTTAACTGGATGTCCATAGTCAGATCAGCGTATGAACGACCGATGTGTCTATGGGGCATTAACATAGGTGTGATGCAAGCAAATGGTACAACGCCTGCCTTCTCTTTGAAGACAATAGAGTTGCCAATAACAACATACCGCATTAGTTGGCTGTCAACTCGCATATAAGTATCACGCACTAATACATCATTACCGACTGTTGTTCTATCGTACTCTTCATCATAAATATCACGGGCAATAGATTCTAGTTCGTAGTTATCATTAGTCTCAGCAAATATAACATCCATCTTAGCCTTGCTTACACCAAACTCTTTACTTGCGTCATCTCGTGACATAATCTCACGGTGCTGTACAAAGCGTGAATCTTTTAATGATGGGCTAGTAGTATCAATAGACACCATAATGTTTTCAGGTGCTACGTTTTCAACTCTGATACCGTCTTTAGTTTCCGTTACTTTAATCTTTACATCATGCAATTGTGGGGCTGGTGGCAAGGGTTCGCCAGTCATCATAGACCGTGCGATAGCCTCTTGTGCGTTGAATGTAGGATCGTCATACGCTGTGTGATTAAGTAGCTCAACGTTGTCTTTCTCAATCAGCATACCTAACTGTCCGTCTGTGATACCTTCGTAATCTTCTTCGGTAATATCTACTTCAGGATTGTAATACGCCTTAACGTAACCGTTCTTACTTAGCAGCGCATCCTTGAACCAAACATAGAATACCTTGTAGCCCTCGTTTTTTTCCATCACTACGTGGTTAATATAATCAGTTTCCTGTTCAGCACCAGCAACATCCTCTTTGCTCTTAGGATTAAAACTAACAACTTCATCGCCACTAACAAACACTTTCAGTAATTGGGGTAACGCAGCTTCAATAACTTCTTGTGTGTCGGTACTGATAACTTGTGATCGACCTTCTACCTCGTTGCCGAATAGTTCGCCAAGATAATAATCAATAGCCTGTGCGCGGTCGTCAGATAAGGCAGAGTCATTAATACCGTAAGATATTTGTTCCTCTTGCTCGATCCTAGCCAACACTTCGCTGTCGTTAAGTTTCATTAAACAATACCTTTTGTTGTGTATTTAATTGCATCACCGCCCCAAGACTCGTTTTTCATCTGCTCTAAACTTGATGCCATGTAGCGGAATACGTCAGCACCATGAGAATACTCATCATGTAACGGTGCGCCTGCTTCCATTGTTCTGTTGTTAATAATCCGTCTGTAGTTTTTCAATGACTCTAATAACCTAATAACACTGTTGTCAAAGTAAACACGATGGAAGTTCATCCGTGCAATTCTTATGCCAGATTCAATATCTGCAATAGGAACTATCCGAACATCCCATCCAGCTTTGCGCATTATGTCTTCAGCACTCAATCCATATTTGAAGTCCTTAGTCCTGCCGTCATGCGGTAAGAACATCTGCCCCCAGTTGTACTTCAAATCTCTAAGCTGTGCGCTATACGAATCAAGAGTCCTATGATCGTCTTCAATATAGTTAATAATACGGATGTCACTAACACCGCGCTGGCATAGAATAATAGACATACTATCGTTCCAGCCCAGGTCAAACACAACATGAACTTTAAGCATAGGATCGTAGGGTACGTTAGTAACTCTGCTATTCTCTTGAGCATCTCTTATCTCGTTACTGTATATCGCGCCATCTACTGCAGCCTTACATTCACCTTCCCATATATTTGCATAGTCAGGATTGTGTTCTTTAGCATAAAGCCGCTCAATGTTTAATACTTTAGGAAAGTATGGATTGTCTTGCCAGTTTATCTTTTTAACTATTGCGTTACTTGCTGTGTTAATAACAAACCGCTGATAAGTATCATCTGTATCAACGTTAGGATTAAAGGTTACCCAGATCTCTGAATCAGGTTTACGTATCGTTGGAGTTAATATATCCCAACTACGCTTACTTACCGTCTGCGCTTCTTCTACCCATACTATATCGACACCTTCAAATGATTTAATACTTTCTACCGTGTTAGTAGCCAAGCCTGCAAAGTTTATCTGTGTACCATTTATGGCGCGTATCTCCGACTCTAGCACTATATAAAAAGCACCCAAGCCTAATACTTGTATCTGGTCGCTTAACAGTTGATGCACTGACTGCTTAATAGACTTCTGTATTTCCCTAGCGCATAAGATACGTAATGGTCTTTGGTAGCCGTTAATCAATAACGCTCTAGCAAAACCCCATGACTTACCTGATCCCCTGCCCCCATAAGCAACCTTGTATCTACTCGGTTCAAATAAGAATTGCAGTATGTTAGGAAAATCAATCTTCGGTTGTCGGTTCAGGTCTGACAAAGTTTACTGTAAATCCTAGTGGGAATAATGAACCGTCTGGTGTGGTTATCTCTTGTGTAACTAACGCTTTGCCTTCCATCCTATCGAATATCTCTTTAATAGCAGTCATATCGCCATCTTCTGCTTTAGTTACAAATGCCTCTATGATAGCGCGTATTCTAAGACCATCGTTTTGTATTAACACTCTTTTTAGAGTATCAGTAACTAAGCGATTGTTTTTACTAGAATGTGTGTTTCCCTTATTAGCCTCTGCTGCTTTCTCTCTAGCTTCTACTAAATGTTCATCTTTACTCATCTTATGACTCCCGTAGGTTGGTCACATATACTATTATGTAACTGTGTTAATTCCAAAGTTTAGTGCTGGCGCGTTAGTGTTGTCGCCTGCGTTTAAAAATCTACCTGCCCCAGATGATTGCATTGGAGCTGATGGTGTTTGCATCATTGGTGCTTGTTGCTGTGCGTACGGTTGATAGTTTGTGTTCATGTATGGAAACAAATCTGCAATGTTGGGTACGTTAACATTTTGTGATGCTATTTGTGCGCGTTGAATCATCTGATCAACCATAGACTTGTTATTGATATTTCCTAATACTTCACCAAGATAGTTTCTTTGACCTTGATTGCGATTGTTATTAATAAAACCACCACCATAATAATTTTGTTGTGGCTGTCCGCTCATTGTGTAGTATTGATTAGCGTCAGTATCAAAGTAAACTTGATTTTGATTGCTGTTTGTTTGTGCGCCCATTCCCATCATTTACTCCAAATCGTTAAGCCAATAATCTTGAAACTCGTTTACATCAATCGGATGTATCATTCTAGCGTATACATCCAGCCAGTGATAAGCGTTGTCTGTGTCCTTATAACCTTCAAAGCATGGTGTGCCAATTGTGTAATGTATTAGCTTAATATTATCCATAGGTTCGTTTTCGCTTTCAAGATAATTCCATTCGATTGGCAATTCACCAATCTGGTCATCCTTAAGCCACGAAAACCTATGCAAATACTTACCATCGTTATTCATTACTGCTTCAAGCGTTAAATCTTTATTATGCGTGTTGTTAAATAAAATTACACTAGACCAGTTCTTACGTGGATAATCTTCGTTCTTATTGCCCAAGTATTTTACTGGATGTTTTGTTTTGTAATCATGCTTAACAACAAACACTGCTTTGCTTTGATCTTCTATAACGTAATTAACCAACTCAGCTATATCGCCATTGCAAATCATGTCACCATCACAAAATATAGCGATGCCTTCATAATCACAAAGGTATGGTACTAAGAAGCGAGAATAACTAAAAGCATTGCTGCCGTCTTGATGATTCTCTGTGTATTCGTTTAGCGTGTTTAATGCCAGTGGTGTGAATGATACTGGTACGCTACTTTTTTCAATCACTGATTGGCAAAATGCGTGATAAGCAACTGGTTCTATCTCACCGTCATAGCCAACAAATATTTTTAATACTTTAGTCACTTTCGTATTCTGATTCTCTTGATTCCCATGCCTGACAAGCTCTAGGCACATGACAAGCAAATTCTAGTTTAGTACAATAACCACGTTGTTGATATGATTCGTTAATATCGAAATCGTTTAATGGGTACTCGTCTTTCATTGCTTTTAACATTTCTGGACTGTTATCAAAATAACTGCAATTACCGCAAATCTGATTGCGTGCTTGCTCTTCATCCACTCCCCATATCTTAGCCATTTTTTGCCAATATGGTTTGTTATTTAAAGCTACATTGTCTGGTCCAAGATTCCAGTTATCAATAGCGTTGTTAGTGTTTACAACATTTTCTTTTTTGCTAACAATTTCAACTGGAAGTTCTAAGATGCCTTTCATTTTTTTCCTGTGCCTTTTTTGCCCATGCCTTTTTTACTTGTTTTACCTTTACCGTAATTCATCATAAACCCTTTATTTGTGTAATTAAATAAAACGCATACTGCCAGCCATAACCTGCGTTGGTTATTCCAAACTCGTCAGTGGGATTGACAATTATTATCAAGGCTGTATCCAAATAGATAATTCCAAATCATCTATAAGTGTTCTTTTTGCTCGTGCAAAATATGCCATCAGGCACATTTATTATCTCGCATAGAGCGGTAACTGCTTAAATTGTAGCCCCTATTATATCACTTTTTACTTATTGTCAACACTATATGGTAAATAATTAGTAAAAAACACTATATGTTGTGGTTTATAAACTAAAGTTTGGTTTACTTTTTTCACTTTAACTCGGCTAACGTGATTTTATAATTTCGTGATTAAACCTATTTAACACCATAAATTTAGCTTTGCGTAGATCGTCATCCCAGTTGCGTGAATTGATTCCATTTTTGCGGCACGTCTTGTTGTAGCAATTATTATTTTGTAATACAAACCGATAAAACGTTTCAACTACCAAGACTAATTTATAACGCATTGGTAAACTAATCACTATCTTTTCAATTTCGGCTGCTTGCTTATGATCAACTGGCTTTGATATTTGTATTGGTGCGTCATTGTCATCACCATCAACACGTTCTGGCACGTACAAGCCCTCTAAAGACGCTGTTCTGCGCTTGCTGTGCGTGTCTTTGTAATAAGCTCGCCAGTTGTCTATTAAGTCATCCGCTTGATTAATCATAGTTTAGCTTTCATATTCAATACAATGTTGTAATTTTTTTTAGCGTATATTTCTAAATATTCCATGTGAGCGGGTGACACCAAGTTTAAATCAATCATTATTTTTCTTTGCTGAATTATCAAATCCTTATTCATACGTAACATTTCAGAAACGTTGCTTGGATTGTCAGATTGATGTCTACCTAAGTTTGATTTCATATTATCTATTTGCGCCCGGCTAAAACAAACATCACCATCTTTAATCCAACGTTCACCTAGTATTTCTTTCACCTCTTCTAGGTTAGCTGGTGCATGTGGGTATAACTGGTTAATACGCATTGCTTAACGTACTTCCTGACACATAAACCCTTTGCCGACCAGTGTTCGCTACGTGCTTATGCTCTGTATCATGGTCCATACTATGGATAACGCCTGTTGGTGTTGTCTTAATGCCGTTCACATTAAACCCTGCTAATGCTCTTGTCTTAGCGGTTTGTGTTAATTTGTAGTCATAAGCA
>Ga0222673_1000694_pt1 | contig 13567 bp, 10 predicted proteins | sample AntAcemetagen801_FD_179845 | JGI IMG/M metagenome (GOLD analysis project Ga0222673, IMG submission 179845) | Saline water microbial communities from Ace Lake, Antarctica - #801 | ecosystem: Environmental > Aquatic > Non-marine Saline and Alkaline > Saline | place: Antarctica: Ace Lake...
AAGGGCTTCTTTCGCCGAAATGTTGCCAGCTTCCGATTAGAGAGACTACAAGATATGAACATAGAAATAAATGGCTTCTTAGCCACCATGTTCGACTTTGGAAATATTAATGTTGAAACAGCAGGTCACAGTGAAGAAGAATTCAAAGCTACTGGTCTCCCAAAACCTCGTGACATAAAAGCCGCCATTCTAAAGGCCAGCGACCAACGCCTCCAAGAAAGCAACTATCCAGCAGCTAATAATAGTTTGTAAACATATTTTAGCTGAATTCTACGTATTATTGACTAATAGATAGACCCAACTATCAGTATGAAGTTTTAAGATTTTTTTCCCGTTCAAAGCGTTCAATTGCCAGAGTGATTAGTTGATTTATAAGCTCACCATAAGAGATACCACTCGCCTCCCACAGCTGCGAGTACATACTTACTTTAGTAAAGCCCGGAATAGTGTTTATTTCATTCACAATCAATCTTCCATCTTTGGTTAAGAAACAGTCAACTCTACCTAAACCTTCACAAGACAGTACTTTAAATGTTTTTAGGGCTAATTCTTGGACTTGTTTCATTGTCTCGCCATCAATCTTTGCTGGAATATTAAGGTCAGTAACATTTTCGTCAATATATTTTGCATTATACGAATAAAAATCTAGATGTGTTGCTACTTCGCCAACAATTGAAGCTTGGGGGTTTTGATTACCTAAGACAGCACATTCTAATTCTCTCCCATCAACAAACTCTTCTAATACCACTTTCGTGTCAAACAAAAACGCTTCATTAATAACAGTTTCAAATTCATCATAATTATTTACTTTTCCAACACCAACAGAAGACCCCATGTTAGCTGGCTTTACAAAAATAGGTAATCCAAGTTCTTTGGAAACAAAGTCAAAATCAATTATGTCTTCCTTTTCGAAAACAAGAAATTTTGAAATTGGAATACCTGCGTCACGCATGAGTCTTTTCATTACATCTTTATCCATCCCAACTGCTGAACCTAATACACCAGCTCCAACAAATGGAATACCCGCTAATTTTAGCAAACCCTGTACTGTGCCGTCCTCACCAAAAGGACCGTGCAGGATTGGGAAAACAACATCAACCTCAGGAAGAATGCTTTCAATATCCAAATTAATTAAATTACCCCCACCTCCTGGAATTAGCGCAGTATTAATTTCATTTTCCTTGTTAAGTTTTACAAACTTAGGATCGTTCTCATTAAGTAAAAATTTTGACTGATTCGGCAGTAGCCATTTTCCTGTCTTGTCGATACTTATAAGTATCACTTCGTATTTCTCTTTATCAATAGCATCCGCAACATTCTTAGCAGACAGCAATGAAACTTCATGTTCTGCTGATTTTCCACCAAATAGTATGCCGACACTTATTTTCTTTTGATTCATACAATTTAAACTAACAAACACTAGTTTTGGTTACTTACTATCCAGAATAATACCTCTACCTGCATAGTATTTATTAAACACTTTTAATGAAATCGTGTGTCCAATCTGTGTATTGTTACTAACAAAACCTGATGGATTATTAATTATTATAGTCCTCTCGTCTTTATTGTACCCAGTGACAATAACAAGATGGCCCCCTTTCTGTGTTTGAGATGCAGTTTCATATTCACGAATATCAGGGTTGACTGAGATCATTACAAGTTTTTCATTTGTTAATGCAAACTGAATGCCACGCACATTTAGCCTAGATAATACAGTAGCTTTTAAATTATATTTTCCAATCCATTCTGCAAATTCACGATACTTCATACTCGAAAGAGTGCCGTCTTCCTCTTCATGATACACATTATGACTTAGTGCATCCTCAGCTAACACAACAGGCTTTATGTCTTTGTTTTTAAAATGGCTAAGTGCCATTGCAGCGGACGCCATGCCGCACATCGTAAATGCCCATTCAGCGTACCTCTCAGGAGAAATTGCACCAGTTTCAAACCAATATTTATCGTCTTTTGGATCAAGCTTTTTTTTAAGACTTAATTCGGAATGATCTGAGTGAGCAAACTGACACACAAAGGGCACATTATATTCAACTTTAGGTTTTATCCTACTAGCGTAAGCTTTAAAAGCGTATATAAAATTATTTAATTCCTGTATAAAACGCCTGTAGATTTTCATATATCTAGTTTAACATTACAAAATCACATTTTTTGATATGGAGTTTAAAAAAGCACTTATTTTATTAAATCTTCTTTCTATTCCTGTACCAGGCTAAACCTATAATCACGAAAGAAACTAAGAAGTAACTTCCGTACAAAAGTGCCATGTAAAAAACTGGCCGTGCATCAACAAAACCACTGGTTGGAATCTGGGTAATGAAATATGATATTAATAAAACAATAGGTATGGCCATCACTGCAAACTTTTTCCAAGCTTCAAATACAATCCCTTTAAAAAATATAGTGAGCATTCCAGGAAACATTGAAATGGTTAAATAAACTGAAATAAACTTTAAAAAAAGAAAAACATCTCTACATAAATAAATATAATTTCCTCCTACACTACATAAAACTGAGAGACGATTAACCTCGAAAAATAAAAAAATTGCCACAGAAAGACCGAACGAAACAACGAATGTAGATTTATTTATATATTTCATAATTAACTAATATTAACGCCAAAACCTTGTCCAAAGTTTTGGGAATAATTTTTTATTTTTATCTTTTTCCGCATCATTTGCTTGTTTAACTAGAGTAGCATTAATCTCTTCCAGTATTCTCTCGCCAATCTTGATAAGACTTTTCTTGAAGTGCCCTCTTTTTGAATATCTATTAAGAAATTCTATAACTCTGATGCGATATGAAAACTGTGATCTAACCTTTCTAGATTCAATAAGTTTATTCTTTGCATAAAGCAGAGAAATTAATTCATCAATATTTGAATAAGACTCTCCACCATCTGGTTCAGTCACTGTCTCACCTAAGATTGCCGAGTAATTAGTGTCTGTAGTACCATCTCCATCATAGTCAACTTTTAATGAGCCACCATCTTCGAGATTTCCGCTAGCAAAATCCATAGTAACAACCGTAGAAGTTGACGAAGGGATGGCAGAAAAAGTAGTAGTCGAAACGAAGCTGCCACTACCTTCTTCTACTATATCTAAAGTAAATGAGCCAGTGGCTTCTCCCGATAACTCAAGCGTAAATTCTAAATCAGAAGGCATTTTCAGTACTTGCACTTCCCCATAGCGAGAATATGTTGCTCCTGGTATTGATATCTCATTTTCACCAACTTTATTTCCTTCATTATCAACAGCTGACAAGGAGAGTGGCGAATGTAGAGTAAAAATTAATCTATCTTTTTTACTAAAATTTGGTGAACTTGACGAAAGATAAAATAACTGGGATTCAGAAACCTTAGTAAGAAGTTCATTTGATAAAAATGAAAGCAATTCAGGAATCTCCAAAATATTTTTATGATTTAACCTAAGTAACCAAAGGTTATTATTGTCATCATTATACTTCTGTAAATCTACCCACCATCTATGGACCAAATCACTGCTAGTACTCATAGCTAAAGCACTAGGTGCAATCACTGTGCCGTCACCGTCTAAAACCTCATTTGGAGTGTATGACAAAACATCCTCAAACTCGTTACACTTATAGGAGTTTGTATCTACATCAACACATTTTTTTATTGTTATATAGGTAATACCAGACAGAGTATCCTCGCCCACTCCCGCAATTTCGTGTATCACCACTCCCTCTGGTGGAGTCCAACTTACTCCGATTGACTGAAGCAAATTCTCAGCGCTGTTTAAGAGATTTGAATTAGCTATAGTTGGGTCGTCAAGATTATTATAATCAGGCACTGCGCGCCCTTCACTACCCAAGAGGAACTGGTTGAGCTCTTCTCCATTTGTGATAGCGTATCCATACTGATCAATAAACGGCTGAGTTTTTGAACCATCTTCAAAACTGACCAACGGCTCTAATATTGTATAACCAGAATTATTACGATAACCACCAAGTGGTAGTAGCTGGTATGACATTGGTGCATTCGAAGCAAAGTCTCGAGCTAAAGAAGCAGAATAAGTAAAAGGTACTCCAGACTCAAAACCATGTAGTAGAGCTCCTATAGCTTTCGGCGTTCCTAGCTGTGGAACTGCCACGAATATAATTTGCTCTATCAAGTCAGAAGCCTCTTCGCCCAATTCGTTTGTTAAAGCTTTAGCAATCAAACCTCCATTAGAATGAGAGACGATTGATATTTTGCCTGTTTTCGAATTAGCTGCTAGTTGCTTTACTATCTCCACTAATTTTCCATCGCTCAAAATATCTGGAATTGAGTGACGCCAATCGTATGAGTAAGCAACGTAGTCGTTTATAAGTCCAGAGGACGAAGTGTCAGACAAATCTTCTAAAAACGATTTGTAGATATCTATATTAATAAGTGAAGGTCCGTCAAAAGTATCAATCACCTCACCCACACTAATGTCATTAAGGCTACTTCCATATTCATCCATATAAAGCCTTTCAACATCTCCCTCGTCTGAAGGTTCCCACACGCGATTAACTCCTTCATACAACCTACTACTCATAATGCCAGGCAAGAAAAGAATGTTTGAATAACAGCTTTCGGTGCAACTACTTCCTAGCCAAGGTTCAAACATTATATTGTCAGAAACACCTCCACCCAAACCATCTGGATTTAAAGTAGGGTGATATGGACCAGTTGAATCACCCCAGTAATTATTTCTAGCGTCAAGCGGTTCAGACGCTTCATTTAGAACCATCTGACCAGGAATATTATGAAAACTACTATTGGAGACAGTGGTAGTTCCAGCTGTATGACGCACACCATATACATAACTATCACTGAGCTCACTGTTTTCTATCAGTAATTCACCACCAGTATTGTAGATTATTGACCTTGAACTACCTGAGCCCCTAGACCCACCATAGCGAGTAACAATATTTTTTAAAGTGCCCGTCGACCCATTACTAAATTTGATATGTTGCCAATCAGCAGCATTGGGAACACCACCAGAAAGCACTCCGTCTACCCCATCATGAACAGAGGTGAAATAGACTGGTTCGTCCACTGTTCCATTTACTATAAACTCACCTTCTATATCAATATGTGTTTCTGGATCACTGAACTTTACAACCGCTCCAGAGTTTATAGTTAGAACACCTTCGGACTCTACTGTCAGATTCCCTCTGGCTAACACTATCGTGTCTAACAAACCCCAACTACTTCCAATGTGAAAGATGATGTACGGAATATCATCCTTCATCAATTCAATCTCACTGACTACCGGGCCATGCAAAAGTATTCCATTGTATTCATTACCATATGCAGAGTTGCCACTATGGTTAATATTGCGACTATATTCCAAATTAATTCCTACAGCATACCTAGATCCGTCGAGCTGATTGTCTATTAAGACAAAATCTCCAGTACCATAACTAAAGACATTATAGCTTGTACTGCGTGCAATTAAATTTCTTTCTAGTTTAGAGTCACCATCTAGGACAACCACACCATAATCACAATCAGAGACGATCGAGTCATATAATTCCAAATCTCCAGATAACTGAGATATACAATGTCTGCCGTTGTCTTCTATTAAACTGTTTCTGATTTCTATCTTGCCACCATCATTATGAATAGCGCCCATAACAGGTGTCCAACGGTCATGATAACCTGCGTATCTCAATACAGCATGCTCAAAAGTACCGACAGAGCCCTCGACAAAATTGATTGCCCTCCAGTCCTCTACTGCTGGCGTAGTCGTTGCCCCATCTTCATTTGTATCCCCACCCACTTCATCGTCGCGCCAAGAAGTAAAATAGACCGGTTCAAGCTCGGTACCATTTACTTTTAAGGTTCCAAGAATATCTAAAGTAACTGCTTCGTCCATTTTTACCACCACTCCTGGATCAATACTTAAACTAGCACCCGAAGCAACGATTACGTCATCAGTAAAATAATATGGACTACTGGAGGCAGTCAGAATCGTATCCTCATTGATAGTACCTTCAATATTAGTAGCAGCACTAGCAGAATTAACGCACGAAAAACCTAGGAGAAAGAAAAACGAAACAAGAATTGGTCTGATGAAAATACTCATAGACTCTTATTTGCGATAATACCACACAAACAAAATGCCATATGGTTTAATCCACAATTAGGGTAGACGAATAAAACAAGTAGGAGTATCATAGCCAGCGTCATGGAAATGAAAGACATAATTAAAAAAGCCACTACCATCAACGAGGATGCTACTTTTAGGGAAGCTCTTACTGCCATGATAGATGGCAAGACTAATACCCTATTAATTATCAATGACGAAGGGATTTTGGTGGGTGAGGTTACTGTGGCTGACTTACTCGACGCAATTGTGCCGGAGTATTTAGATGGTGACAGTATTGCAGCCAATTTTGCTACTCAGAAGATGTTTGAGGAAGCTGTCAAAAGTACCGAAGGACAGCAAGTAAAATTCTTTATGTCCACTGACTTTGACTCAGTAAAAATTGACGACGGTCTTATGACCGTAGCAGCTAATGCTATTGCTCACCACAGGGTGCGAATATCAGTAGTTGATGAAGACAAACGACCATTGGGAATTATCTCTCGACAGGGACTAAAGCATATTATTGCTGAGTTCCTAGATATTGAAGATTCTGCTTAATTAAACATAATAATTGCAGCCGATAAGCGTCCCAAACGCTTTTTTGTTTGCTTCGCCAGAAAAATTTATGGACACAGTTAGTATTGTTGCGTTAGTTATATTTTCGCTAACTTTCTTTTTTATACTCACCGAACGTATCCACCGTACTGTTATTGGACTCTTTGGAGCTCTAGCTATGGTATTAGCAGGTATTTATTTGGACTTTTATCATCCTGCAGAAGTACTGGAAGTTGTAGATTTCAACACTCTAGGACTACTATTTGGAATGATGCTCTTGGTAGGAATGCTTGAGCAAACTGGTGCTTTCCAGTATCTCGGTATTTGGACTGCCAAAAAAACTAAGGGCGACCCCTGGATGCTTATGCTGGCCCTATCTGCAATTACAGCTGTACTTTCGATGATATTGGACAACGTGACCACTATCATTTTGATAGTTCCAATCACCATCATTATCGCGGAAATGATAAAGATTAATCCGATTCCGATTTTAATGGCAGAAGCTCTTCTTTCTAACATTGGTGGTACAGCCACTCTCGTAGGTGACCCTCCAAACATCATGATCGGTTCGGCGGCTGGATTCTCCTTCAATGACTTTTTAGTGCACGCCTTGCCAATAGTCGTGGTTACTTGGGTAGCAACATTAGCTCTCTTTCGTGTTCTCTTTAGGAAAGACTTAGCAGTAAAGCCGCAGAACGTGGAGAGTTTAATGGCCATGAACGAAAAAGATGCCATTAAAGATTCAAAGACTCTAAAGAAACTATTGGCCATCTTTTCACTAGTAGTTGTTTTGTTTTTCCTTCATTCCGCCCTTCATCTAGAAGCAGCCATGGTCGCCCTGATCGGGGCCGCACTAGCTCTAATACTCATTGCTCCGCAGCACGATCCACAGAAAATTATTGAAAAATGTGAACTATCAGTTCTACTATTTTTTGGTTCTTTGTTTGTGATTGTTGGTGGCCTTGAGCACGCTGGTGTATTGGAAAAAGTAGCTCACTTCATTACTAGTGGCGCAGAAGACAACTTGCTATTAACAGCTCTGATTATTCTCTGGGCCAGTGCTGTGTTGTCTGCAATCGTAGATAATATCCCCCTCACAGTGGCTATGCTGCCTATTATTGGCTTCCTAGGGGCTGAGGGTGTACCAGTAGACCTTCTGTGGTGGGCATTGGTATTTGGAGTTGGTTTTGGTGGAAATGGTTCACCGATTGGTTCTACAGCTGGAGTTATTGTGGTAGCTAAATCTGAGAAGACAGGCAACCCAATTAGCTTTGTGGATTGGATCAAGCAAGGAGCACCAACTATGATTATCGGTCTAATTATTGCCAGTATTGCTCTGACTGTATTTACGCCATTTTTCTCAACTCACAATGGAGTAACTACCACTCACGCTGCCACCGAATCAGAAACCATGAAAGATTACGGGCCCGTGCAGACTCCTCACTAAAGACAATAATCCAAACTCGTGTCAAACTAAGGGGGTCAGGCTTTGCCTGACCCCCTTTATGGAATCATTTCTACACAACGCTCTAATGGTCTATGCCCCACTTGCTTTAGTTGTGAGTGGATTTGTTGAAGTCTTTTTTGTAACCGGTTATATAATTTACGGTTTTGCTCTTTCCAGTGCAGTAGTAATGCTCCACGCAGCCGGACAAATCACATACCTAGAAATAATAATTTATTCATACATAGGAACCCTGCTCGGTAGCTATGCTAATTTTGCAACTGGTTGGTTTTTGGCAGACTGGCCTATAGCAAGAAAATTTACCGACAGTCCCAAAGCACTTCAAATAAGAGCTGCCCTGGTCAAACATAATTTATTCGTGGCGATGACAATATGTCGCTTTGTTACAATTTTGCGTCCGGCCTGCATGATTATGCTGGGTACTTTAAAACTACCTCCAAAGCGTGTTCTTATTTATGAAGCAATTATTGCCTTATTCTGGGTAGTACTTTGGTCAACTATTTTAATATTAGGAGCAGACACCATCATAAAAACTGTAAAGATGATGATTATATAGTTGAGATTTAAAACAACGGCGCAGAAGAATCTGCGCCGTTGTTTTAAATAAAATTTTCCCTAGTATGACTTCAGTCTGAGTGCCCTAAGATTACCGAGTCTCGTAGAGACGACAATAATCTTAGTGTGCACGACGCCAGTGATTTCGACCTTCCTAGGGAGAAACCACTGGCTCAAATCATACCTTAGTATGATTTGAGACGTCGTGCCCTACAAACAAGGAGCTGCTAAGCTGCGACTAGGTTTGTAGTGTGCTCGCAGGCACTCCTTTCGACCTTCCAAGAGAGAAAGGAGTGCCTGAAGTCATACTTTAGTATGACTTCAGTCTGCGAGCCTTATCATGCTGACGTATCTTCTCTAAAGCCTTAGCTTCGATTTGTCGGATACGTTCGCGAGTTACACCAAACTCTTTACCAACCTCTTCAAGGGTATGGTAAGTACCATCTGTAAGTCCGTGTCTCATTTCAAGAATCTTTCGTTCTTTATCAGAGAGAGAGTCAAGTATCTGGGTGATTTGGTCAGTCAAAATACTGTGAGCCACTTCTTGGTCTGGTGAGACCATCTTATCGTCAGAAATAAAATCTGAAAGACGTGAACGATCATCATCATCACCAATCGGTAATTCGAGTGAGATAGTGTCCTGACTAATCTTTTCAATTTGGTAGACTTTTTCGACATCAACTCCCATCTCAGTAGCAATCTCTTCTGGCATTGGATCACGACCGAAGTCCTGAGCTAATCGACGTGAGACTTGCTTGTATTTGGCCATGGTTTCCACCATGTGGACCGGAATACGAATAGTTCTAGATTGGTCAGCTAAAGCTCTTGTTATAGCCTGACGAATCCACCAGGTAGCATAAGTTGAAAACTTGAAACCTTTTGTGAAATCAAACTTATCAACCGCTTTAAAGAGTCCCAGGTTCCCTTCTTGAATCAAATCAAGAAGCGTTAAGTCAGGACTACGTCCCACGTATTTTTTCGCAATTGAAACCACCAAACGTAAGTTGGCACGAGCTAATAAGTTACGAGCCTCCTCGTCACCATCTTCAATTCGCTTTGCTAGATCTCTTTCTTGCTGTGCTGTCAAAAGTGGATATTGCCCTATTTCTCGTAGATACATCTGGATTGAATCATAGCTACTGTCATTGCGACGGTAGGCATTTTTTTGTGCCAATAGACCTTCCGACTGATCTTCTCCAAGCAATCCACCACTAGACAGAATATCAACATGAGCCGTAGCCAACCGTTCGTACAGATCATCAATAAAAGGCACGTCTTTCTCAAGCGTTGGAAACTGCTTCATTATGTCATCGTAGGTTACGTAACCACGGTCACGTCCCATCTGTAATAAAATCTTTGCTCTCTTCTCCTGATCCTTAGCAGCCTTACTAAGAACTTTTTTTGCAACCTTCTTTTTAGCAACCTTTTTCGTTGGTTTTTTAACGACTTTCTTGGCTACCTTCTTTGTTACTTTCTTTTTAGCTTTCGTGGTCTTAGCCACTTTTTTTGCTGTTGTTTTTTGGGGTTTTGCGACTTTTTTGTTCGCTTTTTTAGCTACTTTTTTTGTTGCTGGCTTAGTCACTTTTTTAGTGGCTTTGCTAGCTTTTTTTACTCCTTTTTTTACAGCCATATACTTAGTGCACAACTATAACTCAAAATCAATAAAAAGCTAGTGGATAATTGTTTATTTAAAAATATCCAGTCCATAGGAACTACTAAAAAGCTCTTTTTGTAAATTGGTGATATTTGTTGAACATTTATTTATTCCCTCTTCATCGTGGTTACTTTCTGCAATTTTTAGCTCTTCCCGCACTTCTCTCATTTGTTTTTTAACCTTCAATTCATGAAAAGTTTGTAGTCTATCTGCAATATCTTCTTGTCGGGCCAAATCTGGTAAATCTACAAAAGCTTGCTCAACAATAAATGTTAAAGCTCCGGCTATTTCTGCCGGCATTTCTTCTCGATACTTGGACAAGTCTTCGCCTGCAATTTCAGAAAATTTTTCTTTAATAACTATGGCTTCTTTTTCATTCACTAAGTCAGGAAGAATTGCTAGATAGTTTTTTAGGGTTTCAGTACGGTTAGTATTTATATTAATATTCGTAGTCTCTACTTTTTTATCTACCGGCTTGTTTGTTTGACTAATATCTCTTTTATCACTTAACCTTGCCACCTCCAGTGAGATTGCGTCAGTAGTTGTATTTAGCGCTTCTGCTACTACTCCCATAAAATGCTCTCTGTCAATATGGCTTTCTATTTTTAATAAGTATGGAACAATTTCATCTCTGGCCTTAAGCTTAAAGGAACGCTCGTCCTTAGTCTCTTTTCGCAAAACATGCAATAAAAATTCAATCACATGCATTGAACCTCCTATCACTTTCTTAAGTTTGTCGGCCGACTCTTGCACCAAATCAGCTGGGTCACTACCTTCCGGAAGTTCCGCCACCTTCAAATCAATACCTCGAGACAGCATAATGTCAGCTGCTCTTTTCACAGCCGCTATACCAGCTCGGTCAGCATCTAGCGCCAAAACTACGCGATTACTTAGCCTTTGCAGTAAACCAACGTGGTGTGGAGTTAGAGCTGTACCAGAAACAGCCACGGCGTTGTTGTAGCCAGCTTGGTGACTCATTACCACATCAAACTGACCCTCCACAATCAAAGAAAAGTCATACTTGCGAATTCCTTCCTTGGCTTTATCGTATCCATATAAAACTTCTGACTTACTGAAAAGAGCTGTCTCAGGAGAATTTACATATTTGGGTGCTTCAGTGTCCTTACTCAATACTCGCCCCGAAAAAGCCACCACTCGACCAGAAGCATCAAAGAGTGGGAACATTATACGGTCACGAAAAACATCATAAGGTTCTTTTCCTTCTCCAGCCAGCTTTACCAATCCAGCCTTAGCAAGCAAGTCGTCGGAATAACCCAAACCCTTAAGATGTTCTCTCATGTGACGCCAGCCATTTTTTGGTGGCCCCGGAACATAACCAATTCTCCACTTACTTATAGTTTCTGACTTAACCCCTCTATCCTTCAGATATTTATCTGCGTCTTCGTGGCGGCCAAGTTCGCCTGCGGCGAACTTGGTCGCTTCATCCATAATTGAATACAAAGTATCTCTTTCACTTCTTTTTTCTGGGTCTTCCGGCACCAACTCTACACCAGCTTTTTCAGCCAAAATCTTCAAAGCACCTTTAAAATCCACCCCCTCCATTTTTTCTATAAAAGTGAACATGTCTCCGCCCTGAGAACTAGAGAAACAATAGTACATTCCTCTTTCAGCAGACACGTGAAAGGAAGGGGTTTTCTCGTTAGTAAAGGGAGATTTGCCTTTAAAACTTTTGCCAGCCTGATGAAGCTCCACATATGAAGAAACCACATCAATAATAGAAAGTCGGTCTTTTATCTGTTGGACTGCATCGCCAGAAGCCATAATCAGTCTATTCTACCTCGAATCTTCAGATGACGCACAAATATTGACTTTTAGGGTATTTATTATATGATGAAAAAAAGGAGAACTGCAATGTCATTTTCATGGCTTTCACATATCGTTCCGATGATAATCCCCATTCTAATACTTTGGGGAACATGGAAGACAAATGTCATGTTCTTCCCAAAAAAATAGAGGCCCCCGGCAAAACCCTAGCGTTTTGCCGGGGTTTTGTTTTTTTAGATATAGGAAAGGCCGGCCCCGAAGGGGCCGGCCTTTCCTATACTTTACAGCTCAATACTGATGATTATTTCCCTTGAGAAACAGCTTCTATCATAATGTTCTTTTTGGAACCTTTGAAGCCTGAACCAGCAGGAATCAAACGACCAATAATCACATTCTCCATCAAGCCTGTTAGTTTATCTTCACTCCCCTTCACAGCTGCGTTAATAAGAACGCGAGTTGTGTTCTGGAAAGAAGCAGCAGAAAGGAAACTCTTTCTCGTTAGTGAGGTTTCAGTAATACCAAGAATAAGTTTATCGCCTTTAGCAATCTCTTTACCTTCAGCCTTAATCTTTTCATTAGCCTCTACCATAATCCACTCTTCAACCACATCACCAACAGTGAAGTGTGTATCACCAGTATGAGTGATTTTCACACGACTCATCATTTGCTTAACAATCAGCTCAATGTGCTTACGAGAAATGGTCACACCTTGAAGCTCATAAATCTTGTTAATTTCAGAAATAATGTAATCTTGAGTATTTTCACGAGTTCCATACTTAAACAAGTCAGGAAGGTGAGCTGAACCGTCAGTCATCAACTGTCCGCCCTTCACCTCATCGCCAACAACAACGGTTGCTACACGGCGACTTGATACTTCATATTCAAGTACATCACTAGTTTTTTTAGCGTACTTAGCTCCCTTTTCTGGAGTAACCACAATTATGCGCTCTCTACCTTCTCTTCTAATGTCAGTTACCAAACCATTAGTCTTTGAGATAACGGCCGGGATCTTAGGTTGTCGCTTTTCAAACACTTCTTCTACACGAGGAAGACCTTGCGTCACGTCACCACCAACAGATGCGGCTCCACCGGCATGCTTAGTGTTCATAGTAAGCTGAGTACCCGGTTCACCAATCGCTTGCGCAGCCACAGTACCAACAGCTTCACCAATATCAACTAGATGATTGGTAGTAAGGTCGATACCATAACACTTCTGACATACACCACGAAGTGTTGCACAAGTCATAGGAGAACGAACTATCACAGTCTCACAAGTTGATTCCTCAACTGCCAAAGCGTCTCGTCGTGAAAGCATATGACCTTTTTTGAACACAACATTTCCTTTTGTATCAGCTGCATCTTCAGCCAGTACGCGTCCCTTGATTGCTTTTGAGAAAGCAATTTCGATACCAGAAGCACTGATTCGACTAATCTTTGTTCCTTGCTTAGTTTTACAAT
>Ga0222673_1000707_pt1 | contig 13372 bp, 9 predicted proteins | sample AntAcemetagen801_FD_179845 | JGI IMG/M metagenome (GOLD analysis project Ga0222673, IMG submission 179845) | Saline water microbial communities from Ace Lake, Antarctica - #801 | ecosystem: Environmental > Aquatic > Non-marine Saline and Alkaline > Saline | place: Antarctica: Ace Lake | collected...
TCGTTCTCACGGGCCGTGGAGCGTATTAATTCGCGAATTGGTGCGCTGATAAGAAACGGTGAAGCCCTGAGTTGGGAACGTTGCATATACTCAAGTGGTGTCTTCCCGTAAACCCCGTTTTTGGGGTCGTGCAGTCCTGTTCGGACTGCTGGCGATTGTGGGTGGATTCATCTTCTGGCTTCAAGTTGGTCTGGTGGGATCGCTCGGGGCCCTTGGCTGGAGTGGTTACGGACTGCAATCCCATTTAAGTGGTGCGGCGGACGGGCTCACAGGGGGCGATTACGAGGCCGGTCAAACAGAATTTGAGAAAGCGGACCGAAGCACAGAACTGATGTTGAAGTCGGTGGACACTTCGCAACTGGCCCTGATCGAACATATTCCTGGTTTTCAGGTGGCAGTTAGTAATTGGCGGGCTGCGGTGGGTGCGGCAGTCAATATCTCGGCCGCAACAGGAGACTTAATCACGTTGTATGGGGACCTTTCCGGCAAGTCTGGAGGAGCTAGAATTTTTTCAGACGGAGCAGTCGACCTAGTTCGACTGGGGACCTTGCCGGCGCAAAGTGTGCAACTGAAAAATCAGGTTGACCAAGCGATAGTCGACCTTGGCAATATCAAAGCAACAACATTGTTTTCTGACCCATTAGGTCGAATCCGAGATCGTGCTTTACGCGAAGCCGTTCCCATTGCATCGGGAGTAGATACGCTCGTTGAAATTACGCCTGCTCTACCCGATGCTTTGGGGGCCAACGGCCCCAAGCGTTATCTGATTGCAATCGGGAACCAGGCAGAAATGCGGGCCTCTGGGGGCGCACCATTGTCATTGGTCATGGTGGAGTTTCAAGACGGTCGAGTGTCGATTCCGATTAAGGGTCAAACCAGCACTCAATTGTTCCCTCCGATCAATGCGAAGGTGAATTGGTTTGGTCCATCGCTAAACCCATTCTTTGTTCAAAATCCGCGCGATAAGCCTTTTGTTGTTACCAATACTCACCCCAATTTTCTTTACAGCGCTAGAGAAATGTTGGCGGCTTGGTCGGGTCAGTGGGATGGCCCTAGCTACCCAGAAGTTGACGGCGTGGTGACATTGGACCTCACGGCTATCGCCGCCGTTCTGGAAGCAACGGGACCCATCTCCTCCGACGTCTTCGGTGAGGTTACGGGAGATCAAATTGGACAAATTCTTCTTGTTGACGCGTACCAAGATTTTGGTCAAGAAGATGCGGATCAGCGGCAGGAGGCGAATCAGGCACTGCTCGATCAACTACTAGTACGGATCCTTTCTGGTGGCGATTTGATTAATGCGGGGCAAGCAATTTTTAGCACGGCTCCTGGGCGACATTTTCAAATGTTTATGAAGGATCCTGCACTGGAAAAGTTGGCACTTAAGAGTAATTCGGCGGGTGTTGTTTCAGACCCGGAAGTAGGTGACTGGTCCGCGTTGTACACGCAGAACGGAAATCAGAGCAAGGTCGATGTTTTCCAGCAGCGAAACGTGTTGGTGAATGTGAACTTGGAAGCTGATGGAAGTGCGCGGGTGACCCAACAGCTCACGTTGACCAATGCGACGCCCGCGGATCGACCCGAAGGCCCCCCAGAGCGAGTGGGTTATGAAACTACGTGGCTAAAGAACGCCTATTTGTTATACGTCCCTGACGCTGCGACGAAGTTCAAACCAACGTATCCGGTCGGGTTTACAGTGCGACCCTTTCGCGGGCACCAACAACTTGGCGGCGGTTGGATTGACGACGGATTTGGACACCGGATGATCCGACTGGTCGGTTGGACACCCCCGGGAGGTCAAAGCGCGGTCTCGGTCTCCTACGAACTCCCAGTTGGGACGTTTAGTGGTGGTGACACAACCGGAGACGCACGTGAACTGACGTACCGTATTCAGGCGGAAACCCAATCTTTGTTCAACGACTCGGTGATCACGATTCAAGTTACAGGTCCTCAGGGATTTAAGCCCGTGCGACAGAGCGGCATGAAGATCACGGACACAACAGCGACTCTGTCAGCCGTTCAGTCGGGCCCGGTCAATGCCGAAATAGGCTTTACCCAATGAAAGACAATCGCACGCTTGTGATTCTTGTCTTGACAAGCTTTTTCTCGATCACTTTGATTTTCGTGCTTCCCGTGGTCGGGTTCGTCACCACCATGATTCTGCTGGCCGTTATTCCACCGTGGGGTCGTGGACTCATTGAACGTTTTGCAATTTCGGCAATCGTTGCGCTTTCGTTAATTGCATTGGTGTTTCCGCGGGCTAGTTCAGTTCCAATCAACACGTTAACCGCGCAGGTGACTCTCGTAGCAATCCTGTTAGGTTCCTTGGCGTTGCGCTTGGTCCCAAAGTGGCGCTATGTGCCTGTAAGCCGTCCCACTCTGATTGAGGCGATGCTTGCGGGGCTTTTCGCGGGAACCGCCGGCTGGATTATCGGTTCATATGCCGGGCGCAACACTTATGAAACCGTGAGCGGGCTCTATTTCTCGGGCTGGGACAACCAAGGTCACTTCACGGCATTTGCTAACACTTACGTGCAGGGGAGTAGTGCCTGGACAACGGTCGACGGAAGTGAAGCCTGGAACCAGTGGTACCCCTCACTGCACAGCACGGTGTGGGCGCTGAGTGAGCGTGTAATCAGTGCGGGAGAATTGACTCGGATTGATTTGCTGTGGCCATTTGTCATTTGGACTGCTTTGACTTTCGCCCTGTGCATGATGCTGCTCAGTTGGATTGCTGGAGACCTAGCCTCGCGGGTCAGTGGAAAGAAGTATGCACGGCAAGCCGGAGTGCTTGCAGTTTTTGCAACCGGCATGTTCACCCTGCTGGGAAGTCCGGCACTGTTTTTCAATGCTGGTTTCACGAACTTTGTCCTCGGTGTGACGGTAGTTGCTGTGGCCAGCTATGTCAGTGCACGAAGTATGCACAGTGCCGCCACACTTGGCTGGTTTGTGATTCCAGCAGCTGCTGTTGCGACAATAAACCTTTGGACCCCAATGGTGATTGGGTTAGTTCCCGCTGGCGTGGTCGTACTTGTCTCTTTGTGGAAGGTTAAGCCGCTACGTGGTGTAATTTGGATTTTAGGAACAGGTGTGGTCGCGGCTCTATTGGCTCTCCAGCAGGCGCAGGCGATTATTAGACCGGGTTCAACCGCAGGGGAACTCAGTTCCGACATTGGTGCAGTTGCAACTGGAATGGTGCCGTTCAACATTGCCCTTGGTATTGCAGCTCCACTTCTTGCATTGCTTGTGATTGTCATGTTGTGGCGGCGAAGTGCCGCTTTGGGAGTTGCGATCGGCGCTCCGGCGATCATGTTCGCCATCCTTTCAATCGTGTTTATTCCTGGGACAGACTCGGCCGAAGTGAGCCGGGTGAGTTCTTACTACGTTCTCAAGGCGCTCAGTGCATCCATGCTGGCGTTTGCCCCGGTAGCCATTGCCTTGGCAGCCGCAATCACGATGCGAGCCGTGCAGGACGCGTCAAGGGCGAAACAACTAGGAGTTATGACTCTCGCGGGTGGATTAAGTGTGTGTGCCTACGGATTCATTGGAGTTACTCCCACTCAAATGTCTGACGGCTTCACATTTGCGCCAGGCATCGAGGCGGCGAATGCCCGCATGAACGGTATTGAGAATCCCCTTGTGGGTGAGGCAATAATTCGCGGGGCAACTACTGCTGAGACGGAACCTGGGTTTACCCCATTTCTTTTCGATGGAGCGGGAACGCTCGTCAACGTATGGGTTTCGAGTTTGACCGGGGTTACGAGCGTGAATCAACGTAACTTCTATGAAGGTTTACCACCCTTCCCCTATGACGCGAAGGCCCTGGATTACGTGGACTTTTCACTTCGAATTGAACCGACGCTGAAGGTGAACGCCTTATGGTTCCGCGGTGTTTCCGGTGACCTCATTACACCGTGGGTGCAAAGCCAAAACCCAACTCGCGTGATCACAACACAGGTCCCGATGTCTTCCAACGCGATGTGCGAGGAATGCAGCCTGTGAATTTTTCTAAATCTGCCGTCATCGTGATGTCTGGTGCATTGATAATAACGTTGCTGCCATTTTCCGGAACTAGTCCCGCTACCGCTAAGAAAAAAAAGAAGTCACAGGAGGCCTCCATTCCTGCCGCGGGTAACTCAACAACTGGAATCTGGATGAGTTGGGCAAGCGGATCTGATGGCACCAGTCGAACCCGGATGGACCTTCCCAAGGGCGAGGGCGTTGCCTTGATGGCTGATTGGGACGGCAGCGGTGTTGCGACTCCGGGTCGCTACATGAATGGGGAATGGCTTTATACGAATTCAAGTGTGGATTCACCCGAGTGGGAAACCATGGGTGCTTGGGGTGGCGAACCCGGTGACATTCCGGTGACGGCACTGATTGACGGGGATAAGCGTGCGGACCGAGGGATTTTTCGCAACGGCACGTGGCTCTGGCAGCTGACAGCGGGTGGCGAAGCAACCGACCAGTTCGGTCAAATGGGTGACCAGCCGATTGCAGGTGACTGGAACGGCGACGGAAAGACGGATCTGGGTGTATACCGCGCAGGCCAGTTCCAACTTCGGTTCACCGATGTTTCCAAAAAACCGAAGGTGCTGGGCAAGAAGGTGACGTACCAGCCGATCCCTGAGCTTTCAGCGGGAGTCGCGAGTTTCGCCTTGGGCCTTCCCACCGACATTGCGGTGGCCGGGGACTGGAATGGAACTGGGCGTGACACACCCGCATTGGTTCGTGGCAATGATTGGTACTTCCTCAAGAACTTGAAGAAGGTCAAGAAAACCTCGAAGGCAACATTTTCTATGCCCGCGGGTGGAACCCCGCTGGTTGGTCAACGTGTTGGCAATATCGATGCATGTCCAACACAAACTCACACCAGCCAAGTGCGAACTGTCGCAACGGTCAAACAGGTGAACAAACCGTTAAAGCCACCGGGTACTCGATCAATTGAAGGGAATCGCGAAATTGGGTTGACGCTGGAAGACGGAGTCGCCTACCTCGTTCGCAATGATCGCTCTGATCGCCTCTCTGACCGCTGGGGCAGCACCTACTACGACCCGATCAGCACCAAGAGGACTTCGGAGGAGTCGATCCGGCGCAATGCCAATGCTGCCATGGCTGCAGCGACCCTTCTCACGACGACAAAACTTAACAAGTTTGACGGCCTGAAGCGAAAGACTGTTGAAGAGTATGCGATCTGGCATATTCGCTCGATCGCATGTCAGCATGCCGTAACGAGTCAGGGTGGCTGGGGTGGTACCTGGCAGTCAACTCTGTGGGCGGCGACAGCAGGACAAGCAGGCTGGATGCTGTGGAACAAATTAAGCCAAGCCGAACGCGGATATGTTGCTTCTATGGTGGAAAGCGAAGCGAATGCAGCGGCAAAGCGAGGTCCGCGCTATTTCCGTGACCGGGCGGGAAATGAAATTTCGCCGGGGGATTCAAAAGCAGATGAAGTGTCGTGGGACATGCTTGCACCAAGTTTGGCGCTAGCCATGATGCCAAAGCACAAGAATGCCAAAATTTGGAAAGAGAGCGCAATTGCATTGAGTCTGGCGGCGTTTAGCCGGCCGGGAGATCTTACAAAGGACCAGGCAATTAACGGAATAAATGTTGCACTTCGGTTGCCGGGAACGAATGCCAATGAAGACGGAACTATCACTAACCACGGAATTGTGAACCCTGACTACACCCAGAATGTGCAACATCTTTGGTGGGCGGCGACTATCTTGAGAGCTGCCAGAATTCCTGTACCAGAAGCATTCTTTTACAACGCCGATATTGTCTACCGCGCATTGAGTGTTGTTGAATTCCCCAGTCCGCCGTACTCAGCACCGGGGGGAACCGTCTACCAACCACTGGGGCAGATCTATTACCCAATGGGAATCAGTTGGGGTGTGCGTAGGCCGGCAACCTTTGTTGGAGTTGATGGTTTTGCCAACGTCTATTCAGCACCGGATACGAACGCCGGTGAATTCTTGGCAGCACACGCACGTGACACGCGTGCACTTCAACTTCGTTGGAACGACGGCCATATTTATGCTGAAGGCAACGAGGAAGAGTCCTATAAACTTGGTAAAGAGGAATACGCATTGCAGCAGCTGGCGCTGGCATGGTGGGCAGGGTCATGGAAGTACGGCCCGAAAATGCAATTAGACACCTCGGCGTACCCGAAAACCAAACTCGATAGCGGCTACACCCTCTAGTCATATCTACTTACCGCGAAGGTTGGAGACCCAGTCAAGGCACTGTGAATATTGCGGGAGCATGCCGAGATCAATGGCCCGTGCAAAAGTCGGTGCAACCGAATCCTTAGGAGACAGAACTGCTTTGGCGGTGTCTGGCCATGGCAAGGCCAACTCAGGGTCGAGTGGGTGGATTCCATGTTCATGATCGGGTGAGTAGCCCTCCGAACACAGGTATCCGACAGTGGCCGACTCACTCAATGCGCAAAACGCGTGTCCTAAACCCTCAGAGAGGTAGAGCCCCGAGCGTGTCTCAGCGTCGAGTTCAACCGCCTCGAACTGTCCGAATGTGGGTGACCCCACCCGTATGTCAACCGCAATGTCCAGAATCTTGCCGGAGAAACATTGCACATATTTCGCCTGCCCCGGTGGAACATCGGCAAAATGTATTCCGCGAATTGTTCCCTTTTGAGAGACGGAAATGTTCATTTGGGCAAGGTGTAGTGGGTGCCCGACAGTTTCAGTGAAGATTGACTCCTTAAACGACTCCAGGAAAACCCCGCGGTCGTCAGGTCGAAGGACCGGATCAAATCGCCACATTCCCGCGATTGGGTAACTCTTAGCATGCATTACGGGAGGTTAGCAGTCACCTAGCTCCATGTGCGAAAAACCTACTTCGCCTAGTGCGAGTCCGAGCGTCGAAGCGGACAGGGATAATGGTGGGGTGAGCCAGCAGATTAGTCCCCATGCGTATCGCTCGGCATTTCTAGCCGAAATGGCCGCGGTTAACCTCGATGCGGTGCAGGCATTCATTAATGTACTCGCCCAGGTGCGCGCAGAAGGTCGTACGGTGTTTGTCGCCGGTAACGGTGGGAGCGCTGCAACGGCGAGCCACTTCGCAACCGATATTGGCAAGGGTGCGAGCTTCGAGCAACCCACGCGTTTTCGAGTTGTGGCATTGACGGATTCAATTTCGACGATCACCGCGTATGCGAATGACGTCGGCTTTGAAGTTGTCTTTGCCGAGCAACTCCAAAATCTTGCGCAGCCTGGCGACCTGCTGGTCACAATCAGCGGATCTGGGCGCTCTGCGAATATCATCGCGGTTCAAAATCGTGCAAAAGAACTTGGTGTAACCCGAGTTGCGTTGACCGGGTTCGACGGAAACCTCAGTGGCAAACTCTCCGAGATTCATATAAACGTGCCAAGTGAGCACATGGGACGGATCGAGGACGCTCACATGTCGATTTGTCACATGGTCGCTTTTAATTTCATTGACTCGGAGCAACACCACACCCACTAAGTGGTGCAATGTGTGGAGTTGAATGTATTTTTCAGTGAAAATCGCACTTATGGGAACCCGTGGAGCACCGGCGCTTTACGGTGGATTTGAAACCGCGGTTGAAGAAATTGGCAAGCGGCTGGTTCGACGCGGGTATAACGTCACGGTGTACTGCCGCAATCCGGGCCAGAAAATCACCGAGTTTGAAGGCATGAAGTTGGTCAACCTGCCAGCGATTAAACACCGCATGGCCGAGACCTTGAGCCACACAACGATTAGTGCGGCGCACGCGATCATTAAAGACCGCCCCGATGTCTGTTTGTTATTGAATGCGGGAAACGCACCGTTACTAGGACCGTTAAAACTCGCCGGGATTCCTACTGCAATTCACTTAGACGGGCTGGAATCCAAGCGCGAGAAGTGGCGGGGCATGGGAGCTAGGTACTACGCCTGGGCGGAGAAGAGCGCGATCACCCATGGGCGCGAAGTAATCGCCGACGCGCAAGGGATCGCCGACTACGTCAAGAATAATTACGGGCGCGATTGTTGGGTGATCCCTTACGGCGCCGAAGTAATCGATCCCGGTGCAAGTCGGCTTGGTGAACTCAATCTTGAGCCAAAAGACTATCACCTGATTGTCGCCCGGATCGAACCAGAGAATCACGTATTTGAAGCGGTACACGGATACTTGGCAAGTGAGCAGACCCAACCGCTGGTGATCGTGGGGAGTGCCCCATATGCGGATTGGTACAAGGACAAAATCGCAGAAGTGGTCAAGGCGAATCCTGATCGTGATATTCGCCTGATCGGTGGGATGTACGACCAGGAGCTTCTTAATGAGTTGTATGCGAATGCACGCACATACATTCATGGTCACTCGGTCGGTGGAACCAACCCGAGCCTGCTGCGCGCCATGGGCGCGGGTGCCCCGGTGCTCGCATTCGACTGCGTTTTCAACCGTGAGGTCACCGACAACAAGGGCGAGTTTTGGGGCAGCGCCGAGCAACTTGCTGGCGAGTTAAATAGCTTAGATACAAAGAGAATGCAAGAATTCTCGCAGGCGGGGCGGGTGCGAATCCGCGAGCATTACCAGTGGGACTTGGTCACCGACCACTACGAAAAACTGATCAAGGAACTTGTTCGATCATGAGTGCATTGCCTGAGTGCAGCCCGGTAATTGGTCTGATTGTCACGCATAATTCCCAAGAATTCTTACCTGCGCTCTTGGACAGCATCGATACACAAACCCAACCGTTGGATTCACTGATCGTGGTTGACGACAATTCAACAGATGCCACCTTGGAAGTCTTGAGTGCGCGAGGTGTTCAGGCAGTTCCCGCTGCCAGTACCGATCGCAATCTGAGTACTCGGATAGCTCACAACTTTTTGCAGGGTGTCCGGCTGGCCGAGCAGTCATCACAGGATTCGATTGTACTTTTGGGGGATCACGATGACACGTGGTTACCGACCAGGGTTGAACACCAGAGCGAGCTCATGAAGAGGTATCCCGGGATTGCGATGCTGGCGAGCGATGGAAACACGGGGGAAGGGTCAACCCTGCGATCAGTTTTCCCGGTCCCAGTGGATTGGAATTCACTGAACAAACGACAGCAATTGGGTTATGTGCTGAAGCATTCCATTGCCACGGGCGGGTCGAGCGCTGTGAGACCAGCGAACCTTCCGACCACTATCCCTAACGGTTGGCTACATGACCGTTGGTGGAGCATCGCTGCGATAAAACAGGGTGGCATGTTTATCGACCCAACCTGCGTCATCAACTATCGGATCAGTGCAGGGCAACAGGTTGGCCTGAACACGTCGCAGCAACACGCGTCCACGCTGACCTGGGTAAAGGATCATGCCAAAAAGTTTGGAACCACGGCACAACGCAGTGCAGACTTGGCGTTGTTATTCGCAGGTAGGCTTAAGTAGTGATTTATCTGGATGTCACCGACCTGGTGGAGTTCCTGCAGCGCAAGGAATCTGTGTCCGGTGTGCAGCGAGTGGTGGTCGAGACCACCCCAAGAATTTTAGAAGCGCAAAGCCAATCCCAAGCCGTCATTTTGGATCGGGGGCGTGGGTTGTTCATTTCACTTTCTCCCCACGAGCGCGAAATACTCATCACACAAGGCGTGCGAGTCAACCCTGATCGCGACCACCTCGCCTCTGTAGCTAACGCGTGTATTAACCGCGCTCACACGGCTGTACCTATTCAGATTGACGACCACACAACACTTGTTTTCCTTGGGGCTTTGTGGATTGCGGACTCCCTCATGTTGGCCGCACGTGATGCCCACGCCCAAGGCGCGAAGTTGGTCACTCTGCTTTACGACCTAACGCCCGTCATGGAAACCGGTCACACCGCCGCTGTGAATCGACTCTTTGACCGATACCTGAACCTACTGGCAACAACTGCAAGTCGAGTGCCAGCGATTAGTGCCTCGAGCCGGCGCGACTTTGAGGATTACTGCGCCAGACGTGATCTACCCACTCCACAAGGTGCAGTAACCGGATTACCAAACGGCCTGACCCCGAACGGCCAGCAATCAGATAAGCCTTGGCCACGTAACTACGCTCTTTTTGTTGGCACCATTGAATCCCGGAAGAATCACCTGCTCGCCTTAGACACGTGGGAGCAATTAATTACCACGCACGGCAAGGACAATGTTCCTGATCTCGTCTGTGTGGGGCGTTTGGGGTGGAACAGTAATGAGTTCATCGATAAATATCTTGCAACAGGTGGACTTGGCGGGAAAGTCAGTGTGCTCAGTACAAATGTGAGTGACGCGGACCTGGCGGTGTTGTATCAACACTGTGATTTCACCGTGTACCCCTCGAATTATGAAGGTTGGGGCTTACCGGTTTCTGAGTCCATTGCGTTCGGGAAAGTTCCCGTGACGGCGAACAATTCCTCGATCCCCGAAGCTGGTGGCGACCTGGCAATCTATTTTGAAACCGGAAATGTCAACGACTTTGTTCGGGTACTTGAAGAAAGTGTTTTGGACATCAACGAACGATCCCAACTCGAGGCAAAAATTCATAGCAGTGCCGCCTCAGCCATATCGTGGGATCACGTTGCCGAAGTTTTACTACAAGAGATTTCAATCGCGCAAACAACACCAGTGAGGCAAGCCATGTACCCAGAGATCACACTTGGCAAGGAATACGTATTGGCGCTTGCGGGAGCGGCACCTGATTCTGGTTACGCCGATCAGTACTACGCGCACCAAGCAGGCGACTCGATCACACCACTACTGGGTCAATCGCGTGATTCCCAGGATTACGAAATCGTTGACGCTGCACTACGCGGTAACTTCGGTTCCCCGCAAACCTGGGGGTACGAAGTGCGTCCGGGTAACCGGATCGATGTACGCCTGACCCGGCCAACGAGCGGAGCCCTTAAAGTCCTCTTCGCAACGCGCTCTATGCCAGGTGTTCTCGCCGTGGAGGCGAGTGGACCGGGCGGGCCAAAGCGTGAAGAGTTTTATCTTGGATCAGTCCTTGAACTCAACCTTGGTGACGGATTGCAAGGTGAGCCGGCCCAAGTGTCCTTCAGTGTCCTTGATGCCACCGACAGTATTGAAGGGTTTCTTGGAATCAGGTCTTTCGTGGTACTCGAAGCCAGTGACAAGGAAACCGAAGTCCTCGCCCACAAGAGCGCAGCCCAAGCACTCCGCCAAGAACTCGACTTTCTCACTAACACGCGATCCTGGAAAGTCACGGCTCCTTTGCGCAAACTCAAGGGACGCGGCAACGCCTAAAAACAATTCGCAGCGTGAAGCTCGTGCCACTAAGCCCATCAAAAAGAAAAAGGGCGCGAGTTGCACCGAATGCAACCCACGCCCTATAGGTGATTAGCGTTAGCGCTTCTTCTTGGCCGCCTGAACGGTGACCGTGAACTCCTGGCTCACTGGCTTGAGTACCGAGTTGCCGGGGCTCGTTGCGGTGACCGTGCATTCACCTGCTGCAAGTCCGGTCAATGTTGAACCGCTGATCGTGCAGGGCCCTTCTTCACTGAAGACGACGGGTGAACCGGACTGGGATCCACCGGAAATCGAGATTGCCTTGTTCTGAGTGAGAACAATCGGTGCGCCAACTGACCACTTGCCGTTGCCTCCCTGTACCGAGATTGCGTCGGTCGAGCGAGGGTTACTGATCGCAATCGGCTGAAAGGACGTACCAGTGTAAGTGCGGCCATTAGGTTGAATCGAGGTGTAGGAGACGGTGATTGTTGCATTACCCGAGAACCACGGGGTGAACGCGGTGCTCGCGCTGCTATTCGTGGTGAAGATCGAGCCAGAAATTCCGGCACCGTTAAGTAAGAAAGCGACACTGCCATTGGGGTAGTCAGTGCCAAGAACTGCACCAACTACCGCTGACTCACCCAAGTACATGACGGGTGGGAGAGCTAGAGCGACCGGAACAACTGAAGTTCCTGACTGCGGTGTGGCAGTGGGAGCAGTTGACGCCCCGAACGCGTTATTGCTGGGAGTGAAAGTGGCCACGAGTGGGTAGGTGCCGTTTGCATCGGGGATCCAGGTCAGGTTTGCTGTTGCGGTTCCGGTGCCTGCGAGGGGGGTTAAGCCGCCGGTTGCCTTTACGGCACCATTTTCATTCACCACGGTGACGGTTCCCTGCGGAGGAATTGAACTACCTTGGGCGCTGACAACAGCAACCAACTGATTGTTCACGAAAGATTGAACAAAGTTCCCGGAAAGGAGAACGGTGCTTGTGGGTGCAGCGGCGACGGAAATAGTCGCAGAACCAATCGACAGGGCGGAGCCAAGGCCGCTCAGGGTCCAGGGGCCGCTGGCGTTGGGGGTCCAAGAAGCCGAACCAAAGCCGTTAGTTCCGATTGTGGTTTGCAATGTGGCGCTTGATGCAGCGTTGTTGACGCCCAAAATAACCGGCTGGCCCTTGAATTTAGGGGCAAAAACTAGGATTTCTTGCTCAATACCGACCATGCCGTTAGGGGTGGCGATATAGGGGGCGGCGGCGGCATGTGCAACGGTTGTACCCACCGTAACGGCGCCAAGTGAGACACCTAGAGCAAGAGATGTGGCGAGGAGAACTCGCGCGCTGACAGATTTAAACATTAAAACCTCCATGGTTTGGTCTCTACTAGAGTACTGCTCGTTAGCATGGGAACCCAACCCATCAGGAGAATTACTTGCTTAGCACCCTTTATCAGCAACGGGCACTCATCCGCGCCTTTGCAATGCGGGATATTTCAACCCGCTATCGCACGAGCGCGCTGGGCTGGGGCTGGTCATTGGTTCAACCCCTAGCGAACCTGCTTGTTTATACAGCAGTTTTCACCCTGGTTTTCCGGATTACGCCGCCACCACTGGGCGCTGACCCCGAGCGAGCGAGCTTCGCAGCCTTCCTTTTCACCGGTATGGTCACTTTTAACGTGTTCTCCGGCTTGGTGGTCGGTTCCATGACGCAGCTGCGTTCCAACGGTGAACTGCTGCGCAAGGTGCATTTCCCGGCTTGGGCGCCGGTTATCGGGGCATCGATAGTTCAATTTGTTCAAGTGATTCTCGAATTAGTCGTGTTGATCGCTCTCTTTCTAGTCCTGATGAACTTCGGATGGACCTGGATCTTGGCAATCCCGATCCTGGTCGCCATGGCGCTATTTGCCCAAGGTATTGGCCTTGTCCTCTCAATTATGAACGCCAAATTCGGAGACGTGCAATACATGGTCACCGTTGCTCTCGGCGCTCTCTATTTCCTCACCCCGATTCTTTATCCGATCAGCGAGATTGAGAAAAACGCGAGTTGGCTCAAATCAATCGTGCTGGCAAACCCACTGTCCTGGTTCGTGCTCCCCATGCACGACGTGATGTATTCCCTTAAAGCTCCCGAATGGTGGGTGATCCCCGCCCTGCTTATTTTCGGCGCCACA
>Ga0222673_1000709_pt1 | contig 13338 bp, 29 predicted proteins | sample AntAcemetagen801_FD_179845 | JGI IMG/M metagenome (GOLD analysis project Ga0222673, IMG submission 179845) | Saline water microbial communities from Ace Lake, Antarctica - #801 | ecosystem: Environmental > Aquatic > Non-marine Saline and Alkaline > Saline | place: Antarctica: Ace Lake...
CAAAAATCACTTGCATTGCTTGCTAAGCGCAAACTGTCCTTGACAAATAAATTGAATCAAGAAGTTGATTTAGTTTGATTTTTGTGTCATAATTGACATGTTGAAGAAAGGAAATCAAAATGAGAAACATAATCGCAGGATATTCAAACAAAAACAATCCTTGGCACGAATGGATTATGGACAACTGCCCTCAGTACTCGAACTTCATCAAGTTTGCTGGCAACATCGTGAGACTCAACGCTGAAAGCAGGGGGATTCCTTTTGCTCAAGCAATCCCGATTTACATCAAGGAAAAAGGTTTGGACTTTGACAACGCTTTGGACTCCTTTATCGCTTACGAAGTATTCAGGCGTGAGCTTACCGAATACAGGTTAGCCAAACGAACGGACATTAAATGACTATCAAAATGATTAAGGCGACAGATTTAAAACCCTACATGAAGATTCGCACTCGCGAACTCATTTGGGGAGCAAGGAATTTTACAGTTGGCGAAGTTTCGGTAAGAGACGATGAGGTGTTGTTTTGGATATGGACATCGACTAAGACCCATCGACTGTCAACAAAATTAACTGAAGAATTTGAGGTGGTTGGATAATGAGCAAATTAGCGTTGCAGGTATCACCAGCTGGCGAAGTCGTTGAATTGGACATGACCATAGACGGCTTGACCGTTTTACAGGGAGCGGTAGATGGTTTGATTCAACCCATCGACTTTTATGGTATGACAATGTGGGTCAACGAAGAAGGATTGTTGAGAAACGATTTGAAAGAAAATGTAATTGCTCAGCTTTTTTATGCAGGTGCAATTATGGGAACTGTCGTTTTCACTGGCGGAACAGACAATGTGGGCAACACCTTGCCGCTTGACCATGAAAACGCTGCGCGAATTAAAAACCTAAGTGAAATTTTTGCCAAAGCAATAAATGAAGTCAAAGAATGGGGAACGGAATTATGAACAAAGCGACAAACAACTTACGACAATTATTTAATCACACCCTTGACAAGATTGAGATGCAGTCATTCAATAACGGATTTGAAGCCGCCGCGAACGCATTAGATGAACTGTCAGACATCAAACATAGGTTCGATGAGCATATCTTTGCCGAACACCTTCGATGGGCGGCTAAAGAATTAAGGGGCGAAAATAATGACTAAATGGCTAGACGACCACGAAATCGGGGAGTGGGAAATCACATTCTGCTACGAGGAATTTACCATAAATGTTCTTGGGTATAGCGAGGGCAGCGACAAGGACCAAGCCATACGCGGCGCTGAAGAAAAGATACCCGATACGCTTGGCGACCCGTTAGAGATAACGGCTAAGCTAACTGGCAGCTATCCTTGGTCCGCCTAATGACTTGGGAGTATGCAGAGCGATACAATTCTGAAAAAGAATGGAATCCTAGGCTAATCGCTTGCACAAATTGCGCCGACTACTCTGAACCCGAAGAAATGACCCAAATCCATTGGGAGTCAATCGGTGAAATAGAGGACTATTGCAAAACTTGCTCAACCGAATACAAAGGAGATAACCAAAATGAACAAATGGATAGAGGATGAACTCGCAGACGCAGAATAAAGAACAATCAACAGAAAGGATAAGCAATGATTTTCTATGGCAAGGTAATTCAAAATGTAAAGATTGAAGCTGACTCTGAGGAAGAAGCCAATGACAAATTGCATAATGATGAATACGAGCATAACTATTGGGAGTGGGAAATGAATGGCTGACTGGGCAGCAACACCAGAACTAGACATTAGTTTTCAGCATTGTGGCAAACCCGCCTATTGGGACAACGGCGAGATGTATTGCAGTAAATGTCAAGAAATTAAAGGAGAAAATAATGATGATTAGGAATTGGGCTGATTTCAAATATGAAATTGCAAACTTTTTTTTCGATGTCGAGTTAGACGAAGCATACAAACAAGGCATCGGAATCGGCGCGGAATATGCAACACATGCGTTGTCTTTTCGCGTAAAATTGAAGCAACACCTTAAGTTAACAAAGACTGAGGAGCGCGGGTATGACAAAGCAATCGAAGTAATCGAACGCGTGAAGTCAGAGATAGCCATTACGACAGGAACAACATTGTGAAGATGCCAATAGTGATTTACACAACACCCAACTGCCCTCAGTGCATGATGACTGCAAGGACGATGGATAAGCACGGCATTATCTACGACAAGGTAGACCTCACGCAACATCCTGACTTGATTGAGAGATTCAGAGAGATGGGTCACTTGTCCGCACCTATCGTTGTGACCGACAGGAAAACATGGTCAGGCTTCCGTTTGGAAAAGATAAAAAGCTTGGCGCGGTTTCTAGCAAGTGATGCGGCTAAGTCATGATTGACATGAAAGACATGAGCGGCAAGATACTTTGGACAAAAGGCTATGAGGCTGGGGTTGAGCTAGAGCGTGAGCGCATAAGCAAAATGGCTGAGGCGCGCATTTGTTTTGACTTTCAAAATTCTGGCGTATGCGACCACTCAGTCTGCTACGGCATGGCGGAGCTAATCATGACAATCAAAGAGGCACAAGATGACCAACCCTAAACGGCAAAAGGTTACGAAGTCCGCAAAAAAGGCAGAGTTACTTGACCGCACCACCAGTGAGCGTAACTTCTGCTCTGTTTGTCAATATTACTACTCAGAGATGTTCACTTGCCCAATCTGTTACGGAGCAGAGCTGGAGCGTGACCGAATCCACAAAGCAATTTATGATTACTTTCGGCTATTTGACGGTGCATCAAACAGAACGCACAAAATCAGCGAAGCGGAACTAATGACCCTAATCCAAACGGAAGAACAAAATGGATGATGAGATAAGCAACAAGCTTTACTGGACACTAGGCTACGAAGCTGGGGTCGAGCTGGAGCGTGAACGAATCACGAAAGTTATGAAAGACCTAGCTGCAACCAGAGACATTTTGCAAACACTAAGTTACCCGTTTCTTGCTGAGGAAATAGAAGCAGCCATAAAGGAGGGACAAGATGACTGACGAAGGCAACAAAATGACTTACCTAATTACACATAACTATGGTAAATGCCCGAATCAAATTGAAGGTCACACCGATAAAGGCATACACTTCTATTTTCGCGGGCGTCACAATGGCTGGTCACTTGGCTTTGGCGAAACTTTAGACGATGCTATTGAAAACAATGACTATTATGGCGACCTCGACCGCGCAGGGTGGTTTGAGACAAATGAATGGGAAGTTATCTTTTGGGACGTCATTGAAAAGTTTGTAAAAAAATGACTAAGAAAAAAGGGTCAAAGCTTTTGACTAGGCAAACACGGTCAAACATTGGCAGGAAAGCCAGTGCATACTCCGCACCTAATTACCACTTATGTCAGAACTATGCTGAAAACGGTAGTTTCCTGACAGTCCATAAAAACATAAAAGCCAGCATCCATAAAAATGCACAACAGTCCACAATAATGGAATGTAACCTATACCGCACAAACGCCATAGTAACCGATTGGTTACAATTGTTATCAAACCCTTTACAATTGTTTAGAGGGCTAAACGATTGTAAGGACTACCTTTTTCACCCTCGCTAAGCTACCTTTTACACCTACAGAAGGGAACAAAATGAGCATCAACGAACTAATCGCAACCAACGACAAAGTCTGGTATACAGCTGGACAGCTTGCAGAACGCCATCGAGCAATACGCTTGGCTCGGCACATTTCAGTACCCAGCGAGCCTGCAATTGGTGAACCGAGAGAGATGGTGTTTCTTGACGACTTAATCGCTTATCTACAAGACGAGGATGAGAAATGACACTAAGAAAAGAGCAACGCAGAATAGAGAATGACTTCACCCAAGCTGTCGGATTACTTCGACACGATTTGGTTTGGAGTAGCGAGATGGAAGCTATAAAGCTGAACTTGGCAAATTATCTAGAGGTCAAGGCGGCGTTAGGTGCGGGTAATCATCCCGCGCTCATCAGTCTAGTCAGAACGCTGATAGCAACCGAGAACGACTTTCGGGTTGAACTACGATGAACGCCTTCATGAATAAGATTGTCAAGAAATGATTGACCATGCTGAAATTGTGAGGGACACTTACCACAACCAAGAACGCGAACGCATCTTGGCAATACTTCAAACAATGCCATCTCAATTCAACCATAACGATTCCGTTGTTCGCGCAATTGCCAAATCGATAGCTTTAATAAAGGAGACCAAAAATGTTTAATAACCCAATTGAATTAGTGTTTTGGGGATTTGCTGTAATACTTATTCTCGTAGCGGCGAGCGCCTGTGCCTTGATAGTTTATGGGTTGTTTCGCGAATTAAGAAAGCGTAAATAATGTTGCGCCCGAATCCGCAAGAAGTTGCCGAAATTGAATCTCTTGCTCAAATGCTTGATGAGTGTGTTTTTCATAATATCAAGAACGGAAATGTGATATCGCCGACTGATGGAAACATAGAGTTTGTATTTAGTTTGGGTAATGCAATGCAACGCGACAAAAAAACAAGTCAGGTTGAGTTGAGTGTCATTCTAAATGCGTCAATGATTGAAGCCGACAAGACGAGGTTTTTTTATGCGTCTGTTGGCGAGGCACTGGTAATGGTTCAAGAATGGCACAGGTCGTTTTTTCCTGAGCAGTATGTAGTGACAGTAACGGATGAAAAGCCGATTCAGTTACGAATTGTGAAATAATCGTTAAGAGTTAGTCAATTTCTATCTGACTGTTTGGCGGCAAATAAAAAGTCAGCGCGTTATCAAACTCAATCGCGATTACCGCGTGAGTGTCTGAATCCATCGCCCCATAGAAATCAGTCAAAATCCCAGATTCTTTTTGGTCGTAAACAGTTCCCACCGTGACTCGCTTATTTAAGTCTGCCTGTGTCAGGTCATTCAATCGTTTCATTTTCACAAGACAATTCTCTAAGCTGCGCTAATGGGCAGATAAATGACACGCGCAAGCCATAGTTTGACTTCTAACGGGTTTTCACGACCCCTTGCCTATGATTACACCCCTTCAATTTTCATCCCGTCTAATAAATTATGAATAAATAACATCACACATTGACTTGATTTTTATGTCTTGATGTGCAATAATTGACATTGAAGAAAGGAAAATCAAAATGACACACATCACAATTACTTGGAAAGCAGGGTTTCACTCAACTACGGGTTTCAACGGGGATGACACCGATGCAACATTCTTTTACAATTTCGGAGAATTAACCGACCTTGAAATTTGCAACAAAATCTATCAAGAAACAAATCTTTATACTGGCGAAGTTTGGGAAGTCATCAAGCTTGTTTTGCCAGAGGAAAGAACACACACCGCGCTGAGCGTTTTTTACGGCTCAAAGATTGATGGAGAACTAACCCAAATTGGCGACACGATAATGGTCGATGGTCGAATTTACGAAGTTGCTGACAACGGTTGGAAAATCAAAGAAAGGGTGTGAGAAGATGAAAAATGAAGAACTGATAAAAAGGGCGCGTTTGTTAATCGAGCAAATGTCAGACAAGAAACTGATTGATGCTTTTACTGACATATTAAAGAAAGAGCAAACTCCTGAAATAGATACTGTGAGATTGTGGCTTTCTAATGAAATTGAATATCGCAATAATAAAACAAATGACTAAAATTGCATCGCTTCTAGGAATTGAACCTAATCCTTTGGCTTTGGACACCAATGTGCAACCATCACACCCAAGCGATTATCACTCTGAATCATCGTAGGACAAGAAAGAAAGAAAGAAATCCTTCGATTAAACCAGAGTGAAGCTTCTGAACTCTTTGTTTTCAGTTATCATACTCACCGCGCCAGTCTTGGCAACATCTCCATGTCGCTCTCTCCAATAGGTTGACTCAAATTCAAAAGTCGGGACACAAATTTGAGTGCGGTCTTTTTTTGATTGAATCTTAAATTCGTGTTCATGCCCATGCAATAGAAACTGAGCTGCGGCAGGAGAATGATTGTTTAACGCTTGACCAGCCCACCAGTCGAACACTTTACCCTTGCTCCATTGATGCCCATGAGCGTGAGTAAAAACGCTGTCACCAATTTCGCGAGTAAGCGTCATTTCGTCTTTCTGAGGCACGAAAATCTTTACATGTCCATAAGACGCAGGATTCAATGCCAACCCGTCAGCGAGTGCAATGAGGGCTTCTGTGGCATGTCCATCGTCTGAGCGAGTAGCAACGGGCATCCTTTGTGCTTCATCATGATTACCATTTACAACATCAATTTCTAGTCGTTCGATGTATGGAGCAAAAGCATCAATTGCATAAAGAGCAAGTCGTCTGAACAAGCGATATTGTTCGGTGACTGTCAGTTCGGTTCGCCACATCAATTTTCCGCCTTGTGATTGATTGCCTTCGCCGCAATCACCCAACCAAGCTTGATGCACCATACCGATTTTGTTGAACTTACGAAGTTGTTTGAAGTCGGCTACGCCGTTGTCAATCGATGCCAAAACTCTATCGACTATTCCTTGTGTGCCGTCTCCGTCAATCTTGCCCAATTGCAAGTCGCCCGCCAACCAATGATACACAGCAGACCCCTGCGACTTTGGAGGTGTAAATTTGCGCTTGGTGACTTGAGAAATTATCTCATCGATTGAAACAGTAGATGCGGGTGCAAGGGCAAAACGATATGAGTGCAAAAAATTGCCATCTTCGCGCTGTTGCCATTTTGATGTTTTGAGCAACCCAATAATGCGAACTTCTTTAGGGTCGTATCCAAACATTTCTAACAGTTCGTCATAGTTTGGGGCTTTTGACATCGGCTCTGTTTGAATGTAACCCCTGTTCCCGTCATACTCCGTCACTCGATTTAGCGACCAAGCTGGTTTGGGTTCGTTGGCGGTTGGGGTGACTAGGTGGTCTTTTAAGCTACCCATTGAAATTGCGTCTAGCTGTTTGAACCGTTGTTGCCGAAACGGGGAAACCTTGTTTGGTCATGATTCGCGCGATGTAAGCTCCTGAATATTCTTCTTCATTGTGCATTACAGACATAAGGTGTTCAAAATCCTCTTTGTCCAAGCCCGCTTCGCAAACTCCTAGCCAGTTCTTTTGCTTCCTTGGTGTTGCTTTGATAAGGATGTCTTTTAGTGGCATTGGTATTCTCCCTTTCGATTGACTGTTGAAAAGGATACTACCACGCCTTTGCGATAAATGTGTGTATTAAATTGAATAATCTATAAATCTAATATTGCTATCATGTCATGCATATTTGATGGTCGCCAGACATAAGCTTCTATGCCACAAGCTTTAATTGCTGTTATCCACTCCTGTTGTTCCAACGAAACAATTCCCTTTTCGCGTTTGAGTTCAACGAATATCATGCGTGAGTTTTTTATTAGACACAAATCAGGAAAACCCGAAACAATTTTCTGCACTTTGCCGTTGACTGGGCGATTATCTGGCGGATGATAATAACGCCATCCTTTTAAAGCCGCGATTTTGCAGACATGAGATTGCCAAACACGCTCAGAAATGCCTCGCAGAAGTTTTTCATCTTCGGTAATCTTTTTAGGCATCAATGAAGGCTTCGGGAAAAACTTCTCTCGCTCTTTCTTCGGGGAATTGGCTTAGTTCACCCGTCACCCATTGTGCTTCAAATATCACATTAGTGGCATCAGCCCAAACTTTATCCTGTTGATTCCAAACATCTTCCTCTGTTGTTTTTGTATCAAAGCGATATAAAACTTTCGGGTCTTTGTCGGTGTGAGATTGAATATAGTAAATAAAATTCATATCAAACCTCCTTCATTTCAATTATAGGTCACTTGCTTGTTGGGTGAAAAGAGTTCCAATAAGAAGTAATCCTTCGATATTACTTGGCAACGGAATTGTATAAGAAATGCTCACCATTTCATTCCAATATGTTTTTCGTAGTTTTGAACCGCGAGGCGTAAGTCTAGCTTTTTCATAGATTGGATGAAGTTTTTCAGTTTTTATTTTGTAAGAAGATTTTGTATGCAATTGAAGTTCTGTTTTGACTCCTCCTTTTGAGAGTTGTATATTCATGCCTTGATAACTGTCACCCGTTTCCCAATAATTTTTGGCATTAACCTCAAAACCATCATTTTGAAATTCTTGAACCAATGATTCGGTTGCGATGGTATATTCAGCATTTGACACTGCCAAAGTATATCTAATTGAATCGCTAATACTTCCCGCCGCTTGTTCAATTGATATATTTTCTTTCATTGCTTTAGTGTCAATTTTTCGTGCCAATGAATCTGTGGTTTTTAATCTATATTCAAGCGAAACAAGATTGCCATTATATTCTTCTGATAAAGCCATTAAGTTTTTTGTAATTTCAGGTTCTAATTTTTCTGCCGACCTTCTGAGACTTTCTGCTGCATCAACCGCTTTTTGTGAACGAGGAGGTATGTCCGCAACTTCATCGGCAACCAAAGGAGCATTCCTATCATTATATAGAATTTGCTTTTTGCCGCCTCTCCCGTGAGTCGTTTGGTCGTGATTACCGTGTTTGATGATTGAATCAATAAAAGTTTTTATTATGCTCAGAGTCGCGGCTGGAACAACGCTTTCGGTTTCTTGAAGATAATCAGTCTGTGTTTTTGTAAATGATGCCCCGCCTGTGTTTTCGTAACTGTAATCTTCGAGGTCTGCTTCCATCCTTTTGCCTTTACCGCCGATAGACAATCCGCGAATTTCGCCATCTTTGATAAGTTGCCATGCCCAAGGTTCCCAGATAACGCCAAGAAACGGTGTCCCTGCTGGAAACTTTATCGTTCTGTCTCCGTCAGGATGTTTGACTTGCACTTCAACTTCATGAGGCCATGTCAATCCTTCAACCCATTCACCTGCAACAATGTCGTGATTATGTTGCAACTTAATTGTTCGGTCAGGATTTTTCAGGTAATTCCAGAACGCTCGTTGTATTTCGTCTTTGTCTGCCCATTCATCGTGAGCATCAAGAGAATCTGGGATATACCAAGGTGCAAGTGTATAACGCTTTTCCTCGTCAATTGCTTTAGATACGAGCAATTGGTCGTTGTCCCAATTTACTGACGGCACATGCGAAGCTGAGGCGGATGGGCTATGTTTTTCAACAGGTTTGACAATTATCTGGTCGCCATCAACACCCAACTCTACAAATTCAACATCAGCGTCAAAAAGCATCTGAAGCCGTTGCAAAATTTCAGGAATTTCCTGAGTGATTTCCATTGCCTCGGTGATTGATATTATTTTTGTGTCAGGCATTACAACCCTTATGTGTTCAACGAAGCTGAATCAATATCCTGCTCTGCGTCAATATCGTCAGGCATAAACAAATCATGCAGCATTTCTAAATCTTCGCCTTCAATTTCAATTTTGACACTGGGCGATTTTGCAACAATTGAATCACTTGACAATTTAGATGTTTGATTGGGCAGCATAGTAATCCTCAATTCTAAGTTTAATTTACTTGTGTCGCCAGTTTACAACGGGTTTGACACGCGCAACCTATGGCTTTGGTGTTGATTCGTTTTCGTCAACAATTTCAAATTCAAATTCTTCTTCAAGAAGGTCATCCCATCTACTCAACTATCTCACCTCTAATCACCATATCGTCATCTTGACCAGTAATGCTATTAATTTTGATTTTGGTTTCGCGAGGAAAAATTATTTCACCCATTGAATTTGGTGTCAAAAAAGATAGGTCGAGAGCCTTTGTCCCAGCGGGTGCAGTTACTCTGAATTTTGCGAAACCCGTTCTGGGTGGCACGGAAGAAACCGTACTGCGTAATGACAAAAATCCCTTGTCAGAAATTACCTTGCCAGCACTTCTTTTTACCGACCCTCTTTTTAACATGCTCAATGGCATTTCACGCCCCAGTTCCATTTTTTCTGCGAGGCGAGATTTGTCAATAGCCGAATCAAGGTTGTCTATTACAGAATCCATTTCATTTTCTGATAAATCAAAAACACTTGGGGCGATACCCCTGCGAGATGTCCCGCGCAATTGGCGGTTGACTTGAATTGTTGCTTTCGTATAGGTTGCAATAGATGAAAGTTCACTACCAGTAAATGAAACTGTTTCAAACGATGTCCTTGGGCTTCTTCGCCCATGAGTCGACTCATCATGAGAAGCAAGATGTTTGGTTAAATCGTCAATGCGAACTATTTCGTTGGTTTTTCCATTTGATTCCAAATTTGTTGTGCGAGCGCCTCTATCTGTTTGTCTGTCATTTTCGAGATATTCGGCAGTTGTGTTGTTTGCAGTTTTTCCGACATTACCAGTTCCTCCTGTTGATATTTCGTCTGTATTGATTACATCCCAAATTGAAAGTTGGTCGCGGTCACGCCCAGCCCTTTTTGCTTTAGCTTTACTTTTGATGTTTTCTGATACATCTAAATAAATCTTATCATTCTTTTTGTTATGCCACAGCCCAAGATAATTATTTGATTTTTTCAATTCCCCTTTTTGAGATTTTAGATAATCCGAAATAATCATTGGACCCTTTTCTGAATCAAAAAAATCTGAGGCATTTACTATTTGACCAAATTTGGAACTAGTCGCCACCATGTAACCACTTGGAGGTTTGCTACCGTCAATCATTTTGACAGATAAACCACCCTCGGTTCTTACTTCATCTAGAACACTTTGAGCCACGCCACGACCCATGCCACGATTGGCATGACTTTGTTGATTGTGTTTTCCCGCTAAATGTTTTTCTATTTGTGAGATTTCTTTGGGGTCGATTGGTGGTCTAGTCGTTGTTAAATACACCTCAGTAAGCTCAGCATATCTATCGTCACTAAGTTCTATCGTTTTGGGATTGGGATTATTTTTTAGTTCGTAGTCAATGTCATTTTCTTTGTTTAATGACATTCCTCCTTCGGTAACCCACACCCCGTTAGTCAATGAACCAACGGGGATGTCATTAATCAGCCTGTCCAAATTGACTTCCATTTGTCGGCATCCCTTCTATTGTGTATGGAACTTTTTTGCGGTTTAGTGTTGCTAAAACACTTGCACTAGGTTCTCCAAAGAACCTTATGCCTTCAATGTCTTCTAGTCTAACCCCTCCATGAATCTGAATTTCTGGAAAGTTGAACTCGTAATCTTTGTAGTAGTTCCTGCCAGTAGCCGCCCCATAAAGAGCCGCTTTGATTCCCGTTCTGCTAACAGTTGTAATGGGCTTAGGAGAAAATAAGGATTGAGGGTTCTCAAAGCCGTTTAGGGAATCTTCTCCTGTAAAGGTTGTTCTTTCCCTGATACTTGATTTCAGGTCAATAGCCGCCGCCGACTTGCCCCCATAAATACCAAGAACTTCATAATATGGGCTTCCATTAGTGAGAGTTCCTGATACTGGGCGAACCTCTGGAGCGGTATTCCCATCATAACCAAAAGCTAGGTTCTCATACATAGCTCTCCTGTCAAGGTATCGTTCATCAGACCTTCCCGCTCTTGCGGGTCTTTTCTCAGTTTCCCAAAGAGTTTTTACTTTTTCTTGACTAACTATTTGCCGTGCAACAGAAGCACTCGTAAGAACTGTAGGAGTGCTTTCAGATAGGTACTCCTGCCATTGGCGTTCCGAGCTTTCAACTATTTGTTTTGAAGTAAGGTTTACGCCTGTTGGGTCTACTTTCTTGTTTCTGACAAATAGATTTGTAGTTCCATCTTTATAGCCATCTAAATAGTTTTGTACATCTTCTACTTGCCCAAACTCATTCCCGAAAAACTGCGCCTTGTGGAGCATGTCTTTTACAAGTTCGGGATTGTCTCCCATTTTCCCGCCTGATTGAGATTCCAGATTCATCATTTCTTGCCAAAGAAAACTATCGTCTATTTCCGCTCTTGCAGCTACAACGGCTGGGTCTGCATCTACCAATGCCCAGAAATCATCACCCCTAGCTGTAGATTGAGAAGGGATTACTTTTCCAGGTCTATCGCCGTCGGTGTCTTCTAGTCCCTTTGGCGTTGGTATTTCGTCTTTGGTGTCGCCGTAAGAAGGTAAATCCTCCCACTTCTTTCCAAGAAGTTCTTGTGTCAGCTTGTCATGAGTTTCTGCACGAAGGTTTGTATAATCCCTAGCTTTATTTGCTAGTTCCATCCCCGCTTCTTGAGAGAATCTCTTTCCATCGAGGTCGATGTTAGAAGGAACACCAGATACCCTACGGCGACCATGACTTGATTGGTCGTGGTCGCCATGTTTTTGAATGTCCTCCTGTAGGTAGGCTTGGAAACTCTCATAAAACTCATTAACCTCTTTGTATTTCTTGTCGGATAGCTCGATAAAGTTAATAGGAGCGATGCGTTCGACTTTCTTTGCCCACGCCCCATTAGCTGTTAGCTTAGTTACTACCCTGCCCTTGTCTGTAATGTAATAATCGGGGTTCAAATCAGCGAGAAGCGTATTGCCCGATTGATACTCCAGTGGTAATTGAATCATGCGTCTACAACCTCCCAGCTAATTCCCATGTCGTTTAACCTGTTGGTAGTGGCTTCCATGTCTATGTATTCAGGATAGTGGATTACTATCTTATCGATGTCTGAGAGCTTTATCCCACCATGAATCTGAGTTTCAATGTAATCAAAATTCATTCTCTGCAAGTCGGGAACTGAATCTAGGCGGCTGGAGGCTCTTGCCGCTTGAAAGTTCTGTTGAGTCCGAGGAAAAGACTCCCTCAATTTAGTTGGTCGGTGAACCCCATCGAGGCTGTCGCCTAGCGTGTATGTTGTTCTGCTCTTGATGTCATCCCTCAGCACAATTTGTGCGTTGCCATAAGTATTACCAAAGTCGTCTAATGCTTTATTATTATTTGCAGCTTCAATTACAGTCCCATAAACTGGTCGTATCTCTTTAGGTAAGTTTTGGTCATAGCCAAACGCAACCCTTTCGTAAGCCATTCGGTATTCAGAATATTCCTTGCCCTTCATGCTTTGGTCTATTTCGAATATCGATTTAACTTTGCCTTCATCAAGAATCGTCTCAAGAGAGGTTTCTGGAACAAACACCGATACTGGGTTTTCCGCTAAATACTTATTCATCATTTTATCTAGTTTGATAAAATCAGCTTCATTGGTTGCCTCATCTGGGAAAGCGGTGGAAGGCAATGAACGAAATTTCAATCTGTTTCCTGTTGCGCTAATAGCTTTAGCACTCAAAGGTGTGCCGTCATACATCCTCAAGTCGGCTAGGGCTTTTTTAAATTCTGCACTCGAACCCCTTGCAAGTTTGTCATAGCCTGATGTATCAAAATTCCCTCCGCGTCTACGACCATGACTTGATTGGTCGTGGTCGCCATGTTTTTCAATCACATTTGCTTTATCTTGTTCGACCAATTGTTCTACCTTGAGCAAATGGTCTTGCAACCATTGTGGCAATGCGTCAAATTCGCTTG
>Ga0222673_1000711_pt1 | contig 13316 bp, 10 predicted proteins | sample AntAcemetagen801_FD_179845 | JGI IMG/M metagenome (GOLD analysis project Ga0222673, IMG submission 179845) | Saline water microbial communities from Ace Lake, Antarctica - #801 | ecosystem: Environmental > Aquatic > Non-marine Saline and Alkaline > Saline | place: Antarctica: Ace Lake...
CAGATGGAAGAAAGTACATTTACTATCAGTAATTTAGGGATGTTCGGAATTGAAGAGTTTACGGCAATTATCAATCCTCCGAATGCCTGTATATTAGCTGTAGGTGCAATTCGAAATGTACCGATTGTTAAAGATGGTGCAGTAGTTCCTGGGCATATGATGAAAGTGACTCTCTCCAGTGATCACAGAATTGTGGATGGAGCTAAAGCGGCTGAATTCCTAACCACACTCCGTCAGTTGTTAGAGAATCCGTTAAGTATGTTACTTTAAGAAAGGGAATATTTCGAAGTGAAAACTCACTATTAAGGCCGCAAAAACGTTGTACGTGCAGTATCAGCTGATAAACTTCCAAAAATACCGATTCCACCTTCAATATTGTAGATAAGGTTTGGGATCTCACCCGGTGATAGAGTAGAACCACCCAATTGGACTTCCTGAGATCTGACCAGATTTGCTAAATTTTCATCAACAGAATTAATTACAATTTTTGACTCACCATAAAACGCAACACCAATCCAAGGGAATCGAAGGGTGATGGTCTCGTCACTATTAATCTCAAAATTACCTTCATTGATCAACCCGGAAGAGTTGATTGTAACATCGGTTAATTCAATGCTTTCATTGTCATAAGAGGCACGATAAAAGGGTGTCAGATTTTCAACGGTTGGATTTTCAGCGCGGGTACTGAATACAAAAACGTTTTGGAAATCAGATCTTTTTGGAGCGGAAATTGTGAGCTCAATCTGTTCAGAGGATTGATAGATGATTTCATCAGGGAGTTCATTTAATATCCTGAACTCATCAGGAATAGTAGTAAAGGCCTCTATTTCTTCCGGTCGATCGTTAAAGTCGACATTTAGTCTGTACGTCGCATTAGGCACGATCTTGTGTGTAGATTGTGAGATATAGGCTTTACGGGAGTCTGAGTAAACGTAATGAAACAGTTCTTCATCACTTCCATCTTCGGCCATTAGAGTGACCCGTACATTTGCATTTTGAACTCTTAAAACCTCTCTGTCATACTCTTCAGCAACCGGGGAAGTTGTGGTGATATGGATACTTGGGAGTGGGTTATTGGCCACTGCATAGGCTTCAACTACAATATACTCTTCGTAATCTTCCTGATTGTAAATATCACAAGATGATATCATCAAAACCAGAGATAAGGATACAATGGTTAATTTTAAAAATGAGGATGGATAGATTGTGTTCAAAATATTTGATGTCAATTTGTTTCCCATGATGATTGATTTAAAAATTGACGGTATATGAGAGTGATGGAATGATCGGTAACAAATTTACATCCGCTCTTTTTACCGGATTTTCATCAAAATCGTAGTTATAAAACCATACATTTCTTCTGGAGTATACATTAATGATTTGAATCTGCCATTCAGCTTCTCCGATTGTAAAAAATGTTCCAAAACGGCTGAATGAAATATCCATTCGATGATAAGCCGGGAGTCTTGACCCATTCACATTCCCAATTATAAATGCATCCCGAGCTCCACCATCCCATGGAATTCCTTCGAATTGTGTTCTTCCTAGGGGCTGAGTGTAAGCCTGACCTGTTGCATAGCTAAATACTGCATTGACACTCCAAACGGTTGATAACTTATAGCTTGTGACCAGATTGATATCATGTGTACGATCATATTTAGGCGGATAGAACCGGGCTTTTGTAGGGTCGTCAAGTACAGGTGCATTAAAACCCGGAAATTTGCGTTTTGTGATACCATAGGTGTACCCTATAAAGCCGGTAAAATCTCCTTTCTGTTTTTCGAAAAATAGCTCCGTTCCGTAGGCATATCCCTCACCAAATCGGAAAAGTTTATCATAATCCAATCCGGCCGGATCACTAACAAAAGGATCCAATTCAAATAGATCTCGCATGGTTCGGTAGTAGACCTCAACATCAAATCCATAATCAATAAATGGAATTGTTTTAGCGCCTATCACAAATTGATCTCCATAGGAGGGGGGAACCCCTTTGTCAGATGTAAGCCACAAATCAAATCCTGAGAACGCCTCATTGGAAATTAGTGAGAGGTATTGATAATATCTGCCATAAGCTGTTTGAATTCGCAATCGTCCATTGGGTCTGAATTCGGCAGACAATCGGGGTTCGATTTTGGCATAACTGCCTTCTGAAAAAGTGTTCAAACGTATTCCCCCGTTAAAGACCCACTGTTTAGATGGTTTCCATTCGTCTTGAAGATATGCGGACAAATATTGAGATCTGATTCGATTATTGAAGGTGACTTGATTATTAAATTGGTCTCTGAAACGGAGTTGAAGGTTTCCACCCCAAACACCCATTGAAATGGAGTGACGTTCGTTTGGTAAATATTCCAAGTCTCCCTTAAATGAAAAATCAAGAATATCGTTATCACGTTCAAATGGGGTTCCGGCAATTTCAAATGTAGGCTGATTAAAATATCGAGAACCGGTGATCGTAAAAAAACCAAATAACCGATCATTAAAAATTCGCCGCCATTGAGTGGTAACAGTTTGGTTTCCATACTTCAGGTTGATAAGAGCATCATCCTGGAACGGGATCGTTACACTATCGTTGCCGGAGTAGAAGGCCAGAGAAATTCGATCATTTCGAGTCGCATCAAAATTGACTTTACCATTCACATCATAGAAATAGAATTTGCTGGGCACGCCATCAACTGATTGGCGTAAGATTGCCAGTACCGGTTCTAGAGTTGATCGACGAACTGCAAGCATCCAGGAACCTCTCTGGAAAGGCCCTTCTATGGATGCTCTTGATGCCAACAGCCCCAAACTCACAGATCCCTGAGTTTCAACACGGTTACCATCTTTATTAAAAACAGTAAGAACGGATCCAATTCGTCCGCCATACTTTGCGGGGTATCCACCTTTATAAAGCCGGACATCTTTAACCGCGTCCGGATTAAACGTCGAAAAGAATCCAAAAAAATGAGTTGGGTTATAAACGGTAGTTTCATCCAGCAAGATGAGTGTTTGATCGGGGCTTCCACCGCGAACATAGAGTCCACTCGAGAAATCTGAGGCTGCTTTCACTCCCGGAAGAAGCTGAACTGATCGAAACAGATCCGGCTCTATAACGGAAGGAAGATCTTTGATGAGTTGAGTAGCTATTTGTGCTGTACCGATATTTCGAACTTCCTCTTCATCTGCTTCAGAGGTCACGACCAGGGCATCTAACTGGACTCCTTCAGGCGTTAATTCAATATCCATTCGAAGATTTTGTCCGGCATCAAGTGTGATTTCAATATCAGAGCGTCTATATCCGATGTAAGAAGCACTTAACGTGTAGGTTCCGGGCGGGATATTTGTAATGGAATAATATCCGGATGTATTGGATGAGCCACCTCGATTGATCTCCATCAGGGCCACATTAGCCAGGATTAACGTTTCACCGGTCTGACTGTCGGCAATATACCCATTTACAGATGCTGTTTCTTGAGCAGAGATTTCTAGCGTGAGGAACAGTGTTACAATTAACGTGGTAAAAATGTATTTGATGAACAATCTGAAAGTATTCTAATTATTGATGATAGTATCTATAATTACACGTATTTGAAGTAAATAAGTTGTATTAAATAATGGTAAATATTCCTCAATCACTTAAATAAGAATATCGTTCAATAATCGTTATCTTTAGGTAGTGTTTGAATGATTGTAGTTCAATTCTTAATTGAAATTGATGATCTGATCACTAAAGTTCTTTAACATATTGTGATTTACATAAATTATGGGGGTGTACAGGATTCGACGGGTTGCGTACATTCACAGGTTGCATGCCGAGATTGTCCGATGAATCTCGTAAAAAAATCATCATGGAATATTGTAATTGACAACAATTACTCATACCGACTCGCAGCTTAAACTGACGAGTCCGTTCCATCAGGTGCCTGTCCATAGGCCCTGTTTCGGAGCGTCGACTTAAATGGACTTTTCCGAAGGGCGCGTCTGCCGCGTGGCTGGAGAACTTAATGCAGAATAGGGTGGAGTTGCTTTGCTGTTGAGCATCGCTTCATCCGAAACTTAATCAACAGCTAAGCATGTAGATATTTGTTGGGTTGCCTTCTCGGACCGGGGTTCGACTCCCCGCACCTCCACTTTTTTTAAGTTCTAAGTAAAAGCTTCTACAAAATCACATAATATTATTTGAATTTCGTAAGATGAATTAGAACCAGGCGTTGATGTTGCGTAGCAGTGCTACGCCCCCGCACCTCCACTTTATCTAGCACCAAGAAGCATATTCTTTTTGGTGCTTTTTTTTGGCGGTGAGTAAAAGTTAAGCAATACCAGCCGTTGATATTCCGAAGCAGTGCTCCGGCCCCGCACCTCCACTTTCTTAAAAGAAATATTTAACCACCCTCAATATCCCTTGTTTCCAGGCTACTCTGTGGCCGGTTCCAAACTGTTGAGCCATTATTTTCCCTTCCCCCAGATACCAGTCATACGTAGAGGTCAGTGCATCAAAATTGGAGTGAACAGGCTTCCATCCAAGTTCTTTCATTGCTTTTTCAGAGGAGACAAAACTGTCTTTGTCAGCCGTATCATAAACCCATTTGTAAATGGGTGATATTTTTAATGACTCCAAAATGCTGAGTATAAATTTCAGAGGTTTAGCCGGTATATGGAGAAGACGACTACCACTGTTAGCGTGTTTCAAGAAAGCTCCCACGTCGGAATTTACAGTCCCAAATTCAGTGGTGCCAATATTGTATACTTGCTTATCCCGGCCTTTCAAAGCTGCAAGATAACATGCAGAAGCAAGATCTGTAACTTCCAGTAACTGAAACCGGTTCTCTCCATTGCCAAAAATTGGAATTTTACGCCCCTCTTCAACCCACTCAAAAAAGAGCTGGAAAATTCCCAGTCGACCTCTACCGATAAAACTTTTTGGACGAATAATCACGGTTTCTACATCTTTATAATCAAGTAAAATTCGTTCCGCTATATCTTTTGCTTTCCCATAAACACCCATGGGATTTATGGTTGAGTCTTCATAGATAGGGTGAGTGTCGGGAGTCCCGTAAACCGCACAAGAACTGGTCAGCACTACTTTCTTGACAGATTGTTCCTTGCAAAGATTCAAAAGATCCAGCGCAGCCTCTCCATTCGTCTTGCGAATAGCTTCCGGGTCTGCCAGAGCCAATTCTGCTGCAGCATGAATTACATAGTCAACCCCTTGCAATGCCTTCTTAAGTGTGGAATGGTCATGAATATCGGCTTGGACTTTTTCGATTCCGGGTACCCATTCATTTTCCGGAAATGGATCGCGATCATAACAGACTACTTCATCACCCTGATTCACAATATACTGACACATGTGAATGCCGAAAAATCCTGCACCACCTGTAACTAACCAACGCTTCTGTTGTTTCAATTTTTCTTCCATCTAAATCAATTTACCTATTTAAAAAAATTAAATAGATTTGCCGTATTATTTAAAAGTACAATTGTTTTATCTAGATAGTTTGCATCTTTAAATGTTCTATAAGTAATGGGCAGTGAAAGTACATCTATTTTATTTCGGTGAACCCATTTTAATAGATTTGCAACTCCTTTATATTGGAATTCCTGATCTGTATGAATCAGATAAATTCCACTGAACGGATCCTGAACCACTCTTTGAAACCTTATAAAATAGATCATACTCACTATATTGGAGATCAATATTGAGCTATAGTAAACAAATTTCGACTCAACCAGTTTCTTTTTGAATGATAGGATTAATTGTTTTCTCGAATAGAATCGATATCCATAGATACAATCTACATGGTATTGTTTCATAGCTTCTACCCATGAAACAATATCATGTAGGTTGATTTTACCTGTTGTATCCAATATTAGATAAAACTGTTTATCTCCAATTGATTTTTCATTGCTTTCTGATAAAAGGGAAAAACGAATATTGGTTTCAGTATTTTTATTAAATTCTTGGATTTCGCTCAGATATATGTCCAAAATATTTTTGTTAACTTCACGGCCATTTACCAAATTAATTTTGCATATTTCATCAATCTGAAAAGTGGCATCTAATATTACATTCCACAACTTATTCCCATTGTGGTGTCTGTTCTCATTAGATACATTGGTTCTCCAAAGATTTGCCGGTTCACTTTTTGTATTGGATTGAATAGGGGATTCAGAATCTAGTATGATCTGATCAAAAAAGTCAGATTTATTCAATTTAAACTCTTTTAATGAGAGTTTAGTGAACTCCTCCAACGAGATATTATTGATGTCTTTATCAAATTCATTATTAACAAGCAACACTTTACGTGCGTTGCTTTTCAATATCTCTTTACTGCAAATCCGATAGGATGGAAGCAGGGATGAAAATTGAGTTCCACTGCCAAACAGAATTAAATCTGCATGTTCAATTGCTAAAGCAGCACTTTCTGAAATTATAGGTGTCATTGAAAGTTTTTTTACTTCCTTCTCACAATGGTCGAAATCCAATTTTAAAGACTGATGTTTTTCACGGGAGAGAATATAAAATTCTTTTAAAGGGTGCTCTCCTTCATAGCTTACAATTTTTTCTTCACTTTCCAATAAATTTCCAGATTGATCAAATGCAACCAGTTTACATTTTGTATCAATAGAAACATTTATCATTCTGGCATTTAAATCAAAAAAATCAGTTAGTAAAGCCAAAGCAGAATTAAAATTATTGGTGTGCACATATAACCCCCCAATAATGATATTTCCCACACTGAATTGATCCAGATGATCAATATTTCTGGTATACTGAAGTAGTTGCTTAGCCCCAAGTCTAAAATAGGTGGTGATGAAATCCAGAGCGTTTGGCTCGAGTGGTTTAGAAGTGAAAAGCTGCTGTATTAACTTTGTCTGATCCGAAACAAGTAATAATGCTTCATTTTTTGTCAGACGATGCTCAAAAGCTTTTTTGACTTGAACATTTGACTCTGTAAAACTGTCTAAAATTGTTGTAAAGTTTTTTCGAAAATCAGAAGGCCCAAGCATTCCTGAATTTGCACTTCGAATTGTTCCAGTTGACAAACCGTCATCAAATCCATTAATTAACAGACTTAAATTTATATAAGACTGATCTTGAATATATTGTATTAAATTTAAATTCCCCCGTCCTCCCGTAAATAGTACAACGTTCATTTATCAGCTAGATGTCTCATTCTTAATTAATGATGTTTACTACTTGAAGTTTATGAATTTGTTTCGAAAATCACTATTTGAAAATTTCGAATAATTAAAAAGAACTCTTTTTTCAATTAAATTCTTTCGTTTACGCAGATAGGAGATATAACGATATCTGTTAATAGCTCTTTTGAATTCCGAAATTAGGCCTCTCTTCTTTTCATTTTTTTGATTACAAGCTACTCCTACTTCAGAGTAGGAAGATCCGGATTCCAGTATTTTTGAGGTATGATCTAATGAATAATTCATATATTTGGCATCAAATACCAGATGTTGCAGTAGTGCAGTGGGTGCAAGTTTCATTGCACAAGTAAAATCTTTCAGTTTGGTTTGATAGATTCGATTGCAAAGAAATCCTGAAATTCTCTGACCAAATACGTTTATAAAATTATCATATTTAACATCTCTATAGGTGAAAACGACGTGATCTTTCACCGATCCAAATTTCTTATGATTCAGAAGTATAGTCTTTACATTTTCAATTGGAAACTGTCCATCAGAATCAATAATCAGCGAATATTCCATTTTGGCATATTCCATGCCACGTGCAAATGAATAACCTGGTCCCTCATTCTCTTGGTTCCGGAGGATGATCACTTCCGGATAAATAGATAAATCATTACACATCTGATTATAAAATTCAACTGAACTGCAGTCATCACATAATATAATTTCAAATGCTTCTATTTCCGGATAATTGCGAAGATATTGAACCCACGAGTCAACCGTTTCCAGGATATCCTTTTCATTATAGACTGCAGAAAGAACGCTTACTTTCAAAATGGATAGATGTTAGTGATTAAATTTATCTCTTTACTTTTCTGATTTGGAAGTTTTTTCTGCTAAAGCTTGTTTTATCATTGTTTGAAGCCCCTGTTCCAAAGATATCGCGGGTTCCCAATTGAGTTCGGATTTTGCTTTATCAATTACTGCAAGAGTCTCTTCTGCATCTCCGGCTCTTCGTTCTGTATGATAACGCTCCAGAGGGAATTGATCGGCTATTTCATTGATTGAATAATTTTTACCGGATCCGATGTTATAAATTTGAGAAACCGTATCAGATAGCATCGCCTTTATATTCGCTTCTACCACATCCGTAACATGAATAAAATCACGACGTTGCTCCCCGCTTCCATGAATTTCCAATTTTTGATCACGGATTAATTTGTCCAAAAATATTCCGATGACCAATGCATATTCACCCTCCCTCGACTGTCCCGGACCATAGACATTAAAATAGCGTAAAATATTACATTCAAGGCCAAAATTTTTAAAATATTGTTGAACATAGAGTTCACCAATATGTTTGGTTAAACCGTAAAAGTTTAGAAAATCACCCGGCAGCTCTTCATCTTGCGGGCCAACTCTGTTTCCATAAAATGTGGAGCTTCCTGAATAAACAAAACGCTTTACACCGCATTCAACTGCCGCATTCAGCATATTCAGAGTGCCTGTAACATTGCTTCGATGACACTCTTCAGAGCGGGTAAATGAGGGTCCACTTCTTGAAAAAGCAGCTAAATGAAACACACCGTCAATACCCTTGCAAGCTTCGATGCAGATTTTATCGTCAGTGATATCTCCTACAATCAGTTCTGCACCATACGGGAGTTTATCGGCATTTCCGAATGACAGATTATCCAATACCTTTACTTTATGCCCTTTATCAATCAGTAGGTTCGAAAGATGACTTCCAATAAATCCAGCGCCGCCGGTAACTAAATAGTGCTTCATAGATTAAAAATAGGTTTTTCACAGAGATGAACTTTTAACTGTAAAACAAAAGTACGCAATTAGATCAGGAGAAAAAATCTTGAAACGTTTGTAATTGCTTATAGAGATGTTGAGCCTGTTCCAGTTCATCCGGAGTATTCACGCCGGCTCCCATATATGAGGGTTGATCCAATCTCCAGTGTACATCGTTATGAGTAATGAAAAGAGGCAATAACTGTAAAAAACTGCGTTCTTTTGTTTTTTTACCCACTTTCGTACCCTGTTTTGCATAAGAATTCATCTCTTTTCTAAGCTCATTTGCCCGAAATGCAAAAATACCCATATCCTTGAATCCACGAGGATCACATAGATCGCCTTCCCGACTTTCGCGTATTTTTAAACTGCCATTCGCCGGTAAAAATTGTACGTAGGGATCTTTTTCCCAGATCAGCGGAATAGAACAGCTCTTTTGATCCAGATCATGTAATAATTGACGATAAAGCTGACTTTTAACAAAAGGCTGGTCACCCCATTGCAAGATGATACGGGCATCTGTAGAAGGAGAGAGCGCCTCCAGGGCCATATGAATTGCGTCAAACATTCCTGTCGGATTATGCTGAATTACAATCTGCAAATCTATCTCTTTCGGTTTTACATTATTTTGGTAATAATGAGCCCCTTCCGGACTCAAAATTAAAACCATGGAATCAAACTGACCGGTAGCCTGAAGCAGAATCAAATCAAACAGGGAGTGATGATTATGAAGCTCGGTAAACAGTTTAGGCAGATCGGATTTGAGTCGACTGCCGGTGCCGGCGGCCGGAAGTATTAAATGGCTTTTTTTCATGAAAGTATCATCTTCTGAATAAATTGTGTGACATCCGTAAAATAGTAATCGACGAGTGGACGTAGTTTTTCATTACGTACACCCACAGATGTGATCCCGGCAGCTTTTAGGCTGTTCACTCCGGAAACAGAATCTTCCACACCCATTCTTTCCGAATCGATTTGATATTTTTCTACACATAAAAGAAATGGTTCCGGATCGGGTTTTGAGTTTTTAACATCTTCTGCAGTAATGATTCCGTCAAAATACTCTCTTAATGTAAACCTCTCAAGAAGCGTGTGGATCGAAATAGCACTTCCACCGGTAACAATAAACAGTTTGTGCCCCAACTGCTTACATTCAGACAACAAAGAGAGGTCAAAAAGAGGTTCAACCTCATGAATCGATTCCAGGTAGTAGGCTGTCTTTCGTGCAGCAAGTTCAATCGCTTTTTCATTACTTACATACTTTCGCAAAACATCTACAGTTCTGATTCCCTGCAGTGAATCATAAGAGTCGAACTGCTGTAAGTTTTCCTCTTTAAAGAGCCTTCGATAGGCCGCTTCATGGGATTGGTCCGTATCGAAAAGGGTTCCATCGAAATCAAACAGGATCGCAGCAGGCATATTAATGTTCGGGCTCATAGGGTTCAAAGTATCGGCGTATTTCCGGCATTTCTTTATCACAATGGCGATTGTCTGATTCTACTTCCCTCAAAAATAGATCCATACCCAGATGAATATCCTGCTCAAAATCAGCGCAGGGATAGTCCATGTGATACAACAGATAGTCTGCGTTATCAGGAACGGGAAGAAGACCATCTGTAAATGAGTAGATCGGAAAAAGGGATCTGTTGATCTTTTCACCAAAAAATGGATATTCATAATAACCTGCATAGATAAAGATCGCCACAGAAGCATCATCAGGGACCAGATTTTCAAAATTTCGTATTGCATCTTCATATCGGGAATTCATCCTGCTTATTTGCGCACTTCGATCTTTCTGAATCAGTGATTCGTAGTGAATTCCTCTCTCAGGGGAGCTGTAATTTATGATTCTGCTGTGTGATTCAAGTAGGAGACCCGTTCCGGCTGCTAAACAACCCAAAAGTACGACCAATAATAGATAACCCTGGATCCATCTGTATTTCAATCGTAATATCATTCCTACCTGAGGTAGTGTAAAAATTGCCAAGCTATTGAAATATCGATCCCGCCAGGGGTCATAGGGACTGGAAAATGATTGAAGAACCAGAAATAGCAGAGATAGTAATATGAAAAATCGAATGACTGTGGGTGTTTTCCTGTAGAACAAAAGCAGAATCTGAAGAGGCAGTATTAAAAAAATACCCAGTGGTCCCCAATAAGAACGATCCTCACTTGAAGTTGGAATCTTTTGTATTTGATAGGGCACTCTTGCGCCCTCCGATTCACTTAGAAACGCAGCAAACCATTCCGAATGAAGAAGTTTATCAGTAGTTGCCGGTTCTTTTAAGACCGTGGAGTGATTATTGGAATTAGATGTTGAGGGCAATAACTGACGAGAATTTTTATCATCCTGAATGGTTGATCTTGTTCCTCTAAGAAAATGCTGAGCGGATCGAACGGTTTTTATGGGGGGGAGTCCATCCAGAGAGATGAACTCCACTGAGTATCGAAGCATGTTCCGAACACCATTTGTTACGATATTCTGAATAGAAACATTTTCATAAGTATGTTCGGACATCACCACTTCAGGTCCCAGAGGGTGCCCATATTGTTGAATGTTATTTATATAACCTGATGGCATGACAAAAATAATTAACCAAACCAAAGTAAATGCTCCACCTGCCCAAAAATGGTTCCATACAATCCGATAAGAAGAGTTGGTAAAGCTATAAAGCCCCACTATACCGACCGGTATCAAAGCAAGTAGTGCAGAAGCTTTCATGCCTAATGGAATCACAAGAGCTAAGGTTGCGATAAAAAGAATAGAGAGGGTTCTTTTTTTATGAAAAAGGAGAAATAAATAAGTGCTAATCCCGACAAATGATGTGATCAGAAGGTCATTTTGGGTTGTGGAAGCTTGCATCACCCATGAGACCAAAAGCAGTGAGATAAGTGTGGAAAAAAGACTCTCTTTACGGGTCAAACCTAAAAGAGATGCTATTCCATAAACCGACAGACCGGATGCCCAGTAGGCTAAATATTGCATCATTTGAGTCAGGTTCTCGTTACCGCTATTCACCAGTGCATAAAGATGAAGAATCGTTGAGTTACGAGGGTGAACCACATGAGCCCAGGAGTGAGTAGTGAAATTATCCAGATTGCCATGTTGAATAAAATAACCGACTCTTGCCATATAGGATGCCATGCTGTCCCAGTTCCCCGGAGCAAGGTTTATCACAAGAAAGAGACTCACAAAACCCAGTACAATTGTTGTAAGAATCAGAGGGGTAAATAGTAATTTTTCATATGATGTTAATTTTTGCAGAAGCGCAGTTCGATTCGGAATTTTGAACATTTGTTGAAACGAGACCATTATTAACCGGCCTTTTCCTGCAATCATAATGATCAAAATTGTCATGCAAAGCACCGTAAAGGCCAGGATAGTCCAAGCTGAAGTATGAGCCAATTGGTCGAAATAGGAAAGTATATATCCACCTGCGATGATGAATGAATAAAAGAGCGTATAGAGATATAAAAAAAACACTGTTCGACTTCGCCCGGCAAGCAGGCCCGATATCATTAGAGCTGCTGTTAGTAATAAAAGTGTGGATAGGAATCCTGATATCATCATAAGTACTATCTGGGGAGTTCGATTCGAAAAGTAGTTCCTTTGCCCAATTCAGACTTAATTTCCATTTTTCCCTGAGATTTATCAACCAGATGTTTGACGAGTGTCAGGCCAAATCCAAATCCCTGTTCACCGATCGTTCCATCTGTAGAGATGCTCTCACCGTTCTGAATAAGATGTAACTGCTTTTTATCAATTCCTATCCCGGTGTCTGAAACTTCTATGAACAGTCTGCTTCCATCCTTTAGCTTGTTGATATCCATTTTAACATTTACACTTCCTTTTTTAGGTGTGAATTTGATTGCATTTGATATCAGATTTCCGGTGATGATCTTTAACAACTCAATTTTTTCTGGAGAAAGATCTTTTTCATTTCGGTCGACCACACAGAGGGCACCAATATTATTTCCCTTATCGGTTTTCAGTGGGATTCCAAAATAATACTTAAAATGTGGATCACTCATAGGTTGACAGAACCTTTAGATACTTATCATTTTACATTTAGAAAAAGAAGGTTTAAATGTGCAACAATATAACCATTATTAGCGAGGTTAATTGTCTAAAGCACCTATCTTGATCACAAATCATCACTTATACACCGAACCGGTCTGGCAAATGCTTTATTACTTCCAAAAGTAGAACTGCCCTCATTGGAGTAACCTAATACTTCACCATTTCTTGGAGTAAACTGATCACTTGCCCATATACGTCCCTCTTCACCCCGGAACCGTAACTGGCCGCTAACAGTGGCAAGTTCACCGGCTGCGTGCAGTCTCAATGTGGAATTAAATGCATCCGTTCGATTTCCTTCACCCATAGC
>Ga0222673_1000713_pt1 | contig 13286 bp, 24 predicted proteins | sample AntAcemetagen801_FD_179845 | JGI IMG/M metagenome (GOLD analysis project Ga0222673, IMG submission 179845) | Saline water microbial communities from Ace Lake, Antarctica - #801 | ecosystem: Environmental > Aquatic > Non-marine Saline and Alkaline > Saline | place: Antarctica: Ace Lake...
ATAGGGAGGTTTTCGCAGGGCCGGGAAGGACCCTTTGTTTTTTTTACCACGCTCTAAACCCTATTGGCCTTACGTTGATTCCAAGTCGCAGCTACACGCCTGCCGCTGCCACCCAGTAGTCGATGGTCGCTGTACCGCTGACGCCCTGTGCGTTGACGGTGGCGATGCCGGGCATGCGATGCCCTGGCGTCTGTCCGCCGTAGCGGAAGTGCTGCGTCTCGCCCGGGGGGATAAGCACGACCAGTGCGCCGTGCAGTTGCGGGATGTTGACGCCGCAGCTAGCCGCCGAGTCGCTGCGTACGCGCACCGCAAACGTGGTGCATGGCCCGCCGTCGGCGTCTGCATCAAAGATCGTCTCCTGCGTCGTCAGGCTCTTAACTGTGGTTCCGTTTGATCGTGGCATGTTGGTTGTCCTTAGTCGTAGCCCATACCGGCACCCATGCCGGATGTGGTGGCCCATGATGCTGTGTCGCTTGGCGCTGGCGATGCTGGCGTGCCCGGCGAGGCGAACGTGCCCGGGGCGTTTTCGTTGTTGTATCGCGTCGTAAAGTATGCAGGCCCGCGACCGACGTTGCTGTAGCGGACTTCATCGACCTTGCCTGCCCAGTTGGCCTCGGCACCTGTGTATCCACGCCTGCCGATCTCGAAGGCGTCGCTGTTGTCGGCCGAGCCGGCCATGCTGGCGGTGCTGACTGAAGAGGCGTTGACATAGGTTGATTTGTTGCTGCCGTCGTAATCGCCTGCGAGGTAGTGCATCGTCGATGCGTGCCGCAGGTCGGTGGTGCCTTCGCCGAAATCGTTGCTGTTGGCGGTGATGCGGAAAAGCACGTAGCCACTGTTGTTGAAGCCCAGTTCCCAGAACCGTGCGGACGCGAGCGATCGCTTACTCACGGCGATCCCGCTGACGGTGTTGCTTTGCACCCACGCTTCGATGGCGAATGAATCGCCCGTAGACAGCGAGGCGTCAGTGCCGCAGTCGATGCGATCATCCGAGCCGTCGAAGTCCAGCCCGTTGCCGACTTTTGCAGCGACCGATTCGCCCGACGTCATGCTGCCCGCGCTGGTCCCGTGGTTGGCGTTGCTCGTGCGGTCGAGCATTTGCGGGGCGCTGCCGCTGGGGTCTTCTTCGAGTGCCCAGTAGCCGACGATGCTGCTGTGATAGGTCGCGTGCTGGCCGAAGCTGGCTCCGGCCGCTGGCTGGCTGTCTGTGCCCGCCGTGTTGTACCACGCATAAATCGTGGTATCGCCGCCGCTGCTCAAGCTCGCAACCTGCACACGGATGAGGATACTGGCGTCGTCGGCACCGTCGCTGGTGTCGTATTCCCAGCGGATGATGTCGCAGGCGAGCTGGGTTGTGCCAGCTTCGTCGCTGCTGAATCGGATGTCACCGCCATTGGACTGCGCGCGGTTGCCGTCTGTCGGACTTCGCATCTCGTCCGGCAGGCACGCGGCGGTCAGGGCCACGTCAAAGTCGGACACGCCGCCACTGCCCACCTGTGCCGATGGCACGGTGATGGCAACTTTCCGAAGCCAACCTGTGGGGAATGCCATGTTCACTCGCTCCCGTAAACAGTCCGCCCAAGGTCTTCGATCGCGGGGCATCCCGCGTCGTCACACTCAGGCCCGTCTGGTTTGTCGCCGTTCGCTCGCACAATTCCGCAGAATGCACCGCACCTGATGCAATGGTACTTGCTGATCCGGTCACCTACTGGCGGTACGCATTTTAGCTCATTCCTCACTGGGGTGATTACGCTAGGCGGGTACACGCGCCGTGACGCGGGAATGCCGACTCGCCGCATCGCCTTGCGGACTGTCTCCACGTCGGTGCCGAGCCGTGCCGCGATCTGTGCGACCGTCAGCCCTACGTGGTTGATGAGCCGTTGCCGTTGTGCGGTCCTCACTTCGTTTCACCCTGCTGTTCAATTCTCTGCCGAATCCATGACACGTCACGTTCTACATTCGCAGAACTGCGCTCCAGGGCGCGCATCCGCGATTCGTGATCTTGGACCATCCGCGTATTCAGGTTGACTTGCTCGGACTTTCCGCTCACCGCGTAAGCCCATCCGGCGCCGCCGACGATCAGTGCCAGCACCCATCGGGCGAGGTCGAATGACATGCGTTTGTTTTCTGGCGTCATCTGCGTATTCAATTCAACTTCGCCTTGATGTCGCTGATGGTTTTCTTGACACTTGCGGCTGCCGTGCCTGCTGCCTCTGCGATCAGCGGCTTGACCACGGCTTGCACCTCTTTCGGTGCGGCCTCGACGCCCTTAATCGTGGCCTTGAGCGATGTTTCCTTCTGCGCTTTTCGCCACTGGTCGTAAATTAAATACCCGCCCGCCGCGAGGCCCACGAGCACGACCACCAGCATCACGGCGGGGTAGGTCTCCACGAGGAAGCCGCCGATGCCAAACGCGGCCGACAAGGCGAACATCGAGAATGCCAGTCCGCGCATGCCGAAATACAACAGCACCGCACCGAGCACGCCGGTGATGCCGCAAAAGATGTAGAGCAGGTAGCTGTTGGTTTTCTTTGCGGACGCGAACTGCCACGAGAAACTGCCGCCGTTGCTGATGCTGTCCCCCAGCGTCACCGATGGCAGGTCGCCCATGTACGCGGCCGCCCCGCCTTTTTCGGTGGTCGCCACGCCGATGCCCTTGGATTCGTTGGCCTGCGTCAGCGTGCGTGCCCCGGTCGGCGCGGTCACGTCCTCGCTGCCCTCGACGATGATGCGACTGCCTGCGTCGGCGGTGATCTCATGGCCGTTGATGCGCACCGTCTGCTGCGGCTTCGCGGCAGACGTTGCGGATGAGGTGGATACGCCCTCAGTCGTCGGCCGTGAGCGTGCCTGCGTCGAACCCATCCAGAAACCGATCGCCAGCACCAACATGGTCAACAGCGACGCCACCGCCACCACCATGGTTCCGCTCCACGCCGACTGCGGCTGGTGGCTCAATCGCGATTCGCCAAGTTCGGGCTGTGTGTCCGTCATTGCGTGATTCCTGTTCCTGTCGGCTGGCCGTGCTCTTGGCCGGTGCGACCGACGTTGCGGTGCATCCAGCTATAGCCAGCGTTGCGGCGAATGTTAAAAAAACGCGCGCCGTGACAGCCATGGCCACGGCGCGCGCAGGTGACGGCACGCCCGGTTCGGGGCATGCGCAAGTTGTTCGGTGTTGGGTTGGCGTCGGCGAGGTTGGTCCGTGAGTATTCATGGTGCTCGCAGAAAAGCGCGCAGCCATGAACCGGGCAGTTATATTGTGGTCATTCCGGGCGGTCTGTCAATCCGAATTCCGGCGAATCCTTACCGAAGCTCGAAAGGTCAGGCGCCGTGCGATGTCGCGTGCGAATCCGGCGATGCTTCGCGCCGGGTCGAAGCCCTTGCGGCGGCAAGTCAATAGCGGGGCGGGTGGATTATTTTTGCGATGCCTGCATGGCCAGCACGTCGCCGTAATATTCTCTCTCCCACTCGCCGCGGCCGCGATCGGTGCCAGACCGCCCGCCTATCCCATGCGTGCGCAGATAGCGGCGATCCCACCTGCCGCCCCCAAGCATAGCGTAGGCAGGGTGCAGAGGCAGTCCGTGGTGGTGGCACCACGAGTAGATGTCTGACCCGTCCCACATCGCCAGAGGCCGGCACGAGCGACGCGTGGCGATGCCCAGGTGCAGCACGCTCATCCTGCGCGTCAGCGACTCGTCCATCCGCAGCCCGGTGATTCGCCTCTCGCCAAACTCGGTGTCTACGGACCGCCAGTGCTCGTCGCGGGGACAATCCTCATACCGGAAAACTCGCTCGTGGTAGTCGATAGGCCATCGCGCCAATGCTGCATCGCGAACCGACTCGCAGTCCGGATTGTCGCGGCCTCGCATTCGCACCCACACTACCGGCAGCCTGCACCCCGACAATTCCAGAATGTGCAGCAGCGTAACGGAATCCTTTCCCCACGAACACCCGACATAGTCGCCGCCGAACGACCGGATAGCCGCCACGGCCTCGTCTACACGCGCCGTCCTGACGCTATGAGCCGCGTCCGCCGCCTCGTACTCTCGCCACAGCGCGATGTCTGCGGCGGTGTGGCGGTGGCTCTCTATCAGCATGGCCGCACCACCTCGCACGCTGTGGATTTTTCGTGATACGGAGGCGCGGGTCGATCGAACCACGCCTGCGCGCCGCAAAGATCGGCAGGCAATTCTGCACACTTCGGCAACGAACGCATCAGCACCGGACTGATGTCGCCCGGCGCGTACCACGACCAGTCATCGTCGACCAGATCAACATTCCATCGCGCGACACGACCATACCCTATGCCTGTGTCCTGCCCTATCGCGGCGATCTGCCTCAGCCGGTGTCGCAGTGACGACCCTGCACTACCGTTTCCGCCGTGGGCGCGCGCGACAGCAAACCACACCACACGCTCTGCGAGGATGATTCGTCGCGGCAATCGAATCGACTTAAATTCGCCGCCTGTAATATTGATTTTGTTCGCACCGCCTGTCTTAAGTGCGTCCAGATCAAAATCAGCAGGGCTGGTCACGTACGCGACCTCCTCACTATCGGCGCGATAGATCGGGCTGGACGACAGTGGTATATGCCATCCGCCAATCTCGCCCCACGCGATCGGTATAGGAATATTCTCCCACCCGTTCCAGTCGCGCCGGGTGTGGCGGTCGCCATGCCGCGTATCGCGTATCGCCGGCATGTGGCACCCCATGAGACTGATCAGCGCAGACTCCAGCATAGGCACGTGGCCGCATATCGGCGACGCAAGATACGCCGTGACTTTTACCGGCCTGTTAGTTTTTCGCACTGGCTAACCCCTGGGGTGTCGGTTCCCTGACTGCCTCATACAGCCAGTCAATTGCCGCCTGTTTGTGGTCCTCGACGTGCTTCTCGTATGCGTCGATTAGCGGAGCCGCCTCCACCGTCGCACCGTCGCACAATAATTGGTACTCGCAATGCAGGTGTCCGTGTCCGCGTGACTTCTGCCCGCCGACCGTGCCGTCCCACAGTTCAATAGCGGCGCAGGCAGCCCCGGCGTCGATGTCGCGGCATCCTCGCATGTCGATACGCTGCACGAATACAGACCCGGACACCAGCGTATATCCGCCGAAAATCATCATCGAATGATCCGGCACTTCGCCGTCGCGCAGATGCGTGTCCACGTCGTCGCTCTTTCGTGTGTATTGCCGAAACTCGATCATGCTTTGGTATGAAAGCAAATCGCTCTCCTCCATCGGCCAGTCGTGCGGGATGATCGCGGCGCGTGCCGTGCGCGACTCGCGACAGCACAGCACGCCGAAGCCGACCTGGGCGCGACCCTCGATGACCTGCGACGGCAGCGTGCCGCCGAGCAGCCGCATGTGCGGCATCAGCTCGTAGCCCCGGCGTTTCAATCCGACATCTACACTATTGCCCTTTTCGCTGCGTTCCTGCCCCGACGACAGGAATCGGTCCTGATGCGCCGATAGGTGGCCGTACAGGCCCAGCCGCGTCTTGAGCAGGTGCGACCCGGGCTCGCGCAGCATACGATTCCGCATAGCATTTCCGGTCAGGCACGGTACGCGATGAATGCTCCCCTCGTACAGCACACCCTGCCGCATCAGCACCGCGACGTTTCCCGTGGTGCCCTCCATGTGGGTGATGGGCGACACCGCGCGATGCACGACAAATAGCTGGTAGTTGGAATTACTCATCTGATTGATTCCTTTCGCGCCACTGGGCGCGCGCCTTTGCGACGATGATATAAATGTGCCCGCTGATCCATCGCGACCACTGGCGCGCCCACAACTCGCTCTGCTCTGACGCTACGTGCAGCAGGCCTCCCAGCCTGTCATTGCACGCGGCGCGGGTCGCGTCGGCCTGCACGTGCAGCAGACAGCCATTGACGAGTGTCAGTGCGTTGGCCGAGTTCTCTTTGGCCGAATGCTCAAGCCCTGTGGCGATTCGCGACCACAGCGTGACAGCCTGCAGTTTGTCGCGGTTGAACAGTTCAGCCATGCACAATGCGAGGTCAATTGCCTGCACCTCGTAGACATCGGAGGATGATGCCGCCGTTGCCTCGTCGACCAGCCCGGCGAGTTCCCGCCGGTATGTTGCCATGGTCAGCGTGTTCCGTTTTGCCTCAATCATTGGTAGCTGCTCCCTTTGGTTTTGCGAGGAACGCCGCCAGCCGCGACAGGGGCTGTGACCGTATGCGTTCCCACGCCTGTAGTAGTTCGATGCCCTCGTCGCCCATCGCCTCGTGCACGCGGATCACGTGCCCCGTCTCGATGTCGCCTGTCAGTGTGGGCTTGCCGATGACCGCCGCCAGCGCATCGACCGTCTCCACCAGCGACGCGAGTTCGTCGGTGATGTATGTGATTACCTCGCCCTCCATGCCGATGACGGCCTGCTCGCTGTCGATACATACCGGCGTCTGGTAGAGGATTTGCTTTTGACCGCTCGTGGCGATGCAGATTGCGTATGGCGGTCGTGGCGGATACAGGCAGTGTACGCGAAGGATGGCGATGTCTGATTTTGTGTAGTGCGTGCATTCTGATTCCGTGATGACCCACGAGTAGTTGCGGGTTTTTTGCGGCTTGTCCTTGCCGGCCATCACGCGTTTTTCGTCCATCGCCAGATCGCAGCCTGCGCATCGGAAGTCGCTGCCGGGGCAGACGACATTGCTCCACCCCGTGAAGGTGGGCTTCACGGCGGCCGGGCGAAGCCCGTTGCATCGCGAGCCGCAGTAGTAGCACCGTTGTGCGCCGTGCGCGGTGATGCCGGCCGCGATGGCCATGAGTTCGGGGGCTCTCATTGGTGACCCTCCGCTTCCTCGCACGCGGCGGCGGTGGGATAGAACAGGCTCGCACCCGTGTATTTCGATATGATGCCGCCCACGCCGTCCCACGAAAAATCGTCGATGATGCTGCATGGATAGCCGTCGCTGTCCCACGCCTCATCCACACCCGGCACGAACGCCCCGCCCTTCGCGTAGTGCGGGAGTTTGGCCTCCAGTGCGGCGAGTTGCTCCCGCGCCGCGAGTAGCGACTCGGCTACCGCGTCAATCGCGTCGCAGCCGTAGGGGAACTCGTCAGCCAGCCCGTGATGGCTCAGCACCTCTCGTTGGTGGTCGGCCTCCCACTTCTTCGCGCAACTCGCCACGCCGGGGCTTGCGCATTTGGTCGATTCCAGCAACCACGGCGCCGCGTCGCGTTCGGCATCGTGGGTTCCTTTTAGGGTTTCGCGTGACTTTTCGATGAAGATGTCATACGCACCTTCGTAGTCGAGATCATCGCCGTCGTTTTCGGCCACCGTCAACTGGATGGCAAACTCGCGCAGCAACCCCCGCATCCTGTCGCGTTCGGCGATGATGTCTCGTATCGTATCGTTAAAATCCATAATCTATCATTTATCCGAGTTCTTCAATGGCGGATCGCCGCAATCACCTTCGCCACCGTTGTGGTGTGACTGTTGATCCGAACATAGTTCACGGCCATTTTGTGGCCCCACTCCCCGTCGAGCGATTCTGGTGTCTCGAATGCGAGCGAGGCGTCACGCACAAAAATTACATCAAAATCAGGCTCCATGCGGATGATACCGATTGGCCTGTGCATCACGCACCAATTGCTTGAGTATCCCGCATATATCAGCGTGGTGATGCCTTCCTCATGCAGCCACGCCTTGAACGCGGCCGTAGTTGCGATCCCCTTCTCGTCCGCGTTGATTTCCCCCTTGACAGGCTGGACCAGTGCCGACATCGGCGTGTTATGCGGGGCGTGCACCACGCGGATGTCTGTCCCTCGCACCGCTTCCACCAGAGGGACGATCCTGTCAGATGTGACGACCTTCGCTCGGTCCATCCATCCGCCATTGGGGTGGCTCGCCCACACGTCAATCAGGACCAGGGCGGTCTTGCTCGGGTCGATCGTCACCATCTGGTCGATGACGGTGCTGCCAAGCTCAGTTTGCTGGACGCCGGACTCGGTGGCGGCAATGAACTTCTCGACAGCCACCGTGAACCCTTGCGGCCGCGGCATGGCGTCGTAGTGGACGATTGACCTGCTTGCAAAGGCGATGCAGATCGCGGTGAGGATCACAGCCAGAAATGTGTTGTATCGGCGTGTCATTTTCAGTGTCCTTTTATCCGAGTTATTCAATCGCGGGCGGTCGAAGCCCCCGCGTCGCGTTCCGCCACAATCCGCCGCACCGCCTCCACCAGTTCGTCCTGCATCAGCTTGCCGGGGACGGGTTCGATGATGGCGCGGATGTCGTACAGCGCCTTGCAATCCTTCCACGCGGCCACGGATTCGGCGCGGCGTGGGTCGGTGTCTACCATCTTTCGCTTTGCCATCACTTCGTCTCCAGTCTGGCGTGAATCTTCGCCAGCATCGCGGCGTCAGGCGCGCGCGGCTCGGTGACTGCGTGCTCTCCGTCGGTATGACACAGTCCGAGGTCACTCTTCGTCGAGTTGCAGTGCGGGCACATAAGGTGCGTTGTCAGTACGGCCAGTTTCGTGACCGCGATCGGCGCTGTGCATATCTGCCAGCGTGCGTCGCATCTGCCACATACCGCGAACATTGGCTTGGTCATTTTGGCGTCTCCAGCTGGGTAATCGTCAGTTCTACGCGGGGGGCCAGCTTGTCCACGCCGCGCACGGGTGATGGGTAGTCCACGTTGTCATCGTCTGCCAGCAGCCCGCTGTCGCGAATCCCGTCTATCGCCGCCTTGAGCCACGCGATGATGTTGTCGCGGTCCGGGTAACGCTTCGTCGGGTGGTGCCACACGATCTGGATCGTGGCGTGCGTCCAGCCGCCGCCGGTGAGTCCCGCGACGTGCGCCGCGATGCCCGCTTCGTGGCGTGCTCGCTGGCGGTACGCCTTAATCTTGGCCGCTTTGCCTAGTCGTCCACCACGCGAGCCGATGTAGTGGTTCGGCGACAACTCCTTCGGCGGCAGGGGCAGGGTGATTGTCAGGCTCATACCCACGTCTCAACAATCCGCTCGGCTTGGGCGGCGGTGATTTCGAGCCACTCGCCACGTCGCACCGCATCGTCGGCAAGCCCGCCGTCGGGAAATGGAGTACGCTCATTCCCGTCACGGTCAACGACTACACCCATAGCGGCGTCATCGGTGCGAATGTAGGCTGTGACGCCATCCCAGAACCGCGTCCTGTGCCTGAAATACCTCGGATATTTCGCCACGGCTTCCGTCGGTTTCGGAGCGAGCCAGTCGGCGAGCCAGTCTGCGGGGCAGCGTTGCCAGCAAATCGGCTTGCCATGTATTTGCACCATAGCCGCGCCGGTAGACGACTCGTCAATATACCACTCCCCGGTTTCAATGTTGTAGTATGCCGGTGCAACCAGCCTACGGCCTCGCGCCTCGTAGTAGAGCCGTACGGTCGCACAATCATGCGGCGGCGTCCCCACATCCGTCCACCCCTCCGGCACCACCGGCCGCGCCAGTTCGGCGTCCAGTTCCGCCCGCACCTTAGCCGTGCGAGCCTCAAGTCGTTTCAGTTGCGCCGTCAGTTCAGTTTGTTTGTCGTTGGCCATCACTTGCTCCTTTCAATTTCCACCCACGTCCGGCTTCCATCAGCCCGGTCGCGGAGTTCGTATTTCATCCTGCCGCGTTGTTGGACTTCTCCATCTTGGCGATTCGCCTGCGCAGTTTTGTGTTTTCTTTCCGCGTCTCGACGGCTCGCTTCTTCACCGCGTCAGCCTGTCGCGTTATGCGTTTGTTCGTGCTGCGCAGTTTCCTCGTTTCCTCGCGATACTTGCCCATGCTGGCATAAAAGATCTTTAATCTTCTCTTGTAGTACGCAACCTCGTCGAGTAATTCCACCTTCGGTTCCGACAGCAGTTCGCACGCTTTGGCGATGCGCTGCAAGACGCCGATTGTCATTCTCTCGACCCCCGGAAACTCACCTCCCTTGCCGACACTGGTCCATTCCTGCTTCGCCAATTCGATCCATGTTTTGTCTTCGTCGTTCATCATTCACCTCCCACCAGTTCCACGCGCCACCCGCGAATGAAGGCACACGCGGCCTCCAGCGAGTCGGTGGTTTCGTGCGTCACGTAGGCCACGCCGACGATGTACGGCTTGCTGATTCGCCAGTGGCTCAGGACAATCAAGGTTCCGTTTTCGTTCTGGTCTCTCATTGGGTGCCTCCCGCAAATTCGCAATGCACATAAACCGTCACGCGTCGCCCATGTCCACCCATCCGCAGCTTCTTGTTCGCCACCAACCGTCCGTTGTCTTCCAGATTCAGTAGCGTCTGCGTAAGGCTCTGTACGCCGGTCTGGATGCCACGCTTCACGCCCACCGCCGCCGCCAGTTCCTCGGCCGTCATGCCGTGCGTACCGGCACCGTGCAGGCTGCCCAAGATGTGGCCCTGCACGTCGGCGTGGACCTCGGCCGACCGTTGGTAGCTTTCACGCCGTGCCGTCGTCTGCGGGCGGCTACGGCTCATTGACGGGTCGTCAGTGGGCTGGGGTGCCGGGTCGTTGGCGAATAGGCTGGGCTGATCGTGCTTCATGCCACACCTCCGCAAATGTTCGCAATTCGTCGCAGCATCTCGCGGCGTACGTCCGCCTTCGTCATGCCGGGCACAATCTCATGGCCGTCGTCCCATTTCCTCCACCGCCTCGACGCGTCGATCGCCGTCACGTGCGTGCGTGCTCCCATCGCCTCCGCCAGTTCGGGCAGGCTGTAGCACGGCCAGTGCTCGCGCATCATGCCGCAGTAAACGGCGCGCACGATGCAGCATCGCGGCCTGCGGTTCATGTCATCGTCGGCGGCTCGTTTCGTGACTTGCGGCACGTCCAGGCCGAATATCTCGCAGGCGGCGTGCAGCACTTCGAGCCGGGCGGGTAGGCGTATCATTTTTTGCTCCTGAAAGATTCCCAATCGCACTCAATCACGCCGCCCGTTTCGGTGATGCGGCTGGCTGCGCTCGCGCCGATTGCCCGCAGGAAGTCGCCAGGCTTCTGATTCGTCACCAGCAGCGTGTCTCGCATCTCGCGGTATCGGCAGTCGATCAGGTGAGTTAACACCCGCTGCTCCCATTCCGTTTCGCCTCGGTCGTGGGCCTCGTCAATCACCAGCAGGTCAACCGACTGAAACGGCTTGAGGCTGTCGAGTTCGCTTCGCTTGTCGCTGAAGCCTGCCTTGATGTGCATGAAGACGTCCATCGCGGTGGCGTACCTCGCCGTGCCGTGCTGCGTCTGAGATTCGATCAGCCGAGCCGCCAATTGTGTCTTGCCTCGGCCACGGTCGCCGGTCAGTGCGACGAGGAATCCGGTTCCGACCAATTCGCCGATGCTGGACAGCTTTCGCCGCCAGCCTTCGTGCTCCATCAGCGATTCGTCACCGAGCCGCTGCCGGTGCCTGGCTGGCACCTGAGACGCTTCGAACCGTTGGGCGGCTTGGGCTTGCCGGTGTGCCTGCTCGCGATCCTGGGCTAACGCCTCCGCCTTTGCGGCCCGCTGGCTGTGTTCGTCAGAGCATTCGGGGCGGATCTTCATCGTGGGGATATTCACGATCAGCCTTTTTCTTTCGCCAGTCGTCAGGTCCCTGATTTTTCGGATTGCGTCCAGGGGGTCCGTCGCCGTTGGGTTGCTGCCATTCGCTTTCGTCATCGTCGTATCTCGATTTTTTATACCATCGGGACGGATAGAGCCTGTAGTCGGGTTCGCCTGCCGGTGGCGGCTGTCCGTGTGGCGAGTCGGCGTACAGCTTCACCCGCCGCATGAGCCAAGTAAGCGGGTCGCCGTGGCCGGGGTGTGCCTTGTCGTCGGCGATTCGCTTGACGGCCGACTGTATCTCAGTCAGTGCCTGCGCCTTTTCGACACGGCGAGGATAGATCGCGAAAAGTGCCCCGGCTTGGCTGGTCGTGCAGAGCGTTTGCCGACGCTGCGACTTTTTAGTTTTCGTCACTTCTTTAGGAGAAGAAGAAGAGAAAGGAACAGAATAGAAAGGAAGGGAACCCGCCGCACTTTCGTGCGGGATTACCGCACCTTCCTGCGGTTTAACCGCACCTTCCTGCGGGATTCCCGCAAGTCCATCATCCGTAGACGGTTGCGAATAGTCAGCCTCAAGCAAACCGATGTGCAGCATGCGTTCGATGGCCTCGAGGAACACGTCGGCGCGGATGCGAGTTTTCCAAGAAAGGCTGTCGGCGCAGTATGGTTTCCCGTTGTCCCGCAGGAGGGTGCCGCGTGTCCCGCAGGTAGATGCGGTGCCGAGAATCGCGCACCATGCGCCGTAGTGCGCCGCGCCGTTTTCGTGTGCCAGGAGCTCGCTGATGCGGTCACCGTCAAAGCTATTTGGGCAGGCGAACCACTTGGCGGACTTCATCTCCCGGCTGCGATTATTCTCGAAAGTCTCGTCCCAGCCGATGACGATTAGTGTGGGTGTGTCAGACATGGACAGCACCTCCATTCGATGGCGCAGCAAATCCCGCCTCGTGGCTATCCCACAGACAGGACGAGCCTAGCTGAGGCACGAGGCAGGGTTTGGTGCGCGATGGTGAATGGGTAGGCATTGGTCCTGATACTTCCGTGAGATAGCAACCGCAGAATACGCGGAATGGGGCGCGGGTGCAAGGGTGAAGTTATTCACAATGGCCGCGACGTTTCGCCTTCAATCCGTCTATGGATTTTGGCGTCTGGTGCGGCAGTAGTAGTTCGTCGTCGCGGTCTTGAATCGGCGGCGGCACGCGAGGATCGGACGCGATTAGTTTTAATGACGACGCAGTTCCGCCATCAAAATCCTTGGCTGTGTGCACATGTTCGAGGAACCTATCATCATCAGACAGGGCCAGTTCGCCCACCGTGGACGATGGCAGCGATTTACGTCCCCGGTACTCCGTGCGGCGCAGCCCTACAATTATGGCTCCGCATTCATCGCACTCCTTGCCTACCATCCCCGAGCCTATTCCGCATTTGTCGCACTGTGCCATGTTGTTTCTCCTAATCGCCCGCGTCACGTTTCCGTGGCGGGGGCGGGGGCGGGGTTTGCCGCTAGGTCGGGTTGGGACCAGTGTTGCCGCTGTGTTGGGTCAAGTGGCGTGAAGTGGTGCCGCTGGGTTACGTCGAGTTCGGTTTAGCCGCTGTGTCAGGTAGCGTCGGGTCCGGTTCTGCCGCTTCGTATGGTTATGTTTTGCCGCTGTGTTGGGTTGGGACCAGTGTTGCCGCTGTGTTGGGTCAAGTGGCGTGATGCCGCTGCGTTGGGTTACGTCGAGTTCGGCTCCGTCATGCCGCTATGTTCCGTGGCGTTTTGTTTTGTGGCGCCGCTCGGTTCGGTGCCGCT
>Ga0222673_1000714_pt1 | contig 13286 bp, 15 predicted proteins | sample AntAcemetagen801_FD_179845 | JGI IMG/M metagenome (GOLD analysis project Ga0222673, IMG submission 179845) | Saline water microbial communities from Ace Lake, Antarctica - #801 | ecosystem: Environmental > Aquatic > Non-marine Saline and Alkaline > Saline | place: Antarctica: Ace Lake...
TTGCCTCTGATCTTGCTATACAGGCACCAGATCAACGTGTGTACGCTTCTACTGGTAAAATAGAGGATGTTAGGCATTTCAAGCCAGCAAGCTATCCTGTTGTCAAATCTGCAATGCTGGGCCTCAACCGTTACCTTGCAACGTATTGGGCACATCGTGGTGTCCGTGTTAACTGTTTGATTCCAGGTGCAGTTCTTTATAACCAGTCTGATTCTTTAGTTGATCAGATTTCAACCAGAGTACCTCTACAAAGGCTCGCCGAAAAGACAGAGTACCAAGAAGCAGTTGCTTTTTTGGCTTCTGATGCAAGTTCCTATATGACAGGTCAAGAAATTGTGATGGATGGTGGGAGAAGTATATGGTAAAAGCACTATTTATAAACCCACCAACAATGCATAATGAGTACATCGGAAATGATAACTATTTCCCTCTTGGGCTATTATATTGTGCCACAGTTGCAAAAGCAAATGGTATGGATGTAAAGATAATCGATATCAATAATTACTATTACCCGAATATATTTGATATCAATGAAGATATGCTTCAAGAGTATATTGAAACTCAGTTATGCCCTTATATTAACCAATATGCCCCAGATGTTGTAGGGATAGGAGCTATCTTTTCAGGTGCTTTCAAGGGTTTACGAATAATAGCTGAAAAAGTTAAAGATAAATTTCCAGATATTCCTATAGTTATAGGTGGTATTGTCGCTACTATGTTCCCCGAAGAGATCTTGAAAGAATACTCTTTTATTGACTGCGTTGTTATTGGTGAAGGAGAGTCTACTTTTATACAATTAGTGAATTGTCTGTTTAATATTGGGTATGAGCATGAGCATATAGATGGAATTGCTTTCAGACAAGATGGAAATATCATTGTTAGCCCCAAAACAAAATTTGAACAAGATCTTGATAGTATGCCAATGGTTGATTATAGTATTCTTGATTTAGAAGAGTACAAAATGGATACGTCAGAATGGTACTCACCAAAAAAGATAAAAGTTGGTCAAGCGTTTCCAATGATCTCAAGTCGAAGTTGCTCACAGCGATGTAATTTTTGTAATATGCGATTAGTGCATGGCCCAAAAATCAGGTATAGATCACCTGCTAATGTTCTTGATGAAATGGAGCATCTTTACAATGAGTATGGTGTTCGCTACTTTCAATTTATAGATGATAATCTCACCTTTAATAAAAAGCGGATATTAGAGATATGTAATGGAATTCTCAAGAGAAATATGGATATTCAGTTTGATACTCCAAATGGTGTTTCTATAAAGAAACTGGATCAAGAAATAATTACTGCGTTGATTGCTGCAGGAATGGTAAGAATATCTCTTGCTATTGAAAGTGGTTCGGGGTATATTAGGAATAAAGTAATTGGGAAAGGACTTACAAATAAAAAGATATATGAAGTTGTTGGTGAGTGCTCAAAGTACCCCAATCTGTGGATGAAAGGGTTTTTCATTATTGGTATGCCACAGGAAACGAAAGAAACATTAGACGAAACCTATGAAATGATTACAGAATTACCTTTAAATGATTTTGGGATATTCTTTGCAACTCCGTATAAAGGAACAGCTCTTTTTGATTATTGTGTAAAACATAAATTAATTTCATCTAAAATTGAGACATATATGACTATGGATGATTTGCAACTTGGGGCTGTTGCTCCTCATTTTAAACCATATGAGATAACAAAGAATGATCTTGTGTCTTTTCAGAAAAAATGCTATGATTACCTTGAGAGGAAAATAAAATGAAAGAAAATGATATTAAAAATTATTTTAAGGAAAGTAGTGCCGTTATAAATAGCATTACAAAAAGTATTGCTATAGTTAATAGGATGGCATGGGGTATTTATGAAAGTCAAATAGATGGTAAAAAACTGCTTATTGCTGGTAATGGTGGTTCTTGTGCACAAGCTGAGCATTTTGCAGGTGAAATGAGATGTACTTTTGCAGACTTTACTCGTAGGGCTTTTTCGGCTATTTCCCTTGTTAGTACAGCTGCGATTACAGCATGGTCTAATGATTTTGGTTTTGATGGCTATTTCACAAGACAAGTAGAGGCTTTTGGGCAATCAGAAGATGTGCTTTTTTTAATATCCACAGGTGGTGGTGAAAAAGGATCTTCAATGAATTTGGTAGAGGCCGGTAAGAAAGCTTTGGAAATGGGGTTGAAGTTATACTCTATTGTTGGTAAGTCAGGTGGGGAATTAGCTAAGATTTCTCATGAATGTATCGTTGTTCCCTCCTATGTGACATCTCATATCCAAGAAGCACATATTACTATTATACATGCAATTTGTGAGTATTTAGATAGTTATAGTAGGAGAAAAGTAGATGACCCCAATTGAAATTTACGCAGATGGTCCAACTATTGAAGAGATGGAATCTTTTGATCAGGATATTATCAAGGGCTATACATTTAATCCAACCTTATTTAGAAACTTAGGTGTGGAAGACTACCTTGGTCATTGCCGAAAAGTAGTAGTTGCAAGCAAAGATTTACCTGTTTCTTTAGAAGTGATAGCTGATTCAGGAGATGAAATGATTAGGCAAGCACATCTATTGAGTGCCCTTGGTGATAACGTTTTTGTGAAGATTCCTATTACCTATACTTCTGGTGAATCTACTTCTACTGTTTTGAAGACTTTGATATGGAATGGTGTCAATATTAACATCACTGCTGTTTTTGATGAAAAGCAACTATTAGATATTACTCCTTACTTAGAAGGGTCTAATACGATTATCTCTGTGTTCTCTGGGCGTATCTTTGATATAGGACTTGACGCTGTTGAAAGTACAAGGGAAATAGCGGAGCTTGTACATGTTTGGGATAACTGGGGTGATTGTAAAGTCCTTTGGGCAAGTCCTCGCATGGTGTATGACATCAACAATGCCATTGATGCAAATTGTGATATTATTACTATGCAGCCTTCTTTAATAAAAAAATTATCTCTTTTTGGAATAACCCCAGAAGAGTACTCATTGGACACAGTGCAAATGTTTTATAATGACGCTGTTTCATCTGGGTATACTTTATAGGATATAAGAATATGGTTTTAGAACTAATAAATACAAATTTAAGAAGACAAACATTTGAATCTCCAAAGATCAAGGAATGGGTTGAGTCGAATTGTAGTGGCAGGGTTCTGAATCTATTTGCTGGTAAAACTAAATTATCAGTCGATGAATTAAGGAACGATATTGATGAAGCTGCGATTGCTGATTATAGATACGATGCTCTTGATTTTGTATTATATGCAAAAAATGAGTTGGGCGAACTATTTGATACTGTTATACTTGATCCTCCTTATTCATATAGAAAATCAATGGAAATGTATAATGGAAATCTAAATAGCAGGTTTAAATTAATAGCTGATAATTTGCCATTTATATTAAGACCAACAGCAAAAGTGATTTCTTTCGGGTATCATTCAACATTCCTTGGCAAGAAAAGAGGGTATGTGCTTGAAAAAATGTGTGTGTTTGCTCATGGCGGTGCTCAGCATTGCACAATTGCAATAATAGAAACAGCTGCTAATGACGTAGTATAATAAATGGGGTTTGTATGAATAAAGCCATAAAACATATTGGAATTGTTGGTTGTGGTGGTATTGCTGGATTTAATGATGATTCTAAAAGACGCCATATTTACACACACGCAAAAGCCATCAGCAAAATAGACAGACTTAGTTTATCTGCTTGTTGTGATACGAACGAAACACAGTTGAATGCATTTGCTAATAAATGGAAGGTTCCAAATCGATATACTGATTTACAAGAAATGCTATTAAAGGAACAACTTGATATTCTTGTTATAGCAACTCCAACTGATCTCCATTATGAGCAGGTGCTATTAGGGTTGCCAACAGAGGTTATCTTTTGTGAAAAACCTCTTACATGGAATATTGCAACTGGGATTAAAATAGTAAAGAAAGCAGAGAAGGCAAACACATTATTAGTTGTGAACCATATGCGAAGATGGGATAGTTTTTATGCAGAGTGTAAATCATTGTTAGATAGTGGTGAACTTGGTAGAATTGAAACCATAGCTACTTATGTAGATACAGCTCTTTATATGAATTCTAGTCATATGATAGACATGATTCTGTATTTTGGCGGAGATGTGCATTTAGTAGCTGGGCTTTTGGATAGATTAAATGAAACAAGGATAGTTCATGGTAAAGAAGATCCTGGTGCTATGGCAATGATCGAACATAAGAATGGCATTATTACATTTTTAAAAGCCACAGGTGAATCAAGGAAGAATCATTTCTTTGAGTTGGACTTTCAATGCACAAAAGGCAGGTTGCGAATCTTGGATGATGATATGCGATACCAAGTATACAAATTCTATGATAGTTCCCAACATGAAGGTTTAGATGAATTAGTGCTTGACTATGTTGTAGAAAACAGTTATAAAGATGAACGTGTTGTTAATGCTTATTTGGATATACTTGCTTATTTGGATACTAAGAAGAAACCATTATTCACTGCAAAAGATGCTTTGAAATCTTTAGAAGTGATAAATCTGATTTATGAATCTGATAGCAAACTTGTAGTACATTCAAGGTTAGGGTGAGATGATGAAAAACAAAATGCAGAAATGTATATCTTGTAAAAACTATAATAAAAAAGCAAGTAATGAAAATTGGGTTGTATGTCCTAAGATACCATTAAGTGTGGTACTTAGTAGAACTTCAGAAAAGTGTGAAAATTATGAAAAGGAATGAATATGAAATTAGCTATTAATGGCGGAAAGCCAGTTAGGACCACTGAATTCAGGTCCAAGCCATTTGTAACTGAAGAAATGATCGAAAATGTTTCTTTGTTACTTCGTGCAGGCACTTTAACAGGGTTTGTTGGATCTCCTATACCAGGCACTAAAAGAATTTTGGAGTACACAAGTCGGCAGGCAGAAGGGATAACTGATCTTGTAACGTTTCTTGGTGGTCCGTGTGTGCGAAAACTTGAAAGTAATTGGTCTGCATATCATGCTGTGGATTATTCTATTGCAGTAAATTCAGCAACATCCGGGTTAATAACAGCACTTATGGCACTTGGTATTGGGTCTGGTGATGAAGTGATCTGCTCACCTTTTTCATTCACAGCCTCAGCCACTTCCATTATCTTGGCAAATGCAATTCCTGTGTTTGCTGACATTGATTTAGATACGTTTTGTCTGTCACCTGGTTCTGTGGCTACCTCAATAACAGATTATACAAGAGCAATTATGCCTATCCATTGGAATAGCAATGCTGGTGACTTACATATACTGGTATATATAGCAAAGGATAGGGGGCTTAAGGTAATTGAAGATGCCTCACAATCACCACTTATGCTTTATGATAATAGATATCTTGGTAATCATGGTGATGCTGGTGTTTTTTCTTTGAATCAACCAAAGAATATAATGACAGGTGAAGGTGGAATAATTGTTACTGATGATAAAGATGTTGCTGTAAAATGCAGGCTCATTAGAAATCATGGTGAGTCAGTACCAGATGAGAATTCAACAGATGATTTTGTTTCTAATACTATTGGGTACAATTTTAGATTAGTTGAATTATTGGCTGAGATAGGTATTGCTCAGTTGGATAATCTTATCTATCTGAATGGTATTAGAAGAAAAAATTATCGTTATTTGATTGATCAATTAGGTGAGTTTGGTGAGTTTCTTATACCACAAAGAATAACTCATTGGGATTCCTATGCACCTTATACAGTTGGATTTCGTTGGTTGAGTGAAGAGTCTGGAATACATAGAGATGTTATTGCAAGAGTGCTTCGTGCAGAGGGGATACCTGTAGCAAGTGGAATTTCTCGTCTGATGTCAGATAACCCATTATTTCAAAGACAGTTAGCTTGTGCTTTTTCTTGTCATAAAGGGAAATATGTTATTCCTTCTTTACCTAATGCAAAAAAATTACAAAATGAACAGTATCTTGGGTTTTTTCAAGTTGGCTGGCCGAACACAATTGAAGATATGGACGATATTGTAGCTGGTTTTAGAAAGATTTTTGACAACAAAGAATTGTTGGAGAGGATAAACAAATGAACAAACAAGTATTAGTTGTAATTCCTGCTCGTGGAGGGTCAGTTCGGGTTCCCAAAAAGAACATAAAAATGTTGAATGGCGAACCATTGATTGCATATGCTATTGAAGCGGCAAAGAATTCTAAGTTAGTGAATCGTATTTTAGTATCCACAGACGATATATCAATTGCTGAAGTAGCATCAAGATATGGTGCTGAAGTACCTTTTAAACGACCTGCTGATATCTCAGAGGATGTTAATACTGAAGATGTTGTGTTGCATGCTGTTGAATGGCTTGAGAGGGTTGAAGGGTACTCTCCTGATATCGTTGTTTGCTTAGAGCCACCAGTGCCCTTTAGAAAAGCAGAACACATAGATCGTTGTGTTAATGCTATTCTGGCTGATGATACAATTGACTCAGCAGTTACAGTTACAGATATACTTGGGATACGGCCTGAGTGGATGGTACGAGTTAAAAATGGTTTAATTGAACCTTATACAAACTACTTCAAAAAATATGGGGAAGCTCTGATTAAATTTCAGGCCAGTCAAAAATTTGAACCGTTATTCAGAACAACAGGAGTTGTTTTTTCTTGTCGAACATCAACCCTTAAAAAGTACAAAAGTATGGTTGGAGTAAAATGTGCTGCAATTGAGATTGATAATGATGTAACTTTTGATTTAGATTACCCAGAAGACTTTGAACTTTGTGAACTTATTATGGGAAGGAACAATGAACTACATTGAACTAAGTTATCCAGACAGTGAATATGCTATTAATCAATACCCGCAACAATTATGCAATCATTTATCTTTGCGGTTTTTCACATCTCCTGGGTGTTTATTAGATATAGGCTCTGGCAGGGGTAATGCTCTTGTTGGTTTTATGAGAAATGGTCTTGCTGTTAAAGGGGTTGACATAGATCCTATCTCCTTATCTAATGTGGATATCCAAAAATGTGATCTCGAAAAAGATAAATTACCTTTTGAAGACAATACTTTTGATTACATTTATTCAAAATCAGTTATTGAACATATTTCCAACACACAGCACTTTGTCAAAGAAATTTATAGGGTTTTAAAACCAAATGGAGTAGTTGTATGTTTAACACCTGATTGGAAAACAGACTATAAAATGTTTTGGGATGATCCTACTCATGTCAAACCTTTTACGAAAAAAGGTTTTCGTAAGGCATTTGAACTTGAAGACTTCACTGATATTAAATGTGAACGATTCTACCAACTTCCATTTTTGTGGAAACACCCAAGTTTTAAAATAGTAAGATGCTTAATTTCTTTGGTTCCAGATTGTTTTAAATGGAAGGATAAAAAGGAAAGCGTTCAGCGTGTTCTCATTCGTCATTCAAAGGAAGCCATGCTTCTTTTAAGTGCAAGAAAGTAGGAGTGTGAAATGAAAGTACTATTTATAGGTCTTGGTGGTATAGGGCAGAGACATTTACGAAATCTGCACGCAAAGTTCGGTGATAACGTATCGTTTCTTGCGTATAGAGTTCGTGATCTGAGAAAGACAGTGACCCCAGAATTGACTATCGATGAAGATGTTGATTTTATAGAAAAATACTCAGTCAAAGTTTTCTCTGATTTAGATGAAACTTTGTCTGAAAAACCAGATGTTGTTTTTGTCTGTAATCCTTCAAGTTTTCATATGCCTATATGTATTAAAGCAGCAAAGGCTGGTTGCCATATTTTTGTAGAGAAGCCTTTGTCTCATTCAATGGATGGTGTGGAGGAATTGATAGCGCTATGTCAGTCAAAGGATCTTATCACACTTGTTGGATTTCAATTAAGATTCCATCCCTGCTATACTTTGGTTAAAAAACTGATTTATGAAGGAGCTATTGGGAAACTATTATCTGTTCGGGCAGAGGTTGGGGAGTATATGCCTGGATTTCATAAATGGGAAGATTATCGTGGGTTGTATACATCTAAAAAAGAATTAGGTGGTGGGGTTGTGTTATCACAGATACATGAAATTGATTATTTATATGATCTGTTTGGTGTGCCTACTAATATTTATGCTCTTGGTGGGCATTTTAGTAGTTTAGACATTGATGTTGAAGATACAGTAGATGTTTTGATGCGCACCACTTTTAAGAGATCAATTTTACCTATATCTTTGCATATGGATTTTATTCAACGACCACCCTCGCGCAATTGCAAAATTATTGGTGAAAATGGTACAATTACTATGGATTTTGTAGAATCAAAAGTAACTGTTGAAAAGGCAGGTAAAATAGAAACCCACACTTTTGTTTTTGAGCGTAATGATCTTTTTATTAAAGAAATAGACCATTTTTTTGACTGTGTATTTAAGCACCAACAGTCGATTGTGCCGATTGAAGATGGTGCAGATAGTTTACGAATAGCATTAGCAATTAAAAAATCTATGGAGGATTAATGAAAATCTTATTTGTGATGTATGATAATGAAGGTGCACAAAATCCTATTCCGATGGGGTCTTGTTATATTGCTGGGTACTTATATAAAAAAGGCTTTACAGACATCCACTACTATTCTCAGGATATTTATCATTATTCTGAAGATCATCTCACTGATTATTTAGATCATAATCATTTTGATGTTGTTTGCTTGGGTTTCACTGCGGGGTATTTTCAATATAATAAAGTAGTTAGTATATGTAAGGCAATAAATAAATCGAAAGATCGTCCATTTGTCATTTTGGGTGGGCATGGACCTACACCAACACCTGAGTTTTTCCTTGAGGTAACTAAAGCTGATGTTGCCGTTATGGGTGAAGGCGAAATACCTTGTTTTAATTTGATTACTGCATTAGATAGCAACACATCATTTAAAGCCGTGAAAGGCATAGCCTATAGAGATGGTGATGAAATTGTAGTAAATGAAAGGGAATCTGTGATTAAAGATTTAGATTCAATTCCCTCTCCATATTATGACCTGCTTCCGATGGAGTATTACATCAATGCTAAATTATACCAAATGAAGCCGATGGATCGTGCAATGTGGATGATTACCAGCCGAGGATGTAACTACAAGTGCAATTTCTGTCAAAGATTAGAAAAAGGAATTCGTTTCAGGTCAATTGAGGCAGTTATCGATGAACTTAAAAGATACATAAAGGACTATCATATAACTTTTATAACATTTTGGGATGAGCTTTTTATGTTTTCTGAAAAACGTGTCACAGAGTTTGCAGAAGAGATCCTAAAAGAGAACATAAAAATTAATTATTGGTGTACTGGAAGATTGAATATTGCCAATAAGAATATACTTAAAATGCTTAAAAGATCAGGTTGTTCCTACATTGATTATGGAATAGAGCAATTTGATGATCATTCTCTTGTAATGATGAATAAGGTTTTAACTGAAGAGCAGATTGTAAAGGGTATAGAATTAACACAAAAAGAAGAAATCAGAATTGGGTTTAACATTATTTTTGGTAATCTTGGAGATACAAAAGAGTCTCTAAGAAAATCCATGGATTTTCTGAAGAAATACAACGACTACGGCCAAATTAGAGTGATAAGGCCAGTAACTCCATACCCAGGATCTCAGCTTTACAATGTTGCTATTAAAGAAGGTCTTATAGATGGACCAGCAGATTTCTATGAAAAGCATAAAAATGTTGAGTTACTTACAGTAAATTTTACTGGTTTTTCAGAAAGTGAATTCTATCAATTATTGTTTGATGCAAATAAAGAGGTTTTGGATGTTTACTATGATCATCTGAAGAAGGATGCTATTGATAGGTTTAAGCGTGCTTATGCAGGTGATATTAATTTTAGGGGGGCAAGGCATGTCTAAAAAATGTTATTTATGTGGTGGTACAGAGTATATTAAAAGAACAGGTAGTGTGCGTGATAGAAAAGATCTAGAAATCTTTGAATGCACCTCTTGTGGGCTGGTCTTCCTTTCATCGTTTGAACATATCAAAGAAGATTTTTACACGAAGTCTAAATGGAGATCGCGTGAGACGTATAATATATCTATTTGGCTAGAACTATCTGCTACAAATGATGAACGGCGTTTTCAGTATTTAAAACAATCATTGGTGGGTCATACTTTGTTGGATTTTGGATGTGGGCCAGGAGGATTTCTTTTAAAAGCACGGGATTTGGCAATAATAGCACATGGTGTAGAACTTGAATTGCGTTTAAGTGATTACCATAAAGAATGCGGTCTTACTGTTTTTCAAAACATCTCTGATATTAATAGAAAATATGATTTTATAACTATATTCCATGTGTTGGAGCATCTGGTGAATCCTAAAGTAGTGATAGGTAATTTGTGTGAATTATTATCAGATGGTGGGCAGATTATAATAGAAGTGCCTAATGCGGATGATGCGCTGCTTACTCTTTACCAATGTGAAGCCTTTTCTAATTTTACGTATTGGAGTCCTCATGTTTTTCTGTATACAGCGAAAACTTTAAAACTGTTATTTTCTCAGCTTAATTTAAAAGTGAATTATGTTAAACAAATTCAAAGATATCCACTATCCAATCATCTTTATTGGCTTGCAAAAGGGAAATCAAACGGCCAAGAGAAATGGCAATTCCTCGATTCTCCTGAGATGCACATTATTTATGAAAAACAGCTTGCCGTAGTTGGAAAGTGTGATACATTACTTGTAAGTGTTTCAAAGAGGTGATTATGAATTTTGAAGCAAAAGGGTATTTACCAAACACAGAGAAAAGAATTAAACATCTTCAAAATGTTGTTGCAGAAAGACCTGTTGTCATCTTAGTTCCTGGTCCATCTATACATAAACTTGAACATGGGATTGAAAAGCTTCGTGGTTTGGATATATGCTACTTTGGTCTAAATAGCTATACAGTAGTAGAAACACATATCTTAGAAAAAATTAATAAACAATTCTCTGCTGTTATGTGCAGTTCCCGTGAAGGCATACCAAATGTTTTGGAAGATATTATCGATTTCTTAGATAGAGACATGGACAACATATTTATATCGTCATTTTGGCGTAATACATTTGAGTTAATGCCTAAGTATTTTGATTTACAGTATCTTCTTAACAAACACAATAAAAAATTTATTTTCTTCAATTTAACCTTTGAAAAAACAGTCCCAAATAAAGATAACCCACTACATTTTATTGTATCTAACTCTCTGCTTGTCTTAATTCAAATGGCAATAATAAGTAAAGCGTCTAGTATAGTTTTATTTGGTGCTGATGGAGGTTTCAAGAAAGATGGTAAAGAGTGGTATTATCAGCAGGGTGATTCTGGTCATAGAGGCTATGTTGGGGGGGAAACTAAGGTTGGTCCTATGAAGACTTTGGCTAATGATACTGATACATATTTCAATCCCATTGCCCCAATTACAATAAATAATCTTTATACAACCTATGACATCACTCGTATTAATATTCTGAATTGTTCTAAAAATAGTCTATATACGCCTTTTACCAAAGTGTCCTATGACGATGCTTTTAAACATCTTTTAAAAGAGGCTTAGAGATGAACTTTGATCAAATAGGATACCTCCCTGTTGCAGAGGAGCGAGTTAAACATCTTCAGGATACTATCGCTGGAAGACCAGTAGCCATTCTTGCTGCAGGCCCATCCATATATACATTGGAAGATCGGATTGAAGAACTTAGTGATGTTGGTATCTGTTATTTTGGTATGAACAATTATACTGTGCAAGAGACTGCTATCCTTCATAAAATTAATAAACGGTTCTCTGTTATTATGTGTAGTGCCCGTGAGGGTATCCCATATATTATGGATGATATTGTCGCTTTTCTGGATAGAGATGAAGACAATATGTTTATCTCCTCCTTCTGGCGTGATACGTTTGAGTTGATACCCGATTTTAATCCCGAACGGTTTTTTGTTACATATGATAAGAAATTAATTTTCTTCAATTTAACTTTTGAAAGAACAGTTCCAAGTACTAATGACCCATTACATTTTATAGTAGCTAACTCCTTACTTGTCCTGATACAGATGGCTATAATAGGTAAGGCATCAAGTATAGTCCTCTTTGGTGCTGATGGTGGTGCTCCACAAGATTCTAAAGAATGGTTTCACAAACAAAATGATTCTGGATATAGGGGAGTTACTACAGGTGATCTTGTTAGGGATGCAAAGAAAGACATCCTTAAAGACACACTTACATTTTTTAACCCTATAGTGTCAACTGCATTAAATAATCTCTACAAAACTTATGGCCTCACTCCCATCAAAATATTGAATTGCTCAGAAAATAGTTTCTACACTACAATTCCAAAAGTATCATATGATACTGCTTTTGCTCATCTTTTAAAATAGGGAATAAAATGAATTTTCAACATGAAGAATATCTTTTAAGTGCAGACAAAAGAATCGCAGGTCTTCAGAAGATTGTTGCAGGAAGACCTGTTGCTATTCTTACGTCAGGGCCTTCTATTTCTGAGCTTGAACATAGGATCAAAGAACTCCGTGATGCTGATATTTGTTACTTTGGCTTAAATAGCTATACTGTGCAAGAGGTGCATATTTTGCAACAGATTGATAAACGTTTCTCTGCTATTATGTGCAGTAGTAGTGCAGGTATTCCCAAAATCATGGAAGATGTTATCAATTTTCTGGAGAGGGATGAAGACAATGTATTTATCTCCTCATTTTGGCGTGCTACGTTTACATTGTTGTTAGACATTGGTTTTGATTTACAGCTATTTTTTGATTACTTTAATGCAAAGCTCGTTTTCTTTGATTTAACATTTGAAAAAACAGTTCCAAATAGAGACAATCCGCTGAAGTTTATAGTATCCAACTCTCTACTCGTTTTAATTCAGATAGCTATAATAGGTAAAGCATCAAGCATAGTCCTCTTTGGCGCAGATGGCGGTTTTAAAGAAGGCGCTAAAGAATACTACTATCGTCAAGATGATGTGGGGCATAGAGGCTCCATCGATGGTAAAATTAAGATCGGTCCTGTAGAGACTTTGGCTGATGATACCAAGAATTACTTTAATAATATTGCCCTAATTGCATTAACTAATCTTTATACAACCTATGACTTTACCCCCATCAAAATATTGAATTGTTCAGAAAATAGTTTATATACACCTTTCCCAAAAGTATCATATGATACTGCTTTTAAACATCTTATTGAAGGAGATTAGATATGGATATAAAAGAATGGCAGGAAATGGTTCATGCTTGGGCAAAATCAAAAGGGTGGTATGATAGTGAGCGACCCACCCCGGAACTTTTATGTTTACTACATAGTGAAG